>Ga0315298_1002752_pt1 | contig 29069 bp, 22 predicted proteins | sample WHS_1_MG_FD_203077 | JGI IMG/M metagenome (GOLD analysis project Ga0315298, IMG submission 203077) | Extremophilic microbial mat communities from Washburn Hot Springs, YNP, Wyoming, USA - WHS_1_MG | ecosystem: Environmental > Aquatic > Thermal springs > Hot (42-90C) | place: USA: Wyoming... | reverse complement strand
CAGGACGAACTGCGGTGGTTGACACCTCCGCAGGCATAACCTATCCTCGCGCCACCAACCTCGACGTTTGGGAGACGATGCATGCCTGAGTCCACCCCGATCCTTCTCGCAATCGCCGTACACACCCAGGACCGGCCGGGCATCCTTCACCGCCTCACGGGGGTGATCCTGGAACACAACGCCAACATCACTTACGTGGACATCACCGATCGCCACGAGGGCCGCTCGACCACCTACTTCGAGCTGGAGGGGGTGGGCGACCCCGCCGCGCTGATCGCGGACCTCACTAGCCTGGACGTGGTGGACGCTGTGGAGGAGATCCCCTCCTTCTGGAAGATCTTCGGGAAGCGGATCATCGTCATCGGGGGTGGAGCCCAGGTGGGCCAGGTGGTGCTAGGGGCGGTCAGCGAGGCCGACCGGCACAACATCCGGGGCGAGAGGATCTCCGTGGACACCATTCCCCTCGTCGGCGAGAAGGAGCTGGCAGCGGCGGTGAGGGCGGTGGCACGCCTCCCGAGGGCGAAGGCAGTCGTTCTGGCCGGCTCCCTCATGGGAGGCGAGATAACCGACGCCGTTCGCGAGGTCCAGGGCAAGGGGATCGTAGTGGTGTCGCTGAACATGGCAGGCAGCGTCCCCGATGTGGCCGACCTTGTGGTGTCCGATCCCGTCCAGGCAGGAGTGATGACGGTCATGCATGTGGCCAGCACGGCCAAGTTCGACATCGCCCGCCAGCGCGGAAGGCGGTACTGAAGGGGAGGGCACCCTCTCGTCGAAGAAGGTGCCCTCCCCTTTACTTTACAGAGCGACGCAGACGCCTAGCTGAACCGGTCGAACAGCTCCTCCAGCAGCTCTCGGCCGTCGGCCGGGTCGCTGCTCCTCTGATCCCTCAGACCATCCTCGAAGGTGGGCGCATCCTCCTGGTAGAAAACCCCCAGATAGAGGGGATCCTCGCTCCGAGCCCTTGCCATCGCCTCTCCCAGGTCGCGGGCATCGTGCTCCGGCGGCAGCGGTGCCACCATCTCCCGATAGAACTTGAAGGTGTTGACCTTGTTGAAGGTGGTGCAGGGACTGTACACGTCGATGACAGCGATGCCCTTGTGCTCCATCCCTCGGACGATGAGATCCGCCAGCTCCCTGGGCTGGCCGGAGAAGCCCCTCGCCACGAAGGTCGCCCCCGCCGCCAGCGCTAGCAGCAGAGGGTTCACCGACCTCTCCACACTGCCGCGCGGAGTCGTCTTGGTGGTGAAGCCAACGCCGCTGGTGGGTGATGTCTGCCCCTTGGTAAGACCGTAGATGCTGTTGTCCATGATGACGTAGGTGACGTCCAGGTTCCGCCTGGCGGCATGGAGGAAGTGCCCCCCACCGATGGCGAAGGCATCCCCGTCGCCCCCCATCACCAGCACGTGCAGGTCCGGCCTCGCCACCCTAAGTCCTGTGGCCACGGGCATCGTGCGACCGTGAACCCCGTGGAAGCCGTAGGTGGCGACGAAGAAGGGTATCCGGCTGGAGCATCCGATCCCCGAGACCACAACCACGTCCTTCGGGTCGTACCCTTTATCCCGCAAGGCGTTGTAGGCCGCGTTCAGCACCCCGAAATCGCCGCACCCCGGACACCAGGTCGGCTTCTCGTCGCTCCTGTACTCGTCGATAGTCCTTTCGGTCAGGGCAGTATCACCCAACATGCTGCCTCACCTCCTCGATCGCCCTCAGGATCCGTTCGACCCTGATGGGAACCCCCCCGTAGTCGTTGACCCTCACCAACTCTCGACGGTACCTGGCCGCCAACAGGTCGGCGAACTGCCCGCCGTAGTTCACCTCCGGCACAATCAGCACCTTCTTGCTGCCAACAAACTCCGCCAGCTGCTGGGCCGGCAGGGGCCAGAGCATCCTGGGCGCCAGCGCCTCGGCCGCGATCCCCTCCTCGGCAGCCAGGTCCACCGCCTCGATGGCCGCTCCCGTGGTGGAGCCCCAGGTGATGATGCCGATCTCAGCCCGTGGGTCTCCGTGGCGTTCGGCCGGAGGGGCCTCGAGAGCCGCCATCTCCAGCTTGCGGAACCGCTTCTCCGTCATCCTCTGGTGTGTCTCGGGATCGTAGCGGGGCCTGCCCATCTCGCTGTGCTCCAGCCCCGTGGCCACGTACTGCCCCCCTGCCTGTCCAGGCACGCTCATGGGCGAAATCCCTGTTGAGGTTAGGGCATACCTCTTGAACCGCCCATCTCGGCCGTCGCCCTCGCCCGCGGGCTGGTAGAGAACCCGCCCCGTCAGCTCCACCCTGGACAGGTCTGGGCGCGGGATCCTCTCCGTCCTAGTCGCCAGGACCGTGTCTGAAAGCAGAATAACGGGCATCTGGTACTGCTCGGCCAGATTGAAGGCGTTGATGGCCTGCCAGAAGCAGTCCTCCACGGAGGTGGGTGCCAGCACAACCCTGGGAAGATCCCCGTGGCCGCCGGAAACGGCCAGCTTCAGGTCGCCCTGCTCCTGCTTGGTGGGCATGCCGGTGGAAGGGCCTGCCCGCTGCACATCCACCACCACCGCGGGCAGCTCCGCCATGGCGCCGAGCCCCAGCATCTCCACCATCAGACTGAGGCCGGGGCCCGAGGTGGCCGTCATCGCCCGGACCCCACCGTAGGAGGCACCCAGCACCATGCCGGCAGCGGCGATCTCGTCTTCGGCCTGGACCACCGAGCCGCCCACCCTCGGCAGCTGAGCGGCCAGGAATTCCATGATGTCGGTGGCTGGGGTGATGGGATATCCAAAGTAGTAGCGGCACCCGGCGGCGATGGCGCCCATGGCCAGCGCCTGGTTGCCCGACACCACTATCACCTGGCGGGTATCCGGGGATGTGCGAACCTGGAAGAGCGGTCTCCCTCCCGTCTGCTCCCGCACGTGGCGGATCCCCGCCTCCAGGGCGGCCAGGTTCTTAGAAACCACGTCATCGCCCTTGCGGCCGAACTTCTCCTGAAGCAGCCTCGCCAGCTGCTCCTTGGGCAGATCGAAGAGCGCAGCCACAACCCCCACGGCCACCACATTCTTCCCCAGCTCAAACTTGAGCTGGGTCCTGGCGATCTCGGACAGCGGCACGGCGTAGCGACGCCTGCCCTCCTCAGAGGGCGGAGAGAACTCGCCGGAGTCGTAGATCAGGAGCCCATCCTCCTTGAGATCGGAAATGTTCCGATCGTAGGCCTCCTGGTTGAAAGCGAGGAGCACATCCAGCCTGTCCCCCTGGGTGTACAGTCGCCGGTCGCTGAGCCGCAGCTGGATCAGCGCGTGCCCACCCTTGATCTCAGCCGGGTAGGTCTTGAAGGTCAGAAGCTCGAACCCAGCCCTCGCCGCTGCCTGTGCCACCAGCTCCCCGGTGCTGATCACCCCCTCGCCGGACTCGCCGGCGATCCTCACCACCAAGTCTCCGCCACCCATAGCGGCACTCCCCCTTTCGCCCGCAGCCGGGCTGCCCGCTCCGATCACACCCGGCACGGGCCATCTGGACCGTCCCGGATCGGCCCCGGCAGCGGCTCCTGGCCGAGGTCCCCTCAGGCGCCGGACGCCAAGCACCACCTCCCGGGCCGGTTAATACGCATTGTACTACAATTACCGTGAAAAGTGTTGTGAAAGTGTTACAGCTCGGGTAGTTCCTCAGCTATTCTAATCCCCTCGCACATCCCCTGGAGAACGAAAAGGCGGCCTCGAATGGCCGCCTCACGCACTCCGTCTGTCTGTTCTACTGACCACTCTCGCTCACAGCTCACCGGAGCCACTCGGGGATGGTCCAGTTCCCCTCCGGCTCCTCGCCTGCCCTTTCGGGTGGGCTCTCCCAAGCGGGGCCCCCGCTCACAGGCAGATCGGCAGCCATCGATCCCGCCGCCCCATCTCGAGTCGGGCTGGGCGCGGCCAATCGGGGCCCCTGTGTCTCGTGATCCTCGTCGCCGTCTCCCTCGCCACCGATCCGCCGCAGTAGTCGCTGCACACGGGCGGACCGCCCCGTTCTGATCTCGGCCAGGGTGCGGTCGACCTCCTGCGCTCGGCGCGCGCTGTCCTCCTGGAACGCCCTCGCCTGACGCACAGCTTCCAGGAGGATGCGGTCCGCCTCCGCCTGCGCCTCCGAGAGGATCCTATCCGCCCTAACCCGGGCCTCGGATAGCAGCTCCTCGCAACGCGCCTCCGCCGCCCGAACCAGCTCGTCGTAGACCCTCTCACCGGCGAGGAAGGCATCCATCCGGACCTGCATCGCTTCCTGGAAGGCGATCCTCAGCAGCTCGGCCCTGGCACCTCCGGCCGAATGGCTTCCGCCTCCCACGGAGAGATCGTTCTCGATGGCCTTATCCCCCCAGGCGGCACCAACGTTGAAGGCATGGTCGTTAGCCGTCGAACCCATACCTCAGCTGCCCTCCCTCGCCAATCGCTCCTCGTAGAAAGCCAGCCCTCTCTCGGCCTTCTCGTTCCCCGGGTCCAGGAGCAGTGCGGTCCTGAGACAAGCGATCGATTCGCGCGCGGAGGTGGAGGTGGCCGCCAGCCAGATCCAGGCATCCACGTTCCTAGGGTCCATCTCCAGCGCCTGCCGCATCAGCCGGTAGCTTCGCTCTCGCTCGCCCCTCCGAGCAGACTCCTTCCCCATCTCCACTAGGGCCGCGGCCGACTCGATACGCTCCGCGGCGGAAGGATCCAAGGCGCCCGCGGCTGGGAGCGGCTCCTCGTCGATCGTTTCGGACTCCATCGATTCCCTCTTTCCGGCAGCCGGCTCCTCCGCCGAAGCAGGCTCCACCTCTGCCTCCGGACTGGCCGACTCACCGGTAGCCCATGTCCCCTCCGATGTCGATGGAACCTCTTCACCCTCCACCATGTCGGACAGGACGGCACTATCTGCAGAGGTCTCCTCGCGCGACGCCGCGCGCGACGGTTCCTGGGGAACCTCAGGGGGGACATCCGACGCGGATGCCCCTGCTCGTCGCCCGGCCAGTAGCACCACCAGCACTACCCCAACCAGCAGCGCCAAGATACCCGCCCCGGCGGCGATCACGAAGATGGGATCGCCCTCGGCGGCCGAGGTCAGTGCAGCCTGTGTCCAGCCAGCCAGATCCAATCAGGCATCCTCCCATGTGGGCTGAGTCGACGAACGGATGGAGCCGGGGCCAGAGACGTCCTCGGCGGCCCCGAGGGCGCCTGACGCCGCAACTCCACTCCCTGCCCCAGGCACGATGGCCAATGTGCGGGCACGAGCCCGAGAGCCAGGGCACCGGTAGGATAAGGCAGCCTCCAGCCACCGTCAATGCGGCCTGGTCCCGTCCAGGAGATCCGTTGGTCCGCCCTACTGGCATGATCTTCGGCGGTGGAGCTGATGCCCTTCAGCTCGGTGAGCCGGGACCATGGTCCCTACTCTCCACGCGGGCGCCCGCCACAATGTATGATACTCGCCACGGGATCCCTGTCCCTGTAGCCCAGGCAGAGGAGAGCCGGGAGGCAGCGACCATGGAGCCACCGGAACCCAACCTGACCCACCTGGATCTAGACCGCCACGCCCTCGGAAACGCGGCGGTCGAGCAGCTCCTCCGCGACATCGTGGAGAGCGTGAAGGCACTGGGTCGCAGGAACGAGGAGCTTCAGCGGACCAACGAGGAGCTGCACGCCGCCCTGGAGGAGGCTCGAGAGAAGCTGTCGCGCCTGGAGGTACCCACGGCTGCCGACCAGCTCGCCAGGAACGCCTTGCAGATGGCGGTGCAGCTGCTGCGCGCCGCCGAGGAGGCCGCTCGGGCCGAGATCGACGCCGCCAGGGTAGCGGCCGCGGACGACTACGAGCAGGCCGTGGGCACAGCACTGGATCTCCAGAGGGAAGCCGTCCGGAGGCTGGCAGATGCCAGGGAGGATGCCCTGCGACGCCGCCTAGAGGCGCAGCGCAAGGGGCTGGAGAGGCTCGCCCAGGCGCGGGCTGCCATCCAGTCCCTCGTCGAGGTGTCGGGCATCGGCCAGGAGGAAACGGCCCGCGACCCCCAGGGCTGGCAGCGCCCGACCCCTGGAGCCGAACCCACAAGGGCCGCAGCGACAGAGGGCGAAAGCGCCAGGGCAGCTAGCGAGGCTCCACCAATGACGGTGGAGCTGACGGCCTCACCGCTGGACACCCTTTCCGCCCTGCTCGACTTTCAGAAAGCCGTGCGAGCCCTTCCGGGTATCGAGGACGTCGCGGTTCTAGCCTTCGAGGGGGGCAGGCTCCGCCTGAGGGTTCGCTACTCGGGGCCGGTTCACTTGGCCGATCGGTTGCAGGCGCTTCAGGGCTTTAGGGTACAGTCGGCCACCGTGGGTCCCGACAGGATCGATCTGCTGGTAACAGAGCCGGAGGAGAAGTAGCGGGTCCAGGCACGGCTTCTCCCTGCGGCTGGCATAACCTGCCAGCGCTGCCGGCGGAACGACGGAGGGCCTACAGGCAGTTCCTCCCAATTCACCACGGTTGCGTCGTTTGGAGAGAGCGTGGAGAAGATCAACATCCTCCTGGTCGGAGAAAACGTGAACAGCTGCAGCATGCTGGCAGCGGTACTGCGTCATCAGGGAAGGTACGAGGTGATGGGCCCTGCCACTACCTGGGCGGAGATGTGTTACCTCCTTCTGGCCCATTCGCCCCGTTTGGCGCTGGTGGATCTGGAGTCGCCTGGGCAGGGAGTCTTGGAGTCCATCCGGGTCGGCAGGAGATTGAGCCCCGAGACCCGCTTCGTAGGCCTCACCGACGGCTCCGGGCCGAAAGAGGGCAACCTGCACGACCTGGACGCCACGCTGGCCAGAGCACTACCCATCAGCCAGACCCTTCAGACCCTATCCCGACTGGTGGAGGAACAACCCGGGCAGGAGAGTGGGCCCACCGAGAAACCGGGGGACCAATCGCCACCACGCATGGCCGGCTCGTCGGGGGTGGCACTCTTCCCAAAGGCGGTAGGCGAGCAGCGCTGGGAACCCGATCCGTCAAGCACGCCGAGCCCCATCGCGCTCACCGCGGGCCGCAGCAACGGCGGTTCGGGTGGGGCAGACCGCTGGTCCGGCGATCCAGACGGACATCCCGAGGGTATCATCCCGACCTTCGACACCATCAACCTGCAGGTGGGCCCCTTCGCCAGCTTCCGAGCTCTGGCCGCGTTTCAGAACGCACTGTGTCGGCTGGAAGGGGTGACGCGCGTGAAGGTAAGGAGGTTCTACCGGGGGATGCTATACGCCTCGGTTCAGTACAGCGGGGTACTGCCGTTGGCGGAACGGCTCACGGCCCTGTCCGACTTCAATCCGAAGGTTGTCGCTGACGATGCAGGCAACCTGCACGTGTCCATCGAGCTAGAGGGGTTGCCGGAGATCGGGGCAGCGCCTCGCCTAGACTGAGGCGGGGGAGGTGACCTTGGGCACGCACGGTCCGAGACAGAGGTCGGGCTGGGACCCCCGACGGCGTTCCAGGCTTGGCCCCCTCTCCCCCATGTGGATCGTCGTTCGCGTGTCGGTGGTGGTTGCCCTCTGGCTTCTCCTCTTTCTGGCAGTGTTCATGGGGTACCTGACAATCCCTATCCTTCTCCTTTCAACCTTTCTTGTTTGCTACAGTCTGATGGGTCCCATTGGCTCACTCCTCCACCGCCTGCGTGGCGGTCGCAAGTGGAGAGGTGAGATGTGATCGCGGAGATCGAGAAGGCCATCAAAGAAAGACAGGTCCAGGGCCGCTACGTCCCCCTGGCCAGCTACCCTCTTCGGCCCTATCTGGTGCGCCGTATTCCAGAGGCGTTCGCCCGGGCCCATTGCGTGGTCCCCCTCGACAAGGATGGAGACCTGTTGGTGGTAGCGGCAGCCGATCCGGGAGACGTGGCGATCCTGGCGGAGCTTCGCCGGCTGATGGCCTGCGATGTCCTCCCGCTGGTCAGCGGGCGAGCGGAGATCCAGTGGGCCCTGGATCGGATCTGGACGCCGACCCAGCCTCCCGTCGTTCTGGCCGGGGGCGGCTCCGAGAGCCAGACCGAGCGGCTGGCCCTCGACCTCTACTTGCCATGGATCAGGTTGGAGCGGTATAGGCTGGTCCCGGCCCTATGCAGCCCCATCCCTCGGCCGCTGCTGGAGCGGTGGCTGATGGTCCCGGTCCTGGTGGAGCATCCACACCTGGTAGTGGCATGCCCGGCACCGCCGCCGGAGGTCGTCATGGCCGAGGTTCGCCGGACCATGGGCCTCTCCCCCAGACTGGCCCTCTGCACCCCATCGGCAGCACGATCCGCTCTCGAAAAGGTCGGGGGGGCGCATCCCTTCGGAGCGGCTCCCCCCTCAGATGCCGTGGTGGAACAGCTGGCAAGGGATGGTGCCCTGGATCCCGCCCGGCTGACCACCATCCGGACTGTCTCTCGTCAGACGGGCGAGCCCATGGAGCAGATGCTGGTGAGGCTCGGCATGGTGACATGGCAGCAAGTCGAGGAGGCTACGGCCCGCGTCCTCGGTCTTCACCGCATCTCCCTTTCGAGGGCGGAGATCGACCGATCGCTCCTCAGCCTCGTGCCGGAAACCCTGGCACGCCGCTTCCGCATGCTGCCGGTGCGCGGGCTCCAGCCGGGGGTCACCCTGGCCATGGCGAACCCCGCCGACCGAAACGCCCGAGAGCTGGCAGAGGTGCTTCTCGACCAGACGGTCTACCCCGCCCTGTGCGGACACACGGAGCTGGAGAGGGCGATAGAGGAGGCCTACGCCGCTCTGACACCTCGGCAGGATCAGTCCCGACGAAGGCCGCTGGGGGAGTACCTCACCCGCTGCGGCTGGCTCACGGAGGATCAGGTGGCAGAGGGGATCCGGCTCCAGCGGAGAGATGGGCGCCGATTGGGGGAGTGCCTCGTGCAACTGGGACTCCTGGACGAGGCCGCTCTGGCGGAGATGCTGGCCCTCCAGATGAGAGCGCCCTGGGTGAACCCCGACAGGCACAGCCCGTCGCCAGATCTTTTCGAGCTGGTGCCCGAGGATGTGGCACGGCATCACCAGATGCTTCCCATACGAAGGGAGGGGCACCTGCTGACCGTGGCGGTAGCCGATCCATGGGACCGGTCGGGGCCCGAGTCGGTACAAGGGCGGTCAGGGTTGGAGGTGCGCGTCGCCCCGGCCCCAGCTTCGGCCATCGGAGTGGCCGTGGACCGCTACTACCGGCTCAAGCTCGACCTCATCACGCCAGCATTGCGGGGGCTTGGCGATTGGCTGGTCGAGAAGGGGATGATCGGCCGGAAGGAGCTTCTCGAGGTCTGGCACCACTGTCAGGAGAAGAAGGTGTCCTTCGATGTGGCGATGGCCGAGCTGGGATTCGCGTCCGAGGAGCGGATCGCCGAGGCGATCGCCGAATACACTGGGTACCCCAGGGTCGACCTGCGCTACCGAGTCGAGCCAATGGAGGTGATGGACGCCCTGGGCCGACGGCGACAGATCCTTCGCCGACTGGAGCCGCTGGATCTCGACGCGGCCCGACTGCTGTCTGAGGAGATCGCCCGAGTCCACTCGGCCATTCCCATCAGGCGCAGCGACGATGGAGTCACCGTGGCCTTCGTGAACCCGCTGGAGGGGGACGCCCTGGTGGCGATCCGCGACCGGCTGGGCAGGCATGTCATCCCCGTCATCGCCACCAGATCGGAGCTGGCCGAGGCCATAAGACGCGCCTTCAACCGCAGGGTTCTAGGGGATCTGCTGCTGGATGCGGATCTGGTGAGCCGGCAGGAGCTGGAAGAGGGGCTCGATCTGCATCGTCGCACCGGGGTGCCCCTGGGCAGGGCCCTGCTCAGCCTCGGCCACATCACCCGCGACCAGCTAGCGGCCACGCTGGCGAGGCAGCAGGGCCTGCCCTATTTCAGCCTGGCCGGGGTCGAGATCGACAAGGACATCGCCCGCAGCGTGCCCGAGATGCTGGCACGGAGGCGCGGGCTCCTCCCGCTCTACCGCGTAGGGGAGGCCATCACCGTGGCTATGGTCAACCCTCGCGACCGAGAGGCCGTGGAGGAGGTGCAGAGGCTGACGGGGTGCCGTGTGGACCCGGTTCTCACCACCGAGGAGGAGCTGGAAGAGGCGCTGGAGAGGATCTACAGGGAGGACTACCTCTGGCAAAGCGCCAACGAGCTGATGTATCGCGTCCCAGACGACTCCGCGGCGCGGGTTCTATCCACGCCGCAGAAGCTGTCCGCCCTGGCCTTTCTGGCCATCTCGGCCGCCATGCTGGCCATCAACCCAGTGGGCTACCTGACCGTCCTCGTGGGGTTGAGCACCATCTTCTATCTCTCTTTCTCCAGCTACAAGTTCTACCTGATGTACAAGGCCCTCTCTCACACCTTGGAGGTGGATGTATCCCCGGAAGAGATCGCCGCGCTGACAGAGCGTGATCTGCCCATCTACACAGTGTTGGTGCCGCTCTATCGAGAGGCGGAGGTGCTGCCTACCCTGGTGGCCGCCATCGCCGACCTCGACTACCCGAAGGCGAAGCTGGATGTGAAGCTGTTGCTGGAGGAAGACGACCAGGAGACCATCGAGGTGGTGCGCAAGCATCCGCTTCCCTCGCACATCAAGCCGGTGGTGGTCCCCAACGCCCTTCCCAAGGGGAAGCCGAAGGCCTGCAACTACGGCCTGCTCCATGCGGAGGGGGAGCTGGTGGTGATCTACGACGCGGAGGACGTCCCCGAGAGGGATCAGCTGAAGAAGGTGGTGGCCGCTTTCAAGAAGGCTGACCCCCGAGTGGATTGCATCCAGGCAAAGCTGAACTACTACAATCGAGATCAGAACATGCTGACCCGGTGGTTCACCACCGAGTACTCCATGTGGTTCGATCTGCTCATCCCGGGTCTGGACGCCAGCAACGCCCCTATCCCCCTGGGAGGCACCTCCAACCACTTCAGGACGGCCCGGCTGCGCGAGCTGGGCGGCTGGGACCCCTACAACGTGACGGAGGATGCGGACCTGGGGATACGGCTGTTCAAGGCAGGTGGGAAGACCGCCGTCATCGACTCGACGACCTTCGAGGAGGCGAACTCGGAGCTGTACAACTGGATCCGGCAGCGCTCGCGGTGGGTGAAAGGGTACATCCAGACATGGCTCGTCCACATGCGACACCCACTGAAGCTGATCCGGGAGATAGGGCTGTACCAATTCTACAGCTTCAACATGGTGGTGGGCGGCACCTTCTTCGGGTTCCTGCTGAACCCCGTCTACTGGCTGCTGACCGCCCTCTGGTTCCTGACCCGGTGGGGGCTCATCCAGCAGCTCTTTCCGGGGCCGATCTTCTACCTTGGGGCGGTCGGCCTCTACTTCGGGAACTTCGCCTTCATGTACACCAATGTGGCGGGGTGCATGCGGCGTGGCTACTACGACATGGTGAAATACGCCCTGCTGAGCCCCCTGTACTGGGCACTGATGAGCGTGGGGGCATGGAAGGGCTTCCTGCAGCTCTTCTACCGCCCCTCCTACTGGGAGAAGACCAAGCACGGCCTCTACCGCGGAGAGATCAACACCGCCCCCGCCACCGGCCTGGGGGACTTGCTGTGAGCCCAACGATTTCGAGATCAGTCGCAAGCCCGGTGCATCCTATCCACGGAGCTCCAAGGTGGTGCTGATTCTGCAGTTTCGAAGAACGCTGTCGAGGCATCCCGGGTTGCAGCGGAACCTGGAATCTACCATCTCATGGTTGGTATCCAGGCAAAGCTGCTGGATATTTCTGCTTGGCAGTGCCGTCAGCCTCGGACTAGCAATCTGGCTGTCATGTGTCGGCCGCCTTTTTCCCGGCGACGCGCTGAGCCGCACCTACGATGCCGTCGTGATCCTCCATTCTCGCTTCCCACGCCTAAGCGCGATAGGCCTTATATGGCCCCCGTTGCCCACTCTCGCCCAACTGCCGCTAGCGACCTCTGTCGAGTTAGCTGCAAGTGGCCTCGCTGGCGGCACCGTGACAGCATTGGCAGGGGGAGCACTCTTGGCTACGCTTAATTCTTTGCTGCGTTGGGCCGGGCTGTCAGGCTGGTCGCGGCTCTTTTTGATAGCGCCGTTTGCGCTCAACCCCGTGTTCCTCTTCTACTCGGCGAACGGGATGAGCGAGATGCCGTTCCTGCTATTCTTCACTGCCAGCACGGCTTACTTTCTCCGATGGCTAACGACAGAACGATGGCAAGAATCGATGTTCGCTGGCTTCTCGACCGCACTGATGTTTGGGTGTCGCTACGACGCCGTCCCCTACGCCGCAGCCTTCACCTTGGGCATGCTCGGGGTACTGATGTACAGTCGTAGTAGCATACAGCTTGAGCGCGCCGAGGCACACCTACTCCTGTATCTGGCACCTACCATCTACGCGGTCTTTCTTTGGCTCTACTTTAACTGGCTGATCGTGGGCGACCCCATCTTTTTTCTGAGAAGCAACTACTCTAACGCCTATCTCACCCGAAACATGGCCCTCGACCCTCAGGTAGCGGCCATCCGGGGCTCTTGGCCCCTCGCGATCCGGTACCTGGTGGCCACCACAGGCTCCCTCTCGCCGCTCTATATAATCTTGGGCCCGGTCGCAGCAGTGCAGGCTTTTCGACAACGTGACATGGGTTTGGCGGGGCTGCTCCTGCTCACCCTCGCACCCCCAGTATTCCAGTTCGTCATGTACCGAGGCGGGCAGACCTTTGGTTTTCTGAGGTTCTACATCAGCGTACAGCCTGGGGCGGTGCTTTTGGCGGCGTACCTGCTGCGCCAATGCCACGGGTGGGCACGCCGCGCACTTCTGTCGCTCGTTGCCGTATCCCTCGCAGCAGGTGTCTGGACAAGTTGTATCGCAATGCAGCAGTCTTCTCAGGACGCCGCGTTCATTCAGTTGCTGCGGGGTCCCCGCACCGTCACCGATAATTGGGAGAATGATCGGACGGCCGCAGCAGCCCTCCGCCTGCGATTCGAGGAGCGCCCCGTACTTGTGCTGGCCGACTCGCAGGCTGAGAATGTGGTCCTTTTTAGCATGATCCCCCACCGCTTCATCTTGCCTAGCGACCCGGACTTCGAACAGGCACTCTCTGAGCCATCCAAATACGCCGACTACGTCCTTATTGGTGTGCGCTCCCACGATGAGGTCCAGAATTTCGCCATCCAAGAGCGATACCCTGATCTGTACGAATTCGGTGGAACAGGGCTGGTCCTGGATTCCGAGGTGGGGAGGTTCCGACTGTATAGGAGCGTGAATCGGTAGAGCCGCCGGTACGTTTCGTCGATAGCGCCGCGATCCGGCGCAGCTGGAGTCCGTGAGAACAGGATGCAAACACGCACGGTGCTGCACACCCCGAGCAACACTCTCATCAAGGGTGATGCCTCCGTCTCGAAGGCGAGATACTTGGAGGACTGGCTGGTCTTTGCGGTCACCTTCGCATTGAATCTGGCCATGGTCTGGGTGGTCGTGTTTCACCTGGGCATCTTCGTCACCGATGCCATGGCTCGCACGAGGAGCGCCTGGCAGGTCTTCTTCAGCGCGGAACCGAAGCTCACCAATGTCGGTTTTGTCTGGTCCCCGCTGCCAACCATCCTGCAGTTCCCTCTCGTTCTCTTGCCTCCTTTGCGGGTCAACGGCATTTCGGGCAACCTGGTCACGGCAGTGATGGGAGCAGGTACGGCGGTCCTACTCAACTCCCTGGCTCGAAGCGAGGGATGGCCGCGGATCGGCCGCTTCCTCCTGGTGACGGCGTTCGCTCTGAACCCCATGGTCCTCTTCTACTCCGCCAACGGGATGAGCGAGATGACCCTCATCTTCTTTTCCGTCTGGACAATCCTCCTCTGGCTGGATTGGTGCCGGACGCGAAGAAGGGTGCTGCTCATATGGATGGGTGTGGCCTGCAGTCTGGCCTTCCTGTCCCGGTACGACGCACTCGTCCTGGCAACCATTCTCTGCATCCTCGTCTTCTGGTTCAGTCGGCGCGATCCGGAGCGGAAGCGCGGGGAGGCCGAGGGAAGCATGCTGGCCTTCGCCGCCCCCGTGGGCTACGCCACGTTCATGTGGGTCTATTTCAACTGGACCATCATGGGCGACCCCCTGTACTTCGCTACCAGCCCCTACTCCAATGCCGGCCAGATCAACTACCAGCTCGCCGTTCTCCCCAACATCGCGGAGATGAAGCACGACCTGCCGCGCACTGCCTGTGCAATCCTTCAGCAGCTGTGGCAGCTGTTTCCCCCGTTCATCCTCCTATCGGTGGGGCTGGCGGTCCTCGTCGCCAGGAGGCGCGACCCCGTGGGCCTAGGGCTCCTCGCTGTGGCATGGTCCTTCCCCCTGTTCACATGGCTGAACCTCTTTATGGGGCAGTCCGCCCTCTTCCTGCGCTACTTCATCCTGGCAATTCCCACCGCGTTCCTGCTAGGTGTTTGGATCGCGCCCCGGCTCGGGCACTTCAAGCTGGCCGGATCGTCGATTGTCCCGCTCCTGGGCCTCTCCGCTGTGATCACTGGACTGACCATGGAGCAGGCATCCGACTGGGGCCAGTGGAATGACATCTTCATCCGCTCCCTCCTTCGAAACGAGCGCGTCGAAATATGGGCACCCGAAAAGGAGCTTGCCAGCTATATCAATGGGAGGGTTCACGGCCGAGAGGTGCTGGTGGACGACTTCCAGGGGTACCGGGTGATCTTCTTCAGCGGGCATCCCGAGTACTTCTGCACCCCGGCGGATGGAGACTTCCAGGAGGTACTACGCCGTCCCTACGGCAAGGTCACCTACATACTCTCCTCCTCGAGAGAGCTGGAAGGGAGTCTCAACCAGGTGAACATCGCCTACCCCACCCTGTACGCCAACGGGGGAAGCTGGGTAGTTCTGGAGAAAGAGAGCTGGGTTTGGAAGCTGTATCGGGTAGTGGGACAACCGGAATAGGAGGTCGGTCCAGGGTCGCTGGAGGATCCATGATCGGGTCGCTTGTTCATCGAGGCGCCCCGATGCTGGTGGTTTCCCTCCTCTTGAACCTGGGAGCCGTGCACGTCCTGACCGTGCAGCGGGGCTACCTCCTCCCGGAGGCGATGCTGGCCACCGTCCAGGCGTGGCTGCTGGCGAGCGGCAACATCATCGGCTTTGCGGCCCTAGCGGACGCTCAGCCGCCCCTCCCGGCGCTGCTGCTGCTTCCCGCCGCGCTCCTCCCCGCCCCAGCCCACGCGGCAACAGCCGCCGCCATCTCCGGCGCCGTGGCGGGGGCGGCCGCCTGCGCCTTGCTCCACCTGATCCTCGCCACCCTCGGGGTTCGCCCCGGCTGGCGCTACCCCGCCGTGGCCTTGGTGGCAGCGAACCCCATACTGATAGTCCGGTCCGCCATGGGCGCGCCCGAGGTGGTGAGCGCCGCGTTCATGCTGCTCTCCATCTACCTCTTTACCCTCTGGGACCGCTATCAGGCGGACCACCCCACCCTCGGCCTCATCGCCTTGATCTCCTCCGCCTTCGCCGCCGGCCTCGCACCACTGGCCCGTTACGAATCGGTCGCTTACGCCCTCATCATGCCAGCCCTTATCGCCTATCGGGCCAGGCGCGTGGAGTCGGGCAAGCCGGACCGCACTCTCGCCCACATCATCACCTTCATCGTCCCGGTGGTGTGGCTACTGGGCACCCGGGTCGGGGTAGAGCTGCTGGTTCCGGACGATCTCTCCCCCGCCATCGGGGTCCGGCCGCCCACAACCACACACCCGCTCCCGGCGAGCCTGCCCTCTGGCAGCCCCACAGCCTGGGCTTTACCGGTCCTCGGGCTGCCGGGCGTGTCTCTCCTGGTGGTATCCATCCGCCGCGCCCTCCAACCGGGGCGTTGGCGGACCCTCATGGCGGCAGCCGCCATCCTGCTCCTGGCCCTGGCGGATATCGGCTCCGCCTCTTCGGTCTGGGCATGGATCAGGAACGATCCCGCGGCTGGTCGGTGGGCGGAGGAGCAACAGATCGCTGATTATGTCACCACCAATGCGGGCACACATCGAGTGCTGCTGGACGACTGGGATGGATATCGTGTAATCTTCCTGGCCGGTCGATCCAGCTACTTCCTCCTTCCTGGTGACTCTGGCTATGTCGCCGCCCTCCAGGAGCCACAGGGGCGGGTGGACTACATCCTGGTGAGGATGCCGGACCTTCGCGGGAAGGGCCCCATCGAGGAGCTTCACCCGGGTCTTTACGGTCTCGGTCGAAGCTGGACCACCATGGAGGTCGACCAACCGGGCGCTGGCTGGCGCCTCTACCGCGTGCTCGATTCTGACCAGTGAGTGGGGGGACGCTTGTCTGAGAAGCTGCGCCGCAAAGCCATAGCCGTTGTAGCCCTGCTGGCGGCCATGATGCTGCCGCCCACGGGTCCAGCGTCCGCCGCGCCTGTGGGGCCGGTTTCGGATGTCTCCCTGGCGACGCTCCGCCTCGGCGACATGACCGCCAGGGGTCGCATCGCCTATCTGAACATCTATTTCCCGGGATACGGCGACTACCAGCTCGCCGATGGGAGCTACCTCCAACTTGAGCTGGACCACTCGCCGCTCCTGCGGCCTCAGGACTCCACCCTCACCGCCGTCCTGAACAATGTCCCCGTGGGTAGCTTGCTGCTCACACCTCAGAACGCCGGCCGAACCACCTGGAGGGTGAACCTCCCGGCCAGCCTCCTCGCCCCGGACACCAACCACGTCCAGCTGCGCTACTTCATGCGTCTGCAGGACGACGATTGCTCCAACCAGGACAACCCGGCGCTCTATTCCACCCTGTACGCCACGTCCTTCATCCATTACCAGTACGCAACCCCGCCGCGCTACATCACCCCGGCTCCTCCCGACCTGGGCCGCTTCCCCGATCCCTTCATCCGGGCCGCCCAGCCCTCTGCCGACGTGACCTTCGTCGTGCCAGACCGGCCATCCACGGCGGATCTGAGCGCGGCGGCAACCGTGGCAGCTCGTATCGGTCTACTGGCCGGCAGCAAGCCCGTCACCACACACCTGCTCACCGCCGCAGCTGCAACCCCTCAGCTTCTGTCGGCCCGCGACCTGGTGCTGGTCGGAACGCCCGCCTCCAACCCCATGCTGAAGGCTGCGGCGGCTCGGCTGCCCCTCAAGCCGGCGGCTGGCGACCAGCCGGGCTACCTAGATCCCTCCGGTCGTCCGATCCCGCCCGACAACGGCGTCCTCCAGCTGGCCACCTCCCCGTGGGACGAGCGCAACACCATCCTAGCGGTGACCGGCGCGAGCGAGGAGGGCATCCGGCGCGCCGCCCGAGCCCTGGCCAGCCGGCTGGCGGGCCAAACCCTCCAGGGGACGTGGGCGGTAGTTACGGAGGCCGTGGAGAGGCAGGACGCCGACACCGCCGATACGGCCTCTGGACCGGCGCCCCTGACCCTTGCGAAGCTCGGAATGAGGGAGGTGACCTTCCAGGGTTACGGCAGCTACAGCACCACCTTCACCTTCGACTCCCTGCCGCCGGGCGGGTCCCAGCAGGTCTACATCGACCTCATCATCAGCCATTCGCCCCTCCTGGACCCGTCCAGGTCCTCGGTGACCGTGAGCCTGAACGGCAGTCCAGTCGGGAGCATCGCCCTCCGACCTGACGACAGCCTGCGGAGACACTGGCGCGTCGCCCTGCCCGGACCCGCAGTGCGCCCGGGGACCAACTCGGTCGCAGTCACCTTCAACCTCTACCTCCCTCGAACGGAGGGGTGCGGCCCCGAGGCTTCGGAGCGCGGTTGGGCCACCCTTGATCCGGACTCGACGGTGCAGCTCGCCTCGACCACATCGCAGCCTGCCCTGGACATCTCCAACCTCCCTTACCCCTTCATTCAACATGGGACCCCGGCAGGCAGCCTTCTGGTACTGCCGGACGACCCGGCCGGCATGGAGTACGCTCTCCAGCCCGCGGTGGAGATGGGGCGGCACTCCACCGGACCGACCACGGAGATCCTGGCAGCGACAGCTTCCTCGCTTACCGACGAGATGAAGGCAAGCTACCACCTGCTGGCCTACGGGCTTCCGGACGACAACGGGCTGATCGCGGCCGCCGCGGAGAGGCTCCCCGTGGCGCTGGGCCCCGGGGCCGACAGGTCCGTCCGCGGCCCCAGGTCCGTGCTGCTGAGCGTGAGGGATGCCGCTAACCTGGGCGTCCTGGAGCTGGTGCCATCCCCGTGGAACGCCGATCGAGCCCTCCTGGTGATTTCCGGGACATCGGCGGCGGCGGTGAGGCAGGCCCCAACGGCGCTGTCTCAGCGGCTCAGCCCGGGGAACGTGGCGGTCGTGGGCGGGGACGAGAAGGGCGAACTGAAGAGCACCACCATGTCCCTTCCGGTCGAGGCAGCCCCCACCAGATCCACGGAGCTGCAGGTTAGAGAGAGGTTCTACGCCCTGGCCTCGATACCGGCCATTGGGGTGACGCTGCTCATGCTGGGGCTCATGCTGGCGCGCCTGACCAAGACCTAGCTGGCCGGGCGCTGAGGTCCCCGGTGGAGGGGACCGGTCCGTACACGGCGGTCGGGTGATGGGAAAGCCGCAGCTCGAGCGGCCCCGGCATGGTGCCGGAGCCCGAGCGAGGAACCCCGCTGGCGGTGGCGTTGCTGGCGGGCTTGAGACGCCCCTACGCGCGCCAAGATAGATGTATCCGTGGATCGAACGGATTTGGGATTGGACCCTGACGCGAATAGGGGCGGCAGGCCCCGCAGAGGAGGATCAAGCTGAACGGGAACGAAGCATTGATGGCCAGGATCCTGACCACCTTGCTGGTGGTGGCCGCTGTGGGGGCGGCCGGCGCCTTCGCCGCGGTGGCATCGGGTGGGGCGGCGCTCCTGGGATGGGCGCTGCTGGCGGCCGTAGCTGCCACCGCCATGGCTCGCCCTTTCCGCGGCTCGGGGATGGCGGCGACCGCTATCGCGTCCCTCGCCTTCCTGGCGGTGCAGCTGTACGACGCCGTCCGCACATCCGGCCAGGCCGTGAACCCCGGCCAGCTGCTCCCCGGCCTGGAGGGGGCGCTGATGCTGGCCGTCGTCGGCCTGCTCGCCGAGGTCGCCGCCCGCCGTCTCGAGGCCATAGGCCGAAAGATGCGCCAGGACGCGGCGCTGATCGAGGAGCTCACACCCCGAGAAGAGCTCACGGGAGCTCTCAAGATCACCCATCTGCAGGGGATCCTGGCCGACGAGATCGAGAGGGCCCGCAAGTACGGACGCAAGCTCTCGGTGGTGATGCTGGAGCCCGACGACTGGCCTGCCGCTGTGCGCGCCTGGGGGAAGGAGAAGTCCATGGAGATCATCGGCACCCTTGGCCGTCTCCTGGTCGGGGGTGTTCGGCCCATGGACACCGTGTCGAGGCTCGGGGAGTCGCGCTTCCTGATAGTCCTCCCCGAGACCCCAGTGGAGGGGGCACAGGTGGCGGCGGAAAGGCTCTGCCTGGAGGCGACATCCCGGACCGGTCTGACCTTTCGGTCCGGCGTCGCCGAGTTCCCCGGCGACGCCGTCACCAAGGATGACCTGGTGGCGGAGGCCGAGGCGGCCCTGGAGTTCGCCCGAAACGCGCGACTCACCGTGGCGAGCCGCCGCCTCCTGGCATGAAGCCCGGCCGAGCCTCGTCCCCGGGCAGGCGCTACCCTTCCGCGATCCCGCCCTCGGAGAATGGGGGCTGCACATCGGCCAGGGAGAAGCTGGTGACCTCCTCCAGCTTGTCGCCCTCCAGCGGACCCTCGGCCAGCTGCACGGTCCCACCCTCCTCGAAGGTGAGGTGGTACTCGTTCTCGCCATCGGTGAAGACGACGCCGATGTAGCGCCCATGCTCGTCCTCATCGATGTAGACATCCTGCACCTCGGTCCCGCCTATGTGGGACATCAGCAGCTCAGCCAGGGAAACCCCCGTCCTGTACTCCATGATCCAGTCTCCCTCCAACAGATGCTGGGTCCTGAGCACCGGGTCCGGATCCCGGATCTCAGACACCTCGGGGTCCATCGCCCCATGAGCCGCACGGCTCCGACGCCTTCTCTCCATCTTAGCCATCTCGCGCCTCAGTCCACCAGTATGGTCGGCTCTCTGGCATATAACCTGCCACCATCGCGTCCAACACCCCGAGGATGGAGGCCCACCATGGCCGCGGAGCCGGCACCCTCCGCCGAAGTCGCCCCTCCCTGGTACCGCCTGACGGCGGAGGAGACGATGCGCCTCCTGGGCACCACCTCCCAGGGGCTGAGCCCCCGCGAGGTCGACGAGCGGCTGCTCCGATACGGCCGCAATGAGCTGGAACGGCGGCGCGGACCGAGCCCGCTCACCCTCATCCTCCGCCAGTTCGAGAGCCCCTTGGTGTACGTCCTGCTGGCCGCCGGCGTCGTGACCGCGGCCGTCGGCGAGTTCGTGGACACCATCGTGATACTGGTGGTGGTCGTTGTCAACGCGGCCATAGGCTTCACCCAGGAATCCAGGGCGGCGGCCGCGCTGGAAGCCCTCCTGAGAATGGCCGCCCCTACCGCCACCGTCATCCGGCAGGGCACCCACGCCGAGGTTCCGGTGGCGGAGCTGGTCCCCGGGGACATCGTCCTCCTCTCGGGCGGGGACAAGGTCCCGGCCGACCTTCGCCTCCTGGAAGCCTACAACCTCCAGGTGGACGAGTCCGCCCTGACTGGGGAATCCCTCCCGGTGCCCAAGTCCACCCACCCCATCCGGGAGGCGAACCTCCCCGTGGCCGACCAATCCAACATGGCCTTCGCTGGAACCCCAGTGATGGCGGGTCGCGGCGTCGGGGTGGTGGTGGCAACCGGCGCCGCCACCGAGCTGGGCAGGATCTCGCAGCAGGTCACCCAGGTGGAGGCGGAGGAAACACCGCTCCAGGCCCGACTCCACGGCTTCAGCCGCTTCCTCGGCATCGGGGTGCTGTTCCTGGTGGCCATCGTCTTCGGCATCGGGATCCTCGTGGGGTTCGGGCTGCTAGAGATGTTCCTCACCGCCGTCACCCTCGCCGTCTCCGCCATCCCAGAGGGGCTCCCCGCCACGGTCACCATAATCCTGGCCATCGGCACCAGACGAATGGCCGAGCGGAACGCCATCATCCGCAGACTGCCCGCCGTCGAAACCCTGGGCACCGCCGACTTCATCTGCACCGACAAGACGGGAACCCTCACCCGCAACGAGATGACCGTCAGGGAGATCCACGCCGGCGGCCGCCGCTACCAGGTGACCGGCTCCGGATACGAGCCCAACGGCCGCGTCACGTGGGATCACGCCCCCGCCGACCCCGAAGCCGATCCGCCCCTGCGGATGCTGCTGACCATCGGCGTTCTGGCCTCCGACGCCCGGCTGGTGAGGCGCGATCACCACCGCGGGGTGCTGGGAGACCCCACCGAGGGGGCCCTCCTCGTGGCCGCCGAGAAGGCCGGCATCGGACCCCACCGCCTTCGGGACCGCCACCCCAGGCTGGCGGAGATCCCCTTCGAGTCGGAGCGCCAGCTCATGGCCACCCTCAACCGCTTCGACGAGGAGAAGCTCATCCTCCTCAAGGGCGCGCCTGGTCGGGTGCTGGAGCTCTGCTCCAGCCGGATGGTGGATGACTCCCGGGGCCCGCTGGACAGGGAGGAGGAGCTGCAAAAGGCCCGCCACCTGGCCGAGCAGGGGTACCGAGTGCTAGCCATGGCCTTCAAGCCCTCCCAACGCCCCACACTCACCCCCTCGGACCTGGCGGACGGCTTCATCTTCGTGGGCCTGGTGGGGATCATCGATCCCCCGAGAACCGAGGCCGCCGACGCCGTGGAGAGCTGCCGCAGGGCAGGGGTCCGCGTGGCCATGGTCACGGGGGACCACAAGGAGACAGCCATCACCATCGCCCGCCAGCTGGGGATACTCCGCCACGGGCAGCGGGTCCTCACCGGACACGAGCTGGAGTCCCTCAGCGACGCCCAGCTGGAGGATCTGGTGGAGCAGGTCTCGGTGTACGCCCGCGCGACCCCCGAGCACAAGCTTAGGATCGTGGAGAGGCTGAAGGCCCGGGGCCACATCGTCGCGGCCACGGGCGACGGCGTGAACGATGCCCCCGCCCTTCGCGCCGCCGACATCGGGGTCGCCATGGGGGTCACCGGCACCGACGTCGCCAAGGAGACCGCCGACATGGTGCTCGCCGACGACAACTTCGCCACCATCTTCGCCGCCATCGAGGAAGGCCGGGTGGTGTTCGAGAACATCCGGAAGGCGATATTCTTCCTGCTCTCCACCAACGCCGGGGAGGTGCTCACCGTGCTGGCCGCCCTCATCGCCGGGCTGCCCGTCCCCCTCCTCCCCGTCCAGATCCTCTGGATGAACCTGGTCACCGATAGCGCGCCGGTCATCGGCCTGGGGTTCGAGCCAGGAGAAAGGGAGTTCCTCCTCCGCCCGCCCCGACATCCCAAGAGCGAGATGCTCTCCCGAGTGCTGGAACTGAGGATCCTCCTGGTCTCGGGGCTCATGGCGGCCAGCACGGTGGTCCTGTTCGCCCTCGAGCTCGCCCAGGGGGCGGACCTGGACACCGCCCGCACCATGGCCTTCACCACCCTGGTGCTGTTCCAGATCTTCAATGCTCTCAACGCCCGCTCGGAGAACCAGTCGGTCCTCGCCCGGCCCTTCGGCAACCGGATCCTCACCGCCGGGCTGGCCGCCGGCGTCCTGCTGCAGCTGCTGGTTATCTACCTTCCTCCCATCCAGCCCATCATGCGGACCGCCCCCCTGGACGCGGCCCAGTGGGGATTGGTCATCGCTGTCTCGGCCTCAGTCCTGATCCTGGTGGAGCTGGAGAAGCTCATACGGGCCCGTGCCCTCTCCCCCCATGCCGAGGGGAGAGGGCCGGAATGATGGGACCCTCGCCCTATTGGTTGTGTGCCCTCACCTCGGTGTTGGAGAGGGTCTCTATCACCCTCACCACGGCGGAGTGGTCCAGCTCGCCCCACCCCAGCGACTGCATCGCCCCGAACAGCTCATGGGCCAGCGCCGACGCCGGCAGGGCGCAGCCGTAGGCCCTCCCCGCCTCGCGGATGATGTTGAGATCCTTGTAGTGGAGCCTGCTCCGGAAGCCCGGGGCGAAGTCCCTCCTGGTCACCCGCAGACCCCGGTTCTCCAGCACGCCGCAGCGGGCCAGCCCCCCCTGCAGCACCTTCACCACTATCTCCGGGTCCACCCCCGCCTTCGCTCCCAGCACCAGCGCCTCGGCCATCCCCACCAGCGTCACCGCCACCAGGATCTGGTTGCACGCCTTCACCACCTGCCCCGAGCCGCTAGGGCCGCATAGGGTCGGCCGACCCATCACCTCGAACACCGGCTTCACCTTCTCGAACACCGCCGGGTCGCCGCCCACCATGATGGAGAGGGTCGCGTTCCTCGCCCCCACATCGCCGCCGCTCACCGGGGCGTCCAGCATCGAGCAGCCGCGCCCGGCCGCCGCCTCCGCCACCTTCTTCGCTACAGTAGGGGAGATGGTGCTCATGTCCACCAGGATGGTCCCCGGGCGAGCGCCCTCCAGCACCCCCCCGGGACCCATGTACGCCGCCTCCACATCGGGCGAGTCGGGCAGCATCGTGATCACCAGATCCGCCTGCGCCGCCACCTCCGACGAGGAGCCCGCCGCCTTCGCCCCCGCGGCCACCAGCTCCTCGACCCCCGCCGGGACGATGTCGTACACCACCAGCGGGTAGCCGGCCTTGACCAGGTGCTGCGACATGGGCCGACCCATGATCCCCAAACCGATGAAGCCGATGGTCTGCTTCGAAGCCTCGCTCATGCCTTCCTCCCATCTGCCGATCGTCTTCACGCACGCGGCCCCAGAGGGGGCCGCCAGCCTCTACAGTATGATAGACGAAGCCCCTCCCCCCGTCCAAGGACCCCACCCCCGAGGCCAGGGGTGAGGGCCGCAACCCCAGGGCCGTTTTCCCTTTCCCCCACGCCTTGCTAGAATAGCCACATGGGGGGCGATCCCGGGCGGACGGCGTCCGCCGCCGGACCGGCACCCCGCCCCGCGCTCGGGCCGGCGCATCGGCGGCCCGAACGGACCGGGAGCACAGCAGAATGATGGGTCGGGGCCTCCCCGACGGAGAGTGAGGAGAGATGAGCGAGCAGCGGTTCGACCTGGCCGTTCTGGGCGCCGGACCCGGCGGGTACCCCGCGGCGATCCGCGCGGCCCAGATGGGGCTCAAGGTCGCGGTCATCGAGAAGGGCAAGGTGGGCGGCACCTGCCTCAACTGGGGCTGCATCCCCACAAAGGTGATCCTGGAGTCCGCGGAGGTGCTGGGCCTCGCCCAGAGGGGCAAGGAGTTCGGCGTCAACGCCACCGACGTGACCCTGGACTACGCCCAGGTCGCCAAGCGACGGGAGAGGGTGGTCACCCAGCACGTGGGCGGCATCGAGTGGCTCTTCAAGAAGAACGGGGTCACGCTCATCCGCGGCACCGGCCGACTCGCCGCATCCACCACCATCGACGTGCAGCTCGCCGACGGCGGCACCACCCGCGTGACAGCGACCGACGTGATAATCGCCACCGGCTCCGTGCCCAAGAGCCTCCCCGGCCTCCCCATCGACGGCGACAGGGTGATGAGCAGCGACCACGCCGTCACCATGTCCCAACTCCCCGCCTCCGTCATCATCCTGGGGGCCGGCGCCATCGGCGTCGAGTTCGCCTCAGCCTGGCGGGACATGGGGGTGGAGGTCACCCTGGTGGAGGTCATGCCCCGCATCCTCCCGCTGGAGGACCAGGAGATCGGCGACGAGCTGGCCAAGCTGTTCGCCCGCCGCGGCATCAGGGTCATGGCCGGCACCAGGGCGATCGTGGATAGCGTCCGCCCCCTCGCCGACCATGTGGAGATGGAGGTGGAGAAGGACGGCTCCCGCGAGCGGCTCTCCGCGGAGAGGCTGCTGGTGGCAACAGGCCGGGCCCCGGTGACCGAGGGGCTGGGCCTGGAGGCGGTGGGGGCCAGGGTGGAGCGCGGCTTCGTGCGGGTGGACGGCCAGATGCGGACGGCCGTCCCCCACCTGTACGCCGTGGGCGACGTGGTGGGCGGCCTCATGCTGGCCCATAAGGCCACCCACGAGGCCTTCATCGCCGTGGAGTCGATCCTCGGCCGGAACCCCCACCCCCTGGACCCGAACCGCATCCCGCGCTGCACCTACTGCCGTCCGCAGGTGGCCACCCTGGGGCTGAGCGAGGCGGAGGCGCGGGAACAGGGCAGGAAGGTGAAGGTGGGCAGGTTCCCCATGTCGGCCAGCGCAATGGCCACCATCCTCGGCGAGCGGGAGGGGTTCGTGAAGATCGTCTCCGACGAGGAGACCATGGAGATCCTAGGTGTCCACCTGATGGGGCCCAGGGTGACGGAGCTGATCCACTCCCCGGCGCTGGCGCGGCTGCTGGAGGCGACACCCGAGGAGGTGGCCCTCAACGTGCACCCGCACCCCACCGTGAGCGAGGTGCTGGGGGAGGCGGCCGACGACCTGGTGTTCGGCCAGCCCCTCCACTTCTGGCATCAATAGGGGGAGGGGAAGTGGGGGTCAGGGTGCTGGCCCCCGCTTCCCCTCGGGGCCGTGGGGAAAGGCTTTCAAGAGAAAGAAAAGAGGTCCGGGGACACCCCGAACCCCGACAGAGGGGGCCATCCGGCCCCCTCTGCACTCCCCCGGCCCCAACGGAAATGGCCAGGGGACACCCCGAAGCCTAGGCCGGCGGCGCCCCGGGCCCCTTCGCGCTCGCCCAAACGATCCTTGCCTAGAAGGGCACCGCCTCGACGCGGAGCACCTCCGGCACCTCCCGCTTGATGGCCCGCTCGACCCCCATCTGCAGCGTCATCATCGACATGGGGCAGCCCGCGCACGCACCGGTCAGACGAACCTTGACCACGCCGCCCTCGACGCCCACCAGCTCGATATCGCCGCCATCCATCTGCAGGCCCGGTCGAATGGCCTCCAGCACCTTGGCAACCCTCTCCTCCAACACAATCCACCCCTTTCGCCCGCAATCGGGAAGGCTGGTCAAATGCTAACAGCCCGCCCGCGGCCGCGTCAAACACCGCGCACCGTCGTCGGTCGTGAGATCCAGGCGGGGCACAGCCCGTTGGACCCGAGCATGGGCCCCTCGCGCCACGCCCCCGCCGCCAACCGTTTTACATTCGTAGGGCGGGGGCTAGTCCCCCGCCGCCCGTGCCATGGGGCACGGCCACCCGCGCCCACACGCTCCACCGCCCCCACCAGGGCCATCCCCAGGGGCCGACCCCCGGGAACGATCACCGGGCGGCCGGGCACAAGACCCGGCCCTACGAGATTGGAATACCCCTGCCGTCCATCAGCCGTTTTACATTCGTAGGGCGGCCGTGGCGCTGTGCCCGCTCGCGCCACGTGTCCCCCGCCGCCCGTGCCACGTGTCCCCCGCCGCGCGCCACGTCCGGAACGACCGCCGTCCCGCCCATACGAGACCCGCCACGCGCCACGCGTCGCCCGAGGGCGCGGCCGGGCAGTCGACCCGGCCCCACGGGATCGGGATCACCCGCCGATCAGGTAGCTGCAGCTCCCACGCCCATCCGGACCCTCGCGCACCACCGCGACCCCCAGCAGCCGCTCCAGGTAGCGCAGCTCCACCCGACACAGCTCCGGGGCCACGGCCGCCACCCGGCTCGCCGGACAATGGCGCTGGCGCAGCCGGAACCCCCCGCCCCCGCGGCTCTCCCACTCCGCCATGGCCCCCTCCTCCGTCCGGATCCGGGCCACCTCCGCCACCCTCTCCTGCAGCCCCTTCCCCTCCAGCCGCGGCGCCCGCTCCGCCGCCCACCGCTCCGCCACCACCTCGATGAGCCGATCCATCTGATCCGGCGACGCCACGACCCGGAACCCCTCCAGGAATCGACGGGCCACCTCGTGGTAGGCCCGAGGGAACTGCTCCTCAGCCCCCTCGGCCAGGAAGTAGACGAAATGGGGCCGACCCACCCGCCCCCTCTCCTCCTCCGAGGCGATCAGGTCGTCCCGCTCCAGCAGCGACAGGTGGGATCGAATGGTGACGGGAGAGAGGCCGATCTCCCTGGCCAGCTCCTCCAGGGTCGCCCTCCCACGCAGCTTCAGCAGGTCGAGGATCTGACGTCGCGTCTTCTGCACCGGCGCCTCCCATGAACGCTGGGAGCGCACCCCGGGGACGCCGATCGGCCCGCCAGCGGGTGCGCGGTGGGCCGATCTTACCAGCGGCGGCGGCTTTTGTCAATTAGCGATCATAGATATCAGCGTTTCCGGTATATCTCCACCCCCACCCAGTCCAGGACGGAGCCCTTCACCGGCGCCCACGGCTTCCGCACCCGCACCCGCACCGCCTCCGGGCCGAAGCGCGACAGCAGGGCGGCGGCCACCCGCTCCGCCACCGCCTCGATCAGGTTGCACGCCTCCCCCTCCACCACCTCTTTCACCGCCCTGTAGACGGCCGCGTAGTTCACCGTCATGGAGAGGTCGTCGGAGAGCCCCGCGGGCGAGAGGTCCCGCTCCAGCTCCACATCCACCACGAAGCGCTGCCCGAGGGCCCGCTCCTCCGGGTTGACCCCATGGTAGCCGTAAAAGACCATGCCCCGCAGCAGTATCCGGTCATCCGCCACACCAACACCTCCCCCACGCGCCCCGGGCGCGCCCGCCAGCCGCAACGAGGCGGCGGCGTACAAGATGCCGCCCTACGAGACCAAAATAACCCACGCCCGTGCGGTTACATTCGTAGGGCGGGCGTGGCGGTGCGCCCGCTCGCGCCACGTGTCCCCCGCCGGCCCCCCATCCCCCCATTCCCGTAGGGCGGGGGCTTGTCCCCCGCCGGTCCCCGATGATCCGCGAGGGCGAGGCCGGGCACAAGACCCGGCCCTACGAGATCGGGACGGTGGACGGGGCCGAGGCCGGGCACAAGACCCGGCCCTACGAGAACGGGATCGCGCACGCCCCACACGGATCGGGATCGCGCACCCCCTACGGCGCCGGGCGGTACTCCGGCACGATCCGCCGCAACGCCGCCCGCACCCGCTCCCCGTCCGCGCACCCCGACGCCAGCAGCCCCTCCAGCTCCGCCAGCCCCTCCCCCAGGTGCACCCCGTTGGACGGCTGCAGCGTCGACACGAAGATCCGGCTGTGCCGCGTCGAGACCCGCGCCTCCGACGCCGTGAAGAGCTCCTCGTGCAGCTTCTCCCCCGGCCGCAGCCCCGTGATCCGCACATCCACATCCCGGAACGGCTCCAGCCCCGACAGCCGGATCAGCTCCAGCGCCAGATCGTAGACCCGGATCGGCTCCCCCATGTCCAGCACGAAGATCTCCCCGCCACTCCCCATGGCCGCCGCCTGGATGATCAGCTGCGACGCCTCCGGGATCGTCATGAAGTACCGGGTGATCTCCCGGTGCGTCACCGTCACCGGCCCCCCCGCCTCGATCTGCCGCTTGAAGAGCGGCACCACGCTCCCCCGGCTCCCCAGCACGTTGCCGAAGCGCACCGCCACGAAGCGCCGACCCGTCCGCGCCGCCGCCTCCTTCAGCAGCAGCTCCGCCACCCGCTTCGTCGCCCCCATCACGTTGGTCGGGTTCACCGCCTTGTCCGTGGAGACCAGGACGAAGCCCTCCACCCCCGCCTCCACCGCCGCCTCCAGCAGGTTCCGCGTCCCTAGGATGTTGGTGGCGACGGCCTCCGACGGGTTCGCCTCCATAAGCGGCACATGCTTGTGGGCCGCCGCGTGGAAGATCACCGTGGGCCGGTGCTCCCGCACGAGGGCCTTGAGGCGTGGCAGGTCGCGGATGTCCGCGATTATCGGCACCAGCTGCGTCGTTCCGGAAATCCGGTGCCGCGGGGCGGGACCCCGTGCCCCGCCGCCCTGTGTCGGGCGTGCGGCCAGCGGAGGGGGATAAGCCCCCGCCTCACGGAGGCGACCCATGGGACCACGCGCCATCTCGACACCCGGCGCCGAGCGCTGCCCGCTGGGTGCTGAGTCCCCATCCCCCGTGCCCCGATCCCACTCCTCGCTCCTCAGCCCCGTTCTCTCCAGCAGCTCCTGGTGGATCTGGTAGATGCTGTTCTCCCCCCGCCCCAGCAGCAGGAGCCGGCCCGGATGGAAGGCCATGATCTGCCGGCACAGCTCCGAGCCGATGGACCCCCCGGCCCCCGTCACCATCACCGTGGCCCCCTCCAGGAAGCCCGCGATCGACTCCA
>Ga0315298_1002751_pt1 | contig 29077 bp, 33 predicted proteins | sample WHS_1_MG_FD_203077 | JGI IMG/M metagenome (GOLD analysis project Ga0315298, IMG submission 203077) | Extremophilic microbial mat communities from Washburn Hot Springs, YNP, Wyoming, USA - WHS_1_MG | ecosystem: Environmental > Aquatic > Thermal springs > Hot (42-90C) | place: USA: Wyoming... | reverse complement strand
CCGTTATGCTAAAGACTACGCTTTCACCCCGCAAAAACGTGGTCTGAGGGCTCAGTCTAAAATTTAGCGTTGCAACGCTTGTTATTTTAACTCCGTAGTCGACCCTGAACGTTAAGGTGTCGTTCACCACAACTCCCGCTATGTCGACGGTAGCTATGGCGAACCATTCGCCAATAACTAAGCCTTCCTCCCCAGCTGTTGGAGTGGGTATGCGGAAAGATACGCTTGCTATTCCGCTCTCGTTTGTAGCTGATGAGAGAATAATTCTAATAGGGTCATCAACCATCGGAGGGCTTGGGCCTTCTATTTGAAAGGCTACCAACTTATTTTGTATAGGGGCTTCATTATATGTTACAAGCGCGTAGAGAATTACTTCCTCTTGAGGTTGAAAGGAGTCGCTTGGCTGATTTGGACCTCTCCCGCTAAAAGGCTGTTTTTGCGTAAAAAGGTCTATGTTTCTCCCCCTTTCACAGTACGTCGACGAGAATAGGACAGTTACAGCCGTTAATTGAAGCAATATTAAAGTTATTAGGGATAGAGATTTTTTCATTTTTATGCTCATTCCAATAACCCTCACGGCGCAATTATTAGAAGCCAGTTTGCTATTGAATACGCGTAGATCATGGTTATGGCTATGTATATGCTAATGGGCAAGGCGATTGTTACTAGGGCTGAAAGTTCGCTTTTGGGTTTTGATTTTTCAGACAGCTTTTTCGTTACAAACAGTATTGTGCATACCATGATGAAGAATATTGGGGAGGCTAGGTATGGTGTTATGAACTGGGAGAGCAACGCGATATATATGTTTGGCTCTATGTATGGAGAATACCGTAGATAACTTATTAAACGCAGAACTTCTTCAATCAACACCAACGTGAAGGTAAGCGTGAATAGGTTCCTCTGCAGGCTTATAATTCTGGGCGAATAAAGCTTTAGCTCCGCATATTCTTTAGCCAACGGTTTAGGGGCATGCGCCGGTATTGTGGATGCGCCTATACCCATTTGCTGGTAAACTTGGCAGTTGTGGGATCTTGGATCCCTATGCTCTATGCAGTAAAATTCTTTGCAGTAGGGGCAAATGTGGGCGATATAGACTTCCCTTTGGCAATAATTGCACCGCATTAGGCTGTCCCTCCGACTCTGTCCGAGCCGGCTGCGAGCGGCTACGGCAAGCTTCCCGTCAGCTTACCAATTAACGCTGACCAAAGGGGCATGTAGGCTGAGCAGTCTATCTTCGCCAACAGTTCCTGATACCTTATTGTAACGGTCATTGTGAGGCTGGCGAAACCCATACTTAACGTTCTCTGCGTATCTCTATAGTTTAACAGCACTCTACCTAACAGGATCTTGCATGTTGTCACATTGGCCGCCGTTTCAGTTGCCGTTATACTTGCGTAGTCGGCTGAAACTTGAAGCTGTATACCGCTCTCTGTATAGTTTAGGCTGAACTTTGATACGGTGAAGTTTACAAGCCCTATGTATGGAAGTATATCCTTCACCGGATCTATGGAAACCTGTGTGGCTAAAACCTTCACTGGGACGGGTACCTGCATAACCGTAGCCAAAATTAGTGTTGCAATTATAGCTGATGCTCCAATGCGCCACTTCCAGCCGCCGCCCGCGTGTCCAACGCTGAAAGCGTGCTTTGAGGGCTTAGGCTCTCTCGCTGTTATTTGGCCTGTTTGGGCTGGAACGTAGCCGCATGCAAGGCACTTGTAATAGACTTCGTTCAGGAAGCCATCTTGATCTCTTCTGCACAGCAACCACATATCCTCGTTACATTCAGGACACTTCAATCTTTCTCCCCCATCTGCAGTGATAAAAAAGCATGCACCTTTATTTAACTAGTTATGTAAAAAAGTTCTATATTTTTCTGAGAGAATATTATGTCATATGAAATACGAAACAGCTACTCGTCCTTAGACGTAACACGCCTATAATAAATTTCTGAAGCAGCTGCACATGTAGCTATTCCATTAATAAGCAACACAATTTCAAGACCAGCAATCAAAGGATTATTCTCAAAAGCAACAACCCTTACCTGGCCAAAATTCAGGCAGAGAATGAGCAAGAAAACTATTGACGCAGCCATAGCTGTTGCTATTCCAATACAGAATAAGATAAACTTAATCAGATTCTTGTTCATGCGTAGTAAGTGAAAACCACATTTATGGATAAGCCTTGTGAAAGTCAAATACTTATTTCAACTAGAAAAAGAATGGAGGATGTTTAAGTGTAGAGTTTTCTGAAGATCAGTACGGCTGCTATTATAGCTGCAATGGCCGCGACTAAAGACAGAGCAAGATTCGTAGGTTGCAAGCCCGTCTCGGTTTTTATGGAGTCTATCTTCGCATACAAATCTCCAATGCTTGTCGAAATTGTGGCGGTTTTCCCGTCAATTGAGGAGATTTTCCCATCTAAATCTCCGACAGCCGTTCTAATCTGAACAACATTTTGTCCAACAGCTACAACCTGCGTGTTTATGCTGTCCAAGCTTGTCGTAATAGTCCCTAAATCAGTCTTAATCGTCACCAAGTCTCCTGACACACTTACTAATGTACCCTTTATCGCTGCTAAATCTGTTTTCACTTCGCCCATGCTTGTCTGAATTGTCGCAACCCCCTCCTGCACGCCTGTTATTTTGGCATTCAAACTTGAAACATCCGCCTTTATAGTTCCAACGTCGGTTTGTATCGTAGCCATCCCATTTCTGATTTCAGCGATTTTGGCGTTCACTTCTGTTAAGTTGAGGGTTATTTTGCCAACATTAGTACTGATCGTTGCTAAATCGCCCTTTAATGATGTTAATGTCGCGTTGAACCCTTCTAGTGTCGGGCTTACAGTAAAACTTGCTGTTCCAAAACCGCTTAGGGAGAATCCTTCGAAAACTAGTGTTGCGTTTACGATTATGAAGTAGTTTCCCTTCTCTTTGGGACATGTGAAGGATGCTGCATAAAGCCCTGTCGTAATCCTTTCAGCCGTGAGAGTTTGCAGGAATATGTTTTCACAGTAAAGCTGAATAGTTATAGATGATGGATCCGTTGCCGTTCCATCAAGGTCGACTTCAGCGTATACCCTCACAGATTCCCCGCTGAAATATATTGTTCCACTGTTAACTCTCACATGTAACGGGTCTTTTAGGACCTGGAACCTCACGGTGGCCAAATGTTTAAACACATCTGATTGAGTTGTTGCGTTAAACTGGTACAATTCTATGTCGTACTGTCCTGACATGAGAGCTGGAACTTTTAGGAATGGTGAGCCTATGTGATATTGTTTGTCGGCGTCCTGCCAGCACAGCTTTCCTTTCCACACTGGGCTTGATGGATCTGGGTATTGCGGATTTTTAGGATCGGCTGGAAAACGGTATGCAAATGGACAGTATACCTTACTCCACCAGGCATAGTCAAGCTCATTGTTTAGTATGAAGCCCTTCTCAAAAACCCAATACTTATTCATTCCAAAATCAATCACTAGGTAATAGTCATGCACTTGCATCTTTGTCGTCTTTGTTGAACAATCGTAAATCTTTTCAATGTATTTAGGCAATGGTAAGCCTTCCCCGAATATCTGTATGAATTGCCCACTCAAACCAACAGCCGGCTCAGTCCATATCTTTGTTAAAACCTTGAAAAGCGCCGCTTGTGGGTAGTTAGGCATCCAACCGCTTCTAACCCCTATCTTCCGTTCTCTAGCAAAAATTGGGTGATAGCCACCATAGCTTTGAGGAATCTTAAATTTGAATGAAAATGTGCCTTTCGAATCCGTTGTTGGCGGATTAACTGTTGGAGTTAATGTCAAATTGTCTAGGTATGGTCTCCATTCAAGCTTAATTCCATCGCTGCCCCACTCCAAAGCCCAGGCATCAAAATATCTGCCCAAACTTACGTCTCTATAAATGACGTCCATTTCAGTGTTCGCTGCAAACCCTTTACCCGTTATTGTCACTTCATCTCCAACGAAGCCTTCAGATTTATCAATCCAAACCCATGGAATAATTGTGAACTTAGAAGAGTTCGTGACTTTTCCGTCAGTTGCCGTAACATCATATGTGCCTCTTGGCAACTCGGGCACCTTAAACTTTAACATGAACCGTCCAAAGGCGTCGGTTTTATTGCTGCCCACAAGTATGGTTCCAAACTTAACAGTCACATCTTTGTATGGAAGGAAACCCGTAGAAACATATACTTTAACATTTGAGTCTACATGGCCGACTGGCTGATTTTCGAGGAAACATTTGTCTATGGTCACTACTTCGATTCTCGGTTTTGGCTTATACCAAAAGAACATCACTTCTTGAAGATTTTTAGTGTCTTGCCTATTTTCAGCGTAATCGTAGGCCACAACTGTAACGTTGTGCCATGCCTCGTTCTGTAGCACGGTGTATTCTGGTGTACCGGGTACTGCTTTCCAATAGTAGACGTCTTTTTTGCTGTCATATTTCATTAAGCCTATGAACTTTTCCCACTTCCTTGTCTTATCGATGTATGTGAACCACAATTCAACCCTTTTTATTTTTGACGGGTGCAGCCCCTCCTTGTCACTTGCCGTGGCGTTCACCCAAACTGTATCACCATCCCGGTATACTGTGCCGTTTTGAGGGAAGACTATTTGAACTTTTGGCAAGGTCTTATCTATTAATATGAAAAGTTCGTAGTAGTTTGTCGTTGCCGGCGGGTCTGTACCAGCGTCAACAGTCCATACATCGATGTTGTAGCTGCACTCGCTCTTTGGACCTTCGGTCATGTAAATGTCGAAGCGAGCTGTTTCTCCCTGTTTAATAGGATTAGTATCTGTTCTGAAATAAAGCACCGTTGGCCTTTTGTTTGGTCCAAACTCGTCCGGCGTTGCATACCATCCTACTCTCTGGATTGTCTGAGTGAAGTTGAAGTAGGAATTTCCGTTTTCATCTTTTTCAAACACTAGTTTAACTTCCCGTATCGGGTCTGGACCGTTGTTTGTCACAGTGAAGTTTATCCACTTTGGAGTATAGCCGTTCCAGTAATACTCGTTCGGCGCTCCTGGATGCGGCGGATAAGTCGGGTCGGCCGGAATTTCCTTTGCCCATTGCACTGTAGCAGTGTGCCTTGCAAGGGAATCATGAACGCTCATCGCAGCCGAAAGCATTAGCAGTAACAGCACAATGAACAATGTCTTCTTCATAATTTCCTTTCTCCTTCTTCACCTAATACAAAGGAGAAACTTTGGAATTAAACGTTATGGAAACATTTTATAGAAGATTTTTCTAGCCATTTAAAGCTTCATAAAAGATTTGAGGCTGTTTTCCCAAAACTCAAATCTTTAAATCGAACAAAATCCTAAACCCGTTAAGAACAAAGCTTAACATCCAATAAACTTTTCTATAACGAAACAATTACTAGAACAGCAATGCAGGAACGTGCAGCCATGACTGCTGAACAATTAGGCACTACTGTACAAGCTGAATTTGAAAAATTAAGGGACATAGTTTCAGCCCACTTTCAGTTAGAAGAAGCCCTCATAGAACTGGGTGTCCCGACGTTCTACTTAAAACAGCCCCAAGAAACTAAAGAGCCTTTCCTTCGCTTGCTTAGAGAACTGGACCCTATGGGCTTAATAGCCTTTTTAAGGAAAAAAGATGGCCGACTTGTTCTAAAAATTTTTCAGAAGCCCCCAGTTAAGCCTAGCAACACCCTAATCAACTGGGTGTTGTTTTTTGCAACGATTGGAACCACCTTTGCCACGGGATATTTTCTCTCCGCCAGCCTTGCAAACATAGGAGGAGCCATAAACCCCCTCCTCGGAGGCCTCATGTTCACCGTAGCGATGATGAGCGTTCTAGGAGCGCATGAAATGGGGCACAAAATAACCGCCAACAAAGAGGGGATAGAGGCTACACCCCCATACTTTATACCAGGACCACCTCCAAATCTCGGTGGTTTTGGAACATTTGGCGCAGTTATAATCCAAAAATCTCTACCATCAAACAAGGATACATTATTCGATGTGGGTGCAAGCGGCCCAATAGTCGGCTTTATTGTAGCAACCATCGTAACCGCAATTGGACTGGCCATGTCAGTGCCAGCCCCACCATACGAAGGAGCCGCTGAACTACCTTTCCCGTTAATGATGGTCTTCATCGGAGAGCTTCTCAACTACTTTAAAATGATCCCGCGTCCAAGCCAAGGGGAAGTCTTATATCTGCATCCAGTGGGCTTTGCCGGATGGGTATGCATGCTAGTCACGATGTTGAACCTTCTTCCCGCAGCTATGTTGGACGGTGGACACATCGCAAGAGCCTCGGTCGGCGACAAGGTAAGGACTATTTTAACAGCGGTGTCGATTATCCTGCTGGTTATCAAATTCTGGCTGATGGCGCTATTTGTACTGTTCCTTTCACTGCAAAGGCACCCTGGACCACTAGATGATGTCTCAAAGCTTTCCCGCAAAAGAAAACTTTTAGCGCTTGTTTTAGTCGCAATCTTCATCTTGACGTTTCCAATGTTCTAGTCGCATCCGTGTATTTTTGTTGAACATTTATACAGAAATCTTTATTAAATATTATTATTTCAGACTCACTTGAAAACCATGAAAGGCATCCCAATCCTGATAGTTTTCTTCACGATCTTCCTAGCAGCCTCGCTTCTAATCCCTTCACCCATGCTTCCTGGAAACCTTCTCTCAAACCATTTCAGTAACCTTTCATCCGCCTATAAAGGATGGGTCAGCGCTTTTCTCAACGCTGTTTTTTATGGAATCATCCTGTGGCTTATCTTTGTAGCAGTGAGCCGCAGATTTGAAGAAAAGTAATAGAAAAAGGATTCTAAAGCTCAGACAGTTGGAGAAAGCCCACAAGCCTTATGGTGCTTCCACATCTCTTGCAGTGAATAACCAGCTCAGCCAACTCGGTTCCCTTAACCACTGTGTCCACAATTTCATATACCTCGTCACTCTCGTCGTCTGGGGAGATTGTGGTCCCGCATCTTGGACATGGGAAAGACCCGTCCCCATCTATTTTAGTCAGGTCCACCGTGTATACAACGTTCTTTTCCCTCTTGAACGCGGCTTTCCTCATTTGCTAAGCCTTCCTTGCGCTGTGTTTCCTAAATTCGCCACGACCATTAATTAACCATTGTGAATCAGTAATCCATATTGAAAGTCAGCTTTTACGGTGAGGGTATTCCAGCCACTTTAGGGAAGGGGACAGCGTCCCAGATGTTTTCAAGACCGCAAATGAACCTTGTCAGCCTTTCAACGCCTATACCAAAACCCGCAGAAGGCGGCACCCCAGCCTTCAACATATCCAAGTACCAGCCATAATGTGATGGATCCTCACCGCTGCACCGCATCCTTTCAACAAGCTTTTCGTAGCGGTTTTCCCTACGGCCTCCTGAAATGGCTTCCCCGAAGCCCTCAGGATATATTAAGTCGAAGTCTTCAAGAACGCCTGGGTTTTCCTCACTTTCCATATAGTAGAAGCTTCTTGCAGTAGCCGGGTAGTTCGTTATCCAGAAGGGTTCGCCGTGAATCTTTGATATGGCCTCCTCAGCCTCCCACGGGATCTCTTTGCCGTATTCAACGTGTATACCAATGTTTTCGAGGATTTCAAGGGCTTCCTTGTAAGTATACCGCCTAAACGGTCTCCTAGGGACTTTCAAAGTCCCATAGCGTTCTCCGAGCATTTTGCGGCATTTCGCCCTCACGTCGGCTATAACATAGCATAACATCTTTTCCCCCAAACCCATGACATCGTCGCATGTGGCATAGGCCACCTCAAGATCTATTTGCCTGAACTCTGTCAGGTGGCGCCGCGTCCTCAAAGTTTCCGGTGGTTCAAGGCGAATGTTCGGGGAGAGGGCGAAAACTTTAGGAAGAACCGCTATTATCATTTGCTTGTAGAGGATCATACTGCTCATGACTTTAAAGGGGACTCCGTAATAGTCGATTGTGGCTTGTTTTGCACCCCTAATTCCAGGATCCGTGACGGGGCCTATAATTGGCGCCAATATCTCGGTGAATCCCTCGCTTTTCAAGAAAGCCCTTATGGAGGATATGATCTCGTCTTGAACCTTAAAAATGTTGGCTAACCCGTTGTCCCTTATGGTCAGGTACCTTTTCTTCAGTTTCTCCGCAACTTCTGTGATAGGGAAGCTCATGGGATTTTAAGTGCTAAGTGATATTATTAAATTTTTTATCGAAAGTTTTGCATTTTTCTCAAATAGGTAACTATTTAAACATGTTTTTCTGTAATTTTCACACATGGGAACGAAACTCGACGAGAAGGATTTGGCTATACTGGCTTTACTTCAGAAGAATTGCAGTTTGACCGCCAGGGAGATCGCCCAAAAAATAGGTTCGCCCATAACGACTGTTTTTGCCAAGATACGAAGAATGGAGAAGCTTGGGGTAATAAAGCAGTACACGGCAATTTTAGACCACAAAAAACTGGACTTCGGCGTGACAGCCTTCATCCTAGCATCCTTCTCCTACAGAACCAACAAGGAAGAAGCGCCCCTATCGCAGAGAGCTATTGCCGAACAAATATCGAAGTTCCCGGAGGTTCAGGAAGTCCACATAATATCCGGAGACTGGGACATACTGATAAAGGTTAAGGAGAAGGATGTGGACGCCATTGGAAAGTTTGTCGTGGACAAGCTTCGCACTGTAAAAGGTATTGAAAAAACCTTGACTTGCATGGTTTTCGACACCCTAAAGGAGACAACAAACGTGCCCATAGAGATGAAAGGGCTCAAAAAGAAGTTATAGTAGATGTTTGCGCTTTACCCTTTAAAGGGCAAAGGTTTAGTAGTAAGAGTAATGTAAAAACCAAACTTTTAGGGGATTTGCGGATGAAATATGATGTAGTGATTGTGGGTGCTGGGACAGCGGGCTGTTTAGCCGCAAAAACAGCCGCGGAGGCTGGATTAAAGGTTTGTATTGTTGAGAGGAAGAACCGAAGGGAGATAGGCGAGAAAGTTTGCGGAGATGCTTTAGGCGAACATCACCTAAGGGCTTTAGGGTTAAATCCGCCTCAACAAGGTGAAATTGAACGGAGAATTGAGGGCGTCAAAATTTACTCGCCAGACTTGGAGACTGTTTTTACGGTTAGACATGAGGATTTTTCTGGTTATTTGTTAAACCGGCGGCTTTTTGGACAATGGCTTTTAAACCTGGCACTGGATGAAGGGGCAGTTTTATACGACTCTATGCTTTGCCTCGAACCCATTGTTGAAGGGGGTTATGTGGTTGGAGTTTCGGCTAGGGACTTGAGGACCGGCGAGAAGATTCGGTTTGAAGGCAAGACCGTTGTGGACGCCAGCGGTTTTTTGGCGGTTGTTAGGCGGAAGCTTCCAAGGGAGATGATGATCGAAAATGAGATTTCAAGGGAGGATGTGGAGGCCTGCTACCGGGAGATAAGGCAATTGAAACAGGAAAGCCGGGACAAAAGCTTCTGTGAAATCTACCTTAACCAGCAAGTTTCTCCCGGAGGCTACACGTGGATATTCTATAAGGGAGACGCGAAAGTTAACGTTGGGTTAGGGGTATGCATGCGGGGCAGCTTTCCAAACCCAAAGAGACAGCTTTATGAGCATGTTCTAACCAACCCCCTTTTTGAAGGATCCCTTCTATTGGATAGCGGCGCATGGTACGACCCCACTAGGCGCCCCCTCGACAACATGGTTGGAAACGGCGTAATAGTCACGGGGGACGCTGCTTGTCTTGTGAACCCGGTCCATGGCGGCGGCATAGGGCCATCTATGCTAAGCGGCTATTTAGCTGGAAAAACAATAGTTGAAGCTCTGGAAAAGGGCGATGTCAGTCAAAGAGGGTTATGGGCTTACAACGTGAGATACATGAAAGATTACGGCACTAAACAGGCAGGACTTGACATTTTTAGGCTTTTACTCATAACATGCAGGGACGAAGATCTAAACTATGGCATGAAATATCAGTTATTGACGGAAGAGGACGTCTTGAAAGCAGGGTTAGGCGAAGACTTCAGCTTAAAAATAACGGAGACAGCCAAACGGGTTTTCAAGGGAATTAGGCGTCTCGGCTTCTTAAACAAGTTGAGGATCACGGTCAACCTTATGAATAGGGTTAAGGCGCACTACAGAGACTACCCGAAAACTCCAGACAATTTTGAAAAGTGGCGCTTGAAAACAGAGGCTCTGTTTAAGGAGGCTAAGTTGAAACTTCTAGAGTAGAACTAACATGCGAGTCGCAGTTTTAGCCACAGGCGGAAAGGACTCTACCCTAGCTCTCTATAAAGTTTTGAGGAGCGGCTACGAGGTTAAGTGCTTAGTAAGCATGATTCCACTCCGAGAGGACAGTTGGATGTTCCATTATCCGAACATGCATTTAATGGACTTGTTCGCCAAGGCCGTGGGGCTTCCTCTCGTTAAAGGTGAAACTTCGGGCATTAAAGAGGTGGAAGTTGAAGACTTGAAGAATGTTGTCGCTAAACTTGACGTGGATGGTTTAGTATGCGGTGCAATAACATCCACCTACCAGAGGGCTAGGATAGAGCAAATCTGCAGGCAGTTGAACCTTGATTGTATAACACCTCTGTGGCAGCAAGACCCATACAAGATTTTGGAGGAAATTCTGAACCTAAGCTTTGAAGTCATCATCACTGGAGTTTACGCCTACGGGTTTTCGAAAAACTGGCTGGGAAGAAGAATTGACGCCGAGACTGTTAGGGCTTTAGCCGACCTAAATAGGCGGTTCGGTATTTCCCCCGTCGGAGAAGGGGGAGAGTATGAAACCCTAGTGCTTGACGCCCCCTTCTTTAAAAAGAGACTGAGGATCATTGAGGCGGAAACCGTTTGGAAAGGCCAAAGTGGATATCTGCTTATTAGAAAAGCTGAACTTGAGGACAAGCCAAAATAGGCAGTTTGCCTTTTGGAAAAGTTTATTTTACTGGCTTGTGAATGATTGAGAGCCGAGCGGCGGACAAGGTCCGCTGGGATGTAACCGTAAGGTTGAACCATAAACTAGTGTGAGGTGAAAAAATGGCGTATAAATATATCGCGGAAGCCTGGAAGAAGCCTGACGAATCCTACGTTGAGGAGTTGATGCGTCAGAGACTTGTGGAGTGGCGGAAACAGCCAGCAGTGGTGCGCATAGATAAGCCCACACGTTTGGATAGGGCTAGGGCGCTCGGCTACAAGGCCAAGCAAGGCTTCGTGGTGGTTCGCGTCCGAGTGCGGAGGGGTGGACTGCGCAAGCAAAGGCCAAGGTCTGGAAGAAGGCCGAAGCGCATGGGTGTCAGAAAATACAAGCCAGCGAAGAGTTTGAGGCTCATCGCTGAAGAACGCGCCGCAAGAAAGTTTCCAAACCTTGAAGTCTTAAATTCCTACTGGGTTGGCGAGGATGGACGCTACAAGTGGTTCGAAGTTATAATGGTTGACCCAAACCATCCAGCCATAAAGTCGGACAAGGACATAAACTGGATATGCCAGAAACAGCACAAGGGCCGCGTCTTCAGAGGACTCACAAGCGCAGGCAAAAAGGTTAGGGGGCTGCGAAAGAAGGGCAAAGGAGCGGAAAAAGTCAGACCGAGCAGAAAGGCGGCTAGAGAGGATTAAAAGGAGATCTCTAAATGGAGTCTCTGAAACCTGTGGTTTTCAAGAAAGGCGGGGGACAACGGCTTGGAAAAGGTTTCAGCTTAGGTGAACTGGAAGCCGTTGGGTTGAATCCTAAACAGGCCGTAAAACTTAGAATTCCAATAGACGCTAGGAGAAAAACAGCCCACGAAGAAAACATCGAGAAACTTAGGAGATTTTTAGAAGCAATTAGGGAAGACGCGAAACAAAAGTCGGAGAAAACTGCGAGAAAGGCGAAGGAAAAGAAGGTAAAGCTAAAAGAGGCGAAAAAGGAAAAGTAGTTAAACGTGATGGTGTTTTGGCTTCTAAAATGCCGGCAGCCTACATTGAGATAAGGGTGTTCGCCCACGCAACAGAGGATGAGGAAAAAGTCTTAGCGGCCGTGCGGAACATCCTCCCACCTCATGTTTCTGAAAACACAACCTTTAAAAGGTCGAATCTAACGGGGCATCATGGAAACCCAATAGTGCTTTTTGAAGCAAAAATAAGGGATAAGGAACACGTGAAAGCTTTCATGGAGAAGCTTGCATCTTCGCTGAGCAGCTTAGACAAAGAAGTTTTGGCCAGCGAGATTGAACGACATATTGACAAAGGATGCTTGTATCTTAGACTGGATAAGCAGTCAGCCTACATGAACGAGACTAGGCTCTGCACGACAGACCCAATCCATTTTCGAATACATTTTAAGAGGGCGAACCCAAAAGAAATAGCGGCCTTCTGCAGAGAAATCGGGTTAATTCCATGAAACGCCGTTTTGCAGACCTGCACTTGCAGCCGAAGCTTAGCGACGATGAACAAACAGAAAACATGCTGAGAAAGGCTTCTGAACTCGGCTATCGTCTAGTAGCCGTGCCGCTTCCAACAATTTCAATAGACGTTTACGCGAAAAAATTGATGGCAACTTGTCACGAAGCCAAAATAGATTTTGCAACTCGCCTCGACCTAAAGCCTAAAACAGCCAAAGAACTCTTACACCAGCTGAGAAAATTCAGGAGAAAAGTTGAGGTCATCGCTGTAGTTTGCGAGTCAAAGGAGGTGGCGCGGCAAGCCGCAAAAGATCATAGAGTTGACCTCCTAAACTTCCCGGCGATAGACCCACGTGAAAGGTTTTTTGACAAAGCTGAGGCTGAACTTGCCTCCGGTAGTCTTGCAGCTCTTGAAATTGACATAAAACCCATATTAACGTTGAGAGGCCCCGCTAGAATAAGGTTTTTAGCGGCTTTGAGAAGGGAGGTCGCTATAGCTGAAGACTACCATGTGCCAGTGGTGATTTCGAGCGGTGCAACGAATCCGTTGCAGATGCGGAAACCCATGGAAACGGCGGCTTTAGCTTCCCTCTTTGACATGAATAAACCCGAAGCCATAAAGGCAGTTTCTACGACACCCTTTTCCATAGTTGAGAGGAACAGGGAAAAACTAAGCCCAAACTTTGTTGCCCCTGGCATCCGCATAATACGTCGGGGAAGCGATTGTCCATGAGGGAGAAAACTAGGCGCAGATATCTAGCTTTGAAAATTGATTCAGATCAAAAGTTCAGCCAAAAAGAGTTTATGAACGCTGTTTGGGAAGCTGTTTTAAGGCTTTATGGCGAATATGGCGCCAGCAAAATGGGCCTCACCCTCATCAACTACAACCATGAAGGGGGATGGGCCGTGACCCGCGTCGCCCACACTGAGGTTGAAAGGTTCAGAGCAGCCTTAGCCTCCATAACTGAGATTGCCGACAAGCCAGCGTCAGTGCATGTTCTTATGGTTTCCGGAACGCTTAGGGCGCTTTACAGGAAAGCCAGAACATCAAGTTTTAAACCATAATACATTAATTATACAACATGCTTATTATCCTAGGGGATGACGAAGCCGTCCCAGTCTGATAGATGCAATATGAGGAGCTCATGACGGGCAGACCCCTATTCTTTACCTCCAGTCAACCGAAATCGACTTTTACAGGAGAGAATTCCAACAAGCATCTTTATGCGGAATCATTTTAACCCAACTTGAATAAACGACTTAAAAATCAGGGCTTTAGAAGGGATGGGCGCGCGCCTGCTCATGTCCCTAAGAGAGGCCTGAACACTCTCTTTTTCTTTTCACGATGAAAGTAAAACTTTCGTTTGCAAAGTCTTTTGTTAGATGGGAAGATTCTTTGTAAATCGTTTCTTTAATTTCCTGAGCTTTAAACGGAAAAGGGGATTTAACAAACAATTTTGCGTCGTAAAAAGCTGTTTAAAAGCATTTTACAAAGATAACTTTTTCTCAAGATGCATATACTGTTAGAAGCAGCTAACATGAATGGAGAAGGGATCGATGGAAAATCATATAAATGTAAGCTTAAAGTAAAAATTGTAGTTAACATGAAATGGTATTGGTGGCTACTGGTGATTGTGTTCGTAATTTTAGGAATATCAACGTTGGTGCCCGCGTCAGCCAGCAAGCCTTGCTTATTAGGATACTATGCCCACTGTAGCTTCGCGCCAATCAGCACCCTAATCTGTTGGGCGATTGCGGCAGCCTCTTATTGGCAAGGCAAAAAGAAAACTGCAAAAGAAGCATCCTAAACCTTCTTTTTAAATCTCCCCCTTTTAAGTCAGCACGATTGATCATAATCAGTGATGTTCGAGATCATTTGGTTTAGTGGTTTTACGCTTTTTAAGCGTGCTCATTGTAACTCCAAGCAATATTGCTGTTGTTAGTAGGATGATTAATGGATTTGGGAATTCTGGAATGACTTGCATTAGTGGCTTGTAATCTTTTGTTTTCGCACTTCCAACTATGTTGTATGGCGTGTCGCCGTATCCGTCATTGTTTGCATCCACGCCTTTGTAGTCGCTCCAATAGTTTCTGTCCCAGTTGTTTTGTTGTCCGTCGTCCTGCGCGTTTCCATAGGTGTTGTTGAAGTCGTTGTAGTGGATTTCACAGTTAAAGGCTGGGTTAAGCCATACGCCCAACCAATTGTTTCTTATGTCGCAGTATTCCACTTTGACGTGGTTGGATGAATCTAAGTACACGCCATGCTCATTGGATTGTATTTGGCAGTTTGAGATTGTCATGTTGATTGTCGCGTAGAGGTATATGCCATCACTATTGTCGTGTATGTTGCAATCGCGTATCAAAACGAGTTCTGAAGACTCAGCGTACATGCCATAAACGCTATCGTAAATGTCACAGTTCTCAAGTGTTGAACCGTTTAAATGTTGCATGTAAACGCTGTGGTAACGGCCATCTCCAATTTTGCAACTAGTCAACCAAATGTTTGTTGATGAGGTTAGCTGAACCACGTCACCGTGGCAGTGGCCTAAGTCGCAGTTAGATATCATCAAAATTTTTGAGTCGTAAATGTATATGCTGTTTTCACCACCCCTCACCGTAACATTTTCAATCATTACGTTGGCAACATGCTCAAGCCTTATTCCAACATATTGGCTAATTAAACAGTTTCTTATGACAACGTAGGCATCAGTATTCTCAAGCCAAATCCCATAATCAAGGGGCACATTCACCCAGGTTATATTCCAACCTTCAATTACATACGGGTCACTCGCGGTTCCTGAACCTCCAGTAACCCCGTTAGACGCTGTAAAATCTGCATTACCGCTTATGTGAATGGGGGTATGGGAAGCTAAAGAAGCCCCGGACAATGGAACCAAGGCAAAGCTCAAAAGAACCAAAGTCGCTAATGAAACAAGCACCTTCAAATAGTGCACCACACTCAACCACGCTAATCAACTCTCCAATCATTAAAATTTAAAAAATTTTGAAAATCTCGCGCACTTTTCTGTAGAAGTATCAGAAGAATACCTTTTTGATAAGTACCTGTGTTGATTAATTTTGGTTTAAACGGTAAACTGTCGAAGTTTTGCTTTTCGTATTTTTTATAATCGTGTTGAGTATGTTAGCAGGCTGCTCCTGCCAAATTGATAGTGATGAACATAGCAAGCAGTAATTCCGTAGTTTAATTGGAATTCTCCGAAGGCAATTGGATAAGAGAAAAGAACCGTTGATTTCGCAGATCTCGATGTTTGCAAAGAACATTTCGAAGGACACAATGCCAGAACCCAAAAGGCCATTGGAAAAGGAGAAAAGCCTAGATGAAATAAAAGACCAGGGTTTTTTAGAACTTATGGAAAGAATTAAACGTGGAAACTTATAAACGCAAATATGGCAACGTAAATGTTGAGGTGGAGCGAATAGTGAAGGCGTATATGGGTTTAACCTGTAAGCCTGGTTCTCACACTGAAGTTTTGAAAAGGCTTCTGAACTTGTGTATTCGTGAACGTGGCAGCGTGTGTTTCTCCGAGCAGGACATATTCCTGCTTTTCGGTCCAATTGATATACTCATCCCTTTCCATGGATTGAAAAGTTTAGAGGAGTTTGTTGAGAGGGCCTTCAATCCCATAAGACTGATTGGCGCAGAGGAGGATTTAATAACCAAGACTTTAAGCCTTATCGCCGTATCGGAGGGCCCGGCCCTTGTTGAAAAACCCTTCGCCTTCCTATTCCTAAATACTAAGCCTAAAAGCCTAGAAGAAGTGCGGAAAAAACTTCTGACAATTCCCAATGTGTTAACGGCAGACAGCGTATTAGGACCATATGATATAATATGCGCGGTAAAAGCGAAAGACCACGTAGAACTTGAACAAACAGTCTTAAATATACAGAACATTCAGGGCGTAGAGGGTCTAATAACATCAATTGTTGCTCCGATAAAGGTTTTACCAGAGTGGTGACGCTAATAGAAGATGCGGTCAGATAGCAGAGAAAGTTGGAGAAAAGTCAGCTGTCAAATTGGTTGCCAATGTTGTGCAATCCACATAGCCCCAACATTTAATGAAGACTGGCGTTGCCGAAAGTGCAAAGGAAGTTTATTGATTTTTTAAGTATTTATTTAGGATTCATAATTTATTTAATGTCTCTCTACGTAGTTTTTGGTTATGGGCTTTACGGAACAATCTAACATGATGGATCTTGCAACGTTATTCCATTCGCTGCTTTTTGCTTACCAGAAGTCAGTTAAGGAACTGCTCGGCTCAGGATCCGCCATTTTTGTGCATCCAATGATTGAAACACTAAACAACGTTGAAAGGAAAAGAGGCTTAAATTTGCTAAAAGGTAAAAGCTTAGATGAAGCCTACGCCAACCTTTCAAACTTCTTTTTAAAAAACCGGAGCCGTTAAAGAATTCACTTTTCAAAAAGTTGATTCCGAAAAATACGTGCTGAAAGTTGACGGTTGCATTTGGGCAAGCCACATCCATGAGGAACTAAGCCAAAAGACGTAACATGTCCATATGCCCTTCTCGCCATGGCTGTATTTGAAAAGGTAACTGGGAGAAAAGTTAAGGTTGCAGACTCCATCTACCTTCAAACTGGAACGGAAACAACCATAGAGGCGCTAGAGCCAAAATAAATAAAATGCCTCGAATGATGCTAAAAGAGGGTAACATTCGTTAGATGAAGGCACGTTTTGGAGCTTCGAAAGTAATTAAAGGTTTATCTTTAAAATTTTAGGTTTTTCTCTTGAACCAACCCGCTTCAGTCATGATTTTGAGGGCTACTTCATTACTTGGTCCATCTCCTCTTGCAATGTTTACTGAGGCACCTTCGCCGACGGCTTCGACTATTCTGGCGACTGCTTTATGTGTGAAGCCTGGGCATAATATGAAAGCGTGAACTCCTGCCTTTCTAAGTTCTTTGCATACTTCTACTGCTTCATCATCGTTTTTGACTAAAACGCTCGTGAGCTCGTAGAGAGAGGTCTTAACAGTGCACCGATGCTTAGCTGGATCTGCGTCTGGAACATGCGCTATAAAAGCAGCCTTAAATTTTTCAACCATAATAATCGCAGGTTTAATTATTGTTCATGAAATATTAAAGGTTTTATGACTCCTACGCGAATTTATGCTTGGTGCTAGAAACTATCAAGCGTATGCTATTTGGGTGTTGCCATGTTTAGGAATGGTCTCTTTTTGTTATCATCAGCCATGGCGTCTTTTATAACTCCATTCATATCGATAGCTGTGAGCGTTGCCCTTCCATCTATAGCCAAATCCTTTAACTTGGATATGGCTTCAGTTAACTGGTTTGCCAACGCCTTTTTAATATCTATGGCTTCAACCATACTGCTGCTGGGGGTTGTGGCGGACTGGCTTGGCAAAGAGTTAATGTTTGTTATTGGCGTGGCAGTTTTTACGGTCACGGCTTTTTTGGTTCTATTTGTTGGCGACTTCACATGGCTTCTACTATTGAGGTGTGTGCAGGGTTTGGGGGCAGCAATGATTTCAGGAACTGCTGTTGCAATACTTGCCAGCCTATTTCCGAAAGAAACAGGCCTCGTTATTGGAATAAACACTACAGCTGTTTATGTAGGAACAACTCTTGGACCTGTTTTAGGCGGTTTCCTGGTTAATTATGCTGGATGGCCTTCACTGTTCATTTTCTCGGGCGCCACAGCTTTAGTAAGCCTCATGCTGGCTTTTTTGTCTCTGGATTTTACTAAGAGGGGTGGAAAGAGGCGGCCCTGCTTCGAAACGTTATTGATCTTCACGTTTTCCACGATTTTAGTCTCCGTAGGCTCCGCCTATATACGCAGCTTATTTGGCTTGGCAGCCTTATTTATAGGCTTGATAATATTTGTGTTCTCGTTATACATTGAGCACAAGAAATCTCTAAACCTTGTAGAGCAGATTTTTGAGAAGAGCACATTTCTAGCTTATTTGGTGGCTTTGCTAAATTATGTTGCAACCTACGCCCTCACAATCCTTTACAGTGACTATTTACAGTTGGGAGCGGGTTTTACATCATGGGAGACTGGTTTAATCCTTTTGGCGCAACCCATCCCACAGGTGCTTCTATCTCCCATAGCAGGATATTTATCTGACAGATGGGATCCCGGAATACTTGTAGCTGCGGGTATGGGGTTAATCACGTTGGGAATAGGAGTATCAATCATATCATATAAGTGGTTGAGTTTCTTGATTGCGTCTCTGATTTTGCTTGGAACAGGCTTCGCATTCTTCGCTTCTCCAAACACAACGCAGATAATGCGGAAAATCCCAAGGGAAGCATTCGCCTCAGCATCATCCTTTCTAGGGCTAATGAGGTTTCTCGGACAATCACTAAGCACATCCATACTGACGGCTACAATGCTGGCGTTTAAAACCTCCATACCAATGGAAGAGTCGCTCACAGCATACCTGGTAATAGCAGTTGTTGGGGCAGCCACGGCTGCTATGTCAGCGCAGGGAAAGAAGGCATAAACATTTATACTCTAATTTTAAACTCTCAACTCCACAATCTACTTTGTTCCATTTAAACCCCATATTTCTCCGTAAAGCTCCTTTTCTACCTGAACGAGCGTTCTGGCTATTTCACGAAGTTTCTGTTTAAGCTCGAAACCTTTATAGTCAAGCCTGGGATCGTTCTCAATTAAGCTAATGATCTGCCTAAGCCTTCTAAATGCCTCCTGATACTCCTCTTGGCTTACCTCACGCCACCTCATTATGAACATCCCGCTGAGAATTTGAGTAAGGTTTCATTAAAACCTTACATTAATGGAATAGTAAGCTAATCAGTTCATGTTGATATTAGTTTTGAGATTTTTAAAGCGGGGATCCTTTGACAATGCTTCATGGAATTCTTCATACTTTAATACTGGTTCAGGTGCATCTGCACACACTGCCATTAAAATTAGCCTAACAAATGTGCCGTCTTCAAGCTCAAGTTCAGGCTGATTTCTTATTGGAAGGAATGCGGACTTTGGGGAGGAGGCATGCATTATTACCTGCTCATAGAATCTCCTGCGGACTGGGTCATAGAGCATGTGCAGCAAACTCTTAAACCCGTCAATTGGAAACTTTCCCAACCTCCTCATTATAAGCCAGTCAATTTTATCAATAGCATAAAGAATGTTTGCACCATCGTAAAGAGCTAAAGTAAACACGCTTCCCAACTTTTTATTCAAGGAAGATTCCTTAATCTCTATCCTGACCCTCCTCATCCCTATCGCCTTATGGAAAAACTCACCAAAAATAATAAAGCGCTATTTTAGTTTTAAGTTTTAAAATGTTCATCTTGCACCATCCTTTGAACGCCTTACCATTTTGTCAAATTTACATAAGCATATTCTCCAATTAAAGGGAAGGCTGTGCTGATGATGAAGGGAGAAATTTTTAAGGCAAATTTTATAAATGTAGTGTAAAAGATTACATTCGACTGTAAAATGTTGCACTTATCTGCGAAACGTGCTTCCTTTATTGGGGTTTTTGCAGCTTTGCATGTGATATTGTATTTTATGTCTTTTGGTTTGTGGCGTAATTGGGCTATATATTTGGAGCCTGTTGAGGGGGTTATTCTTGGACCTTGGGCAGGGTTTTTCGCTGCTTTTGTTGGTAGTGTTTTGGCCAGGGCCATTAAGCCTATTGATCTTTGGATGTTTGGAATAGTTGCCGAGCCCATGGGGATTTTGGCTGCCGGTTTTCTCGCTAAGGGAAAGTGGAAGCCAGTTATGGCGATTTATGCGCTTATGCTTGCAGCGTACTTTATACATCCCTTTGGAACGTGGCTTCCACTCTGGACTATACTTGACATTTTGCTTGCTCTAGCACTTATATATCCAGCTGCAAAGCTGAGCAAAAACCTTTTTGGGGAAAATGTTAAGCTCTTACCTCTATCCTTGGTCCTTTTATCTTTTGTAGCTACGGTAACCGACTCGCTGACACGGGTGTTTCTGCTGATTCCAGCAGGGTTATACGCCGTCCTCGGATGGCCCCCAGAAGTTGTATACTACGCTTTTATAGAGGGGGCTGCCAGCTCCTACATTGAAGATATACTGGTAGTCATAACATCCATCATAGCCGGAGTCCCAATACTTATTGCCCTTAAGACGCTTCTAAACTTGAAAAACCCTTTAACATAACGTTGTTTGTTGTTTATTTAAAGCTTCTTTTATTGTTTTGGCTCTTCCATTTTTCTACTGTCAACTTATTATCTCCAAGTTTGGAGCTTATTTTTACAAAAATTGAATCTGAGCCTTTAAACGGAAACATGCTATCCTCAGCCAAATCCTTCGGCAAGTAAATTAGAAACTTACCATCCTTTCTCTTAAACAAGCATCCCTAAGATTTGCTTTGCGCACGCCCATTAATTACTCTAGCCCCACATATTGTAAAACTTTATGCATTTTAATTAAATCTCCATTCTCCTTTTTGAATAGCCAAAATGCAAAGTTTAGCAGTTCGTTGTTATATGTAGGTAGATGCATAAAGCCGGGGGTGGGAGTTGAACCACCGCGGCATGGCGAAATCTCCCCGCAAATCCCCTCTTTTTCTACTTTTGCTCAATTATGTTGAGCATTTATAAAGAGCATTGAGCAGATTTTGCTCAATAATATTGAGCATTTATATAGGTCATTGAGCAAGTTTCTTTTCGGTGAGTCTGTGTCTGGTGTTAAGAATATTTTCGCGCCTAAATCTTCTAGGATTTTGCGTGTGTTACTTGTGAATTTTGGGAGGGATTGGGATGAAAGGGAGCTCGCTGCTGAAGCGGGGGTTTCAAATGGGTTAGCACATTATGTTTGTAAGACGCTTGTGGAGTTGGGATTTGCTGCTCGTAATGTGCGGAATAGGATTGTATTAGTGGATCCTCTAAGGCTGTTGAAAATGTGGGCTTCTAATAATTTGTATGATCGTGTGAATAGGTTTTTGGATTATTTTACTTTAGAAAGGGAGGTAGATCGGTTTGTGGAGAAGTTTGCAGGTTTGGATTTGGAGTATGCTTTTTGCGGGTTGGTTGGTGCTTGGCTTGTAGCGCCTTATGTGAGGCCGGTGGATGTGCATATGTATATTCCCTCAGAAAGCGCTGCTAAAGAAATTGCCGAAAGGTTTGATTTGAATCCTACGCCCAGAGGGGGAAATGTCAAGTTTGTTTTACCTTATGATGAGGGCGTCTTTTATGGGGTTCAGAGGGTGAAAGGTGTTAAGGTGGTTTCAAATGTCCAGCTTTTTGTAGACTTATATAATTTTCCGGCGAGAGGAGAGGAAGCTTCTTCTCAGATTTTAGAGGTTATACTTAAAGAGTGGCGATTAAAAAGGGAGATTGAGAAAAATGTATGAGCGTGATGCAACTGAAACCTCAAAAGGTGCTTTGATTGAATTGTGCAGAGCGCTTCGTCAGTATCGCTCAGATATGGTTCTTGCTGGCGGCTGGGCTCCATACTTTCTTGTGAAGGGTTATTTTGATCACTGTGGTTCTCTCGACATAGATTTTGTTTTGAAGCCAAAAGTTGTTGAACGTTATGAGAATATTAAGCAAATTTTGGAAAGGCTTGGATATAAGCCCACTGGAAGCATTTTTCGATTTGAGAGAATTATTACTTCCCTGAAAAGTGGCGTTAGTTATAGGGTTGAGGTGGATTTTTTGACTGAGCCTGAGGGTGCTGAAAAGCTTCCCGGCGAGTGGCTGGCTTCTGTGCAAAAAGACTTAAAGGCATGTATTATTGAGGGATGCAGTTTGTTGTTTAAGCATAATTTTGAAGTTACGGAAAAGGCTTTCATACCCGCTGGTTATGAAGCCTCAGCTACTTTTTATTGCGCTGACATAGTTGGTTCGCTTACCATGAAGGGATTAGCTTTATACCGTATGAAAGACAAAGATAGCTATGACATTTATGCCGTAGCTGGTTTTTATGGTGGCGGACCAAAATCAGCTGCAACTGCTTTTTTGGCTTCCTTAAAAAAGGGCGAACAGATGAAGGTCATACAAGATGCCTTAAAAGAAATTAGGGATGCCTTCAGCTCAGAATCAGCTCAAGGACCAATGGCTGTCGCCAGGTTCATGGAATCTGAAGATGCAAGATTTGATTCGTATAGGCGACTGAAGATATTTTTGGAAGCCATTCCATATTAAGTGAAACTACAACTCTCCAACTTAGAGTTTTAATCTTTTAAAGCCACATTACGTTTACTGCTATACTTACGTAAAATCATGCACTTTTTAGCCAGTTTGATGGTTGGAGATTGTATACGTGGCATATTTTTCACCAGTTCATGGCGTTATTTCTTTTTCATACTTTTTCAGCTTTTTAACAAGCACTTTGAGCGCAGATGAGAATGAGGAGACGATAGCTGGTGAGAGAGTATATTCTCTTTTTCGACTTTTTGACGTTGTTCCTTTTGATAAGTCGATTGTGGATTCTAGAAATGTTGAAAATGTTTCTCCAAGTCTTGCATATTTTCCGGTCAAAAGCTCCTCTAAGAAGTCTGTCCAATATTCGGTTTTTTGGGCTCGTCTAATAAGAATGAGATAAGCGCCTAATACTGGGCCTACGTCGTCTCTTATGGAGTATATGCTGGGGTTGCCTGTTTGAAGCGGGGTTATGCATCCCGCTTTGCTTAAGGTTTTAAGAATTTTGTTAAATATGTCTTCAGTGCGTCGTCCTCGAAGCTTGAGCAACGTTGTTGTTTTCTCTTTTGTTCCTACGTTGAAGGATAATTCGCTTCCTTTCTTTTTGGTTTTGAAGGTTAGGTAGTAGCTGTGTTCCATTTCGTTTGCCCTTCAATCAATTACTAAGAACAGGGCTATTTTACTGAAGTTTAGTGGACATTCTTCTATATAGCCGTGTGTTATATAAAGTCCATGTTCGTCCGCGACTATGTCATAGCCGTGGTCTGATGTGATAAGCACGGAGTTTTGTTTTGCGAAATGGTTTATTTGGTCGAATAGTTTCTGCATTTCGATGGATTTGAGGAAGCTTTCTAGCGTGTAGCCCTGCCTATGTGTTACAAGATCCACTGTTGAGCTTTTGACATACGAGCTTGCGTTCAGTCTTTCCTTCAATAGTTTAGCATACTGCGATAGGCAACCTTCACGATCGAATTTTTCAAGTTGCCCTGTTAGAAAGCGTGTTATTCCAATAGGGTTTATGAAAACTTCTTCGTAAATTGTTGTGTTATGCCTCATTGAGGAGAATTTGCTTGCTATTGTTATGATTTCTGGTATTGATGCGCAGTCGAGAACAAAAACTGTGTCAACTTTGCCAACCTTATTTTCGAGAAATTGTAATATGTAGTGAAGGTTTGCTTCTTTAAGTATAACTGCCTGTCCGCTGTTTTTTAAAAAGGCATTAAAGGCTTTCAGGAAGCGTAGAGCGCTCAAGTATAGTTTTCCATTTATTAATCCGCGGTATGGTGTAGCAATTGTTCTGACAAGGTTTTCTATCTCTAATTCGTGTTCTCTTTGGGCTCCATAGATTGATAAACCGGCTTTTATGAAGGAGCAAAATATTATCTTGTGAAAAGTTTCTACGGGTAAGTTACCGATGGTTGATGCTGTTTTGACTAGGGTTTCAAGTTCGTTTGTGAAGTTAGTCATTATTTTATCCTTTCACTTTTACTTCTAGGTTTTTACGTGGAAATTCTATTGGAGACATTTCGCTTAATTCGTCTACAATGTATTGTCGCATCTCCACAGCTAGATTTAGAACCTGCGCTAGTTCATTGTTATTAAATTCTCGATTTGGAAATAGCAGTTTTATGAGGCCTGAAGCTAATTTTCGAACGGCGTTTTCATCTCTTATTGTGAAGTTGTCTCCATATTCTATATGGGCTTCTATTATGTCTCTGAAGCTTTCTTTCCTCATTTCGTGGATTATTTCTGCGAAGTAGTCTGCGGCTAATCCTATTCCTTGGGCTAAGTGTTCTTCGCTTTTCATTATTTTTGGCATTTCCCAGCCAGGTAGGAGCCCATGTATTCTGTCAAGAAAAGCTGAGTCTTGCATGATGTCGGGTAGGGCGTGTCTTATTTCTTTAGTGGGCATGCTTTCTTCTCTTTCAATGTTTCCGAGAAATACAAGTGAGCATCCGCTGTGGGCTCTTTTCAGGGTGCCTCGTTCAAAAAAGCCGTCAACCATGAAATCCTTCAATTTACCAGCCATTTCGTCAGGGTTAGTAAATCTGATTTTGCTTACTTCATCAAACGCAACAAGATCATGTGTTGCAATATCACCCACCAGTCGCAACCTGGCGTCAAAGAATAAACGCGCAGGGCTTATGGCGCCCCCGGAGTATATGCGTGTGTAGTGAGATAGGTTTCTGTAGAGGTATGTTTTCCCGGTGGCTCTTGGGCCTAACTCCATTAAGTTAACGTTTTCTTCGATGAGGGGGATTAGTCTTGCGAGTTGTAGAAGCTTTTGTCTTTGTGAATAGGCTTTAGGGTTTAGCCCTATCGTGGTTATTATTAGGTCTATCCATTCGTCTAATGTGAATTGCTGGCGGTTTTCAATAAAGCCCTTAACGTCGATGTTATAGACTTGGAATGGTTCTATGTCTATGAGCAGAATTGGCGATATTTTTTCGTCAACGTTTTCAGGTAGGTCCGGGCGATATTCTAGGGTTCCAAGCCCCCACATTCCTGAAAGTGTTCTTTCAAATTTTCTGACAATGCCTTCGTCGGCTAACGCGTCGTAGATCTGTAGGCACGGTATATGCAGCAAGTATAGGTTTCTTTTTAGGTCTACGCTTACTTTGAATTCGTCCATTAGTTGGATTATGCCGAGGCGTTTTAGCTTGTAAAACACTCGGTCTTTGTCTTTGGGCTCTGGGAAGTTTTCTGCAACTACTTCTGAAAGTTTGTTGAAGGCTGTTTCGCGATCTGGATAGGCAGCGCAGTATTTGGATATTAGATATTCGGATATGAAACGGGGAAGTCTGGCAACTTCATGGCGTAGAGCTAACCCTTTGTTGACGGCTACTTCTCCAAACGACTTTTTGATTTTTTCTTCTAATTCGTTCAAGGGTTTTTCCCTTTTTAGCTTGGCAGAAGCCTATCCCAGCTTCTTCTCACTTTTTTAGTGAAGAATGGGCCGAGTATTTCTTGAAGTTTTTCTTCAGGCAGGGCGTTTGAAAACTTGATTTCAAGTTGTGGTGTTGCCTTGTATGCATTGGAGATTTGCCTGAGGAACCTTGCTGCGCTGATAACTGTAGAGGTTTGATGGCCAGAACCAAGGAAGTCAAAGGTTACTCTGATAAGGTTTCCACTGACTCCGATTTTTATAGAGCTTATCAGTGTTCCATAAGTCTGATAAAGTAAGTCTAACTTTTGTTTAAATCCCTCATAGTTGAAGTTTTGGTCTACTTCAATTACGACTTCGTTTAAAGTCTTTTCAGGGGGCCTTGATGGAGTAGGTGGCGTTATTTCTTCTGGCTTAATTTCGGGAGGCCCTTTTATCACTTCAAGTGGCTTTATTTCTTCCTCCTCAAAAATGATGCTACCTATTTCCTCGTCGACTTTTAACGTTATTTTCTTATTTTCAACTTCTATTGCTTTTCCATTTAAGTTGTTAATCGCTTCACGAACCACTTTGGAGCTTAGTGGTTTAACTTCGTATGTGCCGAGAAGTGCGTTTTCAACTATTACGTTTATTCTGTCTTGCTTTCTAATAGCGCCACTTTCAATTTCTATTTTGTAATGCTTGTATATGGCATCTGCTATTATCTCTGGCTGCCACGTGAAACCTGTGGATTCAATCACCCTTCTGAAAAATGTATTAATGATTAGGGAGTATTTTGAAAGGTCCTCGCTTGGTTCTATTTTTGAGGTTTCTCCAGATAGTTCGCCAAAGAGTTTAGTTAGACTTTGGGAGGTGAATTCATTTAATTGTATGCTGTAAAAGATTACGTCTTCGTATAGTTCTATAGCGCTTGTTGCTATTTTTCGTGTTAGTTTTACAAGCTCTTTTTGAGCTGATGATCTAGCTTCCTTTATTTGGCGTTCTATGGAGTTCTTTAAACTCGTTTCAAGTTTTTTGCGTTGCTCTTCAAAGAGGAATTCTGTTAGCCTCAATGTAAGTCTTTTTTGAACAGTCCTTTCGAAGTCAACCATTTTTTCTTCTAAGATTTTTTCTCTGTTTTCAAGGTGTTTAATGAAATCCTTAACGGCTGCATATGATATTATGTCGTCCATTAATCGCGTTAGTTTGTCTTGGCTTATGTTAGGCAGGAGAACTATTAAATGTAGAGGATGGCTGATTTTTCCTGCTAGGTTTATGCTTTGAAGTTTTTGAGCTATTGTTTTTGTTAAGGTGTGGTAATCTGTTTTCCTTAGATATAATTCGTTAAAGAGGAAAGCATCCCATGGTGGGACAACTATTATGGAAAGGTATCCTTGGTTTTGAGCTTCCCTCAAATCTTCACCATTTATGAGCTCCTCAGCATTTGCAATAACATTATATTCTTTCAGCAATATGGGGACTTCTTTCTCCCTTGATCGTATGTCTGCCTTTGGGTTGGAAAATAAGCTGGGAAGGTTTGCTTGTTGTAGATATACTGGAATCTGTGCTGGTTCTTCGAGTATTCTTCTGTGTTCTGCTACGAAGGCAGCTAGTTTGTCGTAAATAGTTCTCATTAGAGATGGTATGAAGAACTTTTGCCCTTCGTATTCCTTTTCTTCGATTCTTGCACTTTGCGCTTTCAGGTATTCAATTGCTTCTTGAAGTTGTGTTATCGCCTTTGTTGCTTCTTCAAATGGAAGCGTTGTTAGTATGTCTATTTGCATTTCTTCCGGTGAGACGGCGTATCTTTTGATTTCTTTAATGTCCCTAACTTCTATGAGGGCGGTTACGTTGGCCGTTGTCCCTTTTGCAAGTATTTGTTTTGCAACCATGTCTACGGTTTTTTGTATTTCTGGGTTTGCGGTTCTTATCGCATGCTCTATATCAGAAGCTGCACTAGCCCATTCAACCTCAAAGTCTCCCATGAGGTCTATTACACCGGCCATCCCAAGAGGAAGATGTTTTGTCCCTACGGTCAACGATTTATGAGGTTCGTATATTAAGGCGTTTTCCGCTGCTTGCGCAAGTATATTTAGGGTTGTCCTGACGTATTCTGTTCTTGGGGCGTCGTAGGGGTTTAGGATTTTTCTAAATAACCATGTTATGCTTGGAGACAGTGGGTAATGGTTTTTGATCTGCTCCTTGTATGTTTCAAAAATTTCCTGAAGATTATATTGTTGGGCTTGTAGTGCTAAATATGTTACTAGGTCGCTTTCCGGTTCTTCTACGTCACCAATTTTTTTAAAGACTCTATGTTTTGCTATGTTTATTGCGTGTTCTGGATCATAGGATAATGCTACTTCTACACCCAGGCCTCCGGTCGCCCTGCTGAGGCGTTCTTTTAAGACGTCAAGGCGTTTTTTTAAGCCGTCTATCTTTGATTGGATTATTGGTTTGTCTGCTTGTTGGAGGTATATGTGGTCCATTTCTCTAAGGTCTTGTTCAGCTAAGGCGACTATGATGTATGTTGGGATCCCCCTTCCACTTAGTTTTGCGTATAATTGCTCAATGAGGTTTATAACGTATTCAATTTCGATGTATTTTTCCTCACTTTTGGTTTCTATGTAGCTTGTTAGTCTGCTGATTATTCCTATTCCAAGCTCGTCTATTAGGAGTAGGAGCCTTGGGTTTGCTTTTGCTTCTCTGTATTTTTCTAGTATTTTGATTATGAGGTTTGCAAGCTCTTCTGATGAGAAAGCTATGGCTTTTATTCTGCTTACTTCTCCGGTTGCTTCTACTATGGCTTGGGAGAGTTTTGGGTCTTTTATTTGCCATTGCTCTGGATGTCTTTTCGCTATTGCTTCTAGTTGGCTGAATAGGCTGGGGATAGGTTGTTCCTTGCTGAAGTCTATCCCCAAGGCCAGGGTTTCTTGGGCTAAATTTTCTTTAAGGCCGAATTGTTTTGCTAATTGGGAGTTTGCACCCTCTTCAGAGTTTAGCATGTGCCATAGGAGGATTATGGCATGGGTTTTTCCGAAGCCGAATCCTCTTATGAGGTATGTGCCCTGAACCGTTGGAGTTGTTAGGCCTTCAAGGATTCTTTTAATGAACGTTTGCAGTGGGGGTGTGGGATAGGTTATTTCTATCGTGTAGGTTGGGTCTTTGAATTTGGTTTTTACGTGTTGGCCTAGGTAGCTTCTTATCACTTCGTCGAAGCTTGGGGTTAGTTCTGATTTAATTTCTTGGAATGATTCTTTTAGTTGGAAAATTTGGCCTACTGTTTTCAAGATGGTTGCCTCGTCTACTTAAAAAACTAAGTAGGTTAGGGTTTTTATAGCTAATTCTCTTACGTGTTTTGCTATTTCGCTTTCGTCCATGCCTGGGAAATATCCTGTTATTTTTGTTTTGTCCGTTATTCTGTAGCCTAGGTCTTGGTTTCTTGTGGTTTCAAGCAGGATTATGGCTAGGGCTGCGTTGCTGGATAGTTCCCTATCGCTGTGCATGCTCATTTTCGCCTTGATAGTTTTGGCCCTGACTGCTGGGTCTCCGCTTTCAGTCATGGCCATGCGGGCGAGTATTGTGGCTTTTCCTGGAGCCACCTCCATAAGGCTATCCAATCAGAGGATTTGCAAGAGGCTTTCAGCGAAGAAGGAAAGCGCTTGCGAAACGTTACGGAAACCCAAGACTTCTTCAGATAACGTTTCATACTTTCCGCCATTGGAAAGCCACAATA
>Ga0315298_1002750_pt1 | contig 29078 bp, 31 predicted proteins | sample WHS_1_MG_FD_203077 | JGI IMG/M metagenome (GOLD analysis project Ga0315298, IMG submission 203077) | Extremophilic microbial mat communities from Washburn Hot Springs, YNP, Wyoming, USA - WHS_1_MG | ecosystem: Environmental > Aquatic > Thermal springs > Hot (42-90C) | place: USA: Wyoming... | reverse complement strand
TTGACAATCAGTTGCGTGGTCGGGCTGGTCGTCAAGGAGATCCTGGTTCTTCTCAATTTTATGTCTCCTTAGAAGATGATTTGATGCGTATCTTTGGCGGGGAACGAATCAAGAAGATGATGGAGATGATGAAATTTCCTGAGGACATGCCCATTGAGCATAGACTGATTTCAAAATCAATTGAACAGGCTCAAAAGCGGGTTGAAGGTCATAACTTTGATATTAGAAAACATCTTTTGGAATACGATGATGTGATGAATAAACAACGCGAGTTGGTCTATCGGAAGCGGAGAGAGATTTTGGCGAGCAAAAGCCTCAAGGATGAAATTTGGGAAATCATCAAAGAGGAGATTCGAAAAATTTGGCTGGTTCATATTACCACCGATGCCCAAAAGATTTTTGAAAATGTCAGTGCCATGCTTCCAGAGTTTTGCCACAACGAGGTGGCTAAGTTAGCCCAACAAGAACCAGATGATTTGGTCTTGGAAGAACTTTTGAAGTTGGCGCAAAAGGCCTATGAAGAGAAAGAGCAACAATTGGGTCCTGAAATCTTTCAAGAAGCAGAACGAGTGGTTTACCTGAGAACCATTGATACTCTTTGGGTATTACACCTGAATGCGATGGAAGAATTAAGAGAAGGGATTGGTTTGCGTGGTTGGGGGCAGCGGGATCCTTTAGTGGAATACAAGTACGAAGCCCATCATCTCTTCCAACGCTACCTTGCGGCCGTGAAAGAACAAATCAGTAAGATGATTTATAAGATTGAGGTAGAAGTGCCAATGGTTTCTGAATTTGCTCAGAGGCGGTTGTCTGAGAAGGGAGCCGAAGAATCTCTGGCAGCGGGCGCCTTTCTCGACTACCACCAGCCAAGAGCGCAAGGTTCGATTGAGCCAAGCCCATCTTCGAGCTCGTTCGAAAGAAGGGAGGAAAGAAGGGGGGCGCCGGTGGTTCATAAAACAAAAGTCGGTCGAAACGATCCTTGCCCTTGCGGTAAGATTAACCCCAAAACAGGTAAGCCCATGAAATATAAAAAGTGTTGTTATCCCAAATATGAATAAGTTGAATCAAATTTGAAAAGTGAGATAATAAAAGAGGATGATTGATTGTCAAAATGTTTGCAAATACTATGGCAAGATCAAGGCTTTAGACCATGTTTCATTTAAAATTAAAGATGGTGAGTTCGTCAGCTTGGTAGGACCTTCTGGAGCAGGAAAGACAACCTTTGTTCGCCTCTTAATCTGTGAAGAAAGACCAACCTCAGGTCGGATTTTGGTTGATAATCGCGACATCCATCTCATCCCCAAGAGCGAAATTCCTTTTTATCGGAGACAGTTGGGGGTGGTCTTTCAAGACTACAAATTGCTGCCCACCAAAACAGTCTATGAGAATGTTGCCTATGCGCTTGAGGTGATTGGCGCGTCAGCGCAGATGATTAAAGATCGGGTCGCCGAGGTGTTAGAATTGGTTGGTTTGGAGACAAAGGCGAAAAATTATCCTCACGAGCTTTCCGGTGGCGAACAACAACGGACCTCTTTGGCCCGTGCTTTGGTTCACCAACCGAAGATTCTGATTGCGGATGAGCCGACAGGCAACCTTGACCCAATTACTTCTGGTGAAATTATCAACCTTCTTTTAAAAATTAACCAAAGAAAGACCACGGTCATTTTGGCTACCCATAGCCGGGAAGTCGTGAACGCTCTTCGAAAGAGGGTCATTGGCTTTAAGGAGGGTCGTTTGGTTTATGATAAAGAACAAGGGTCTTACTTTATATGATTACTTTTTGGCGGATTCTTAAATTTGGTATTTTAAACTTTTGGCGCAATCCTTGGCTTTCGTTAGCCACCACCTTAACCTTAAGCACCACCCTTTTGATTATCTCGATTATTTTCTCTTTGATTTTGGTCACCCAAACAGTTACCCGGGCAGTAGAGGAAAAGATGGATATGACCATTTATCTGAGAGATGAAGCTTCTGAGGAACAGATTACAGAGCTGAGGCAAAAATTAAAAACCTTTCCCGAGGTTAAGGATGTGGTTTATCTTTCTAAACAGGATGCTCTTCAAATTTGGCAAAGATTACCATTTTCACCACGGACAAAAGAACAGGTGACACCCGAAAATAATCCTTTGCCTAGGAGTCTTCAGGTCAAGGTGAGTAATCCCGAAGTGTTGGAAGCGATTTCCAATTATCTCTTACATTCTCAATGGTCACCATTCATTCGCAATGAAGGGATTAGTTATGAGCAAAACAAGACGACAATTCAAAGAATTGATAAAATTACCAAGTTTGTCAAAAAGGCAGGACTTTTGTTGGCCGGGATTTTTATCGCAATCTCGGTTTTGGTCATTTTTAACACCATTCGCTTAGCAGTGATTAATCGAAAAGAAGAAATTGAAATTCAGAGACTGGTTGGGGCGACCAATCTTTTTATTGAGGGACCGTTTTTGGTGGAGGGGATTTTGTATGGTTTTTTGGCCACAATGATTTCCACTCTTTCCCTCTACTTTCTCTTGCGCTACATCTCACCGGCGATTCTTCATTACTTAGAGGCAACCAGTTTTGATCTGCGGCATTTCTTTTTGGCTAATATCACAAAAGTTTTCTTGGCTCAGTTTTTTATTGGGGTTTTGATTGGTGGTATTTGCAGTCTTTTGAGTGTTAAACGATACCTAAAAATCTAACTTATCCACAACGGTTGCCTTTTATCCTGAATTTTGATATAATATAAACAACAGGAGCAAGATGAGTATTTTGAAGAGGGTAGAACGATTAAAATGGTTAGCTGCCTTGGTGGCTCTTTTGTTGTCTTTGAGCCCTCTTTTTGTTTTCAGATTAGAAGCAGCTGACCCTTGTGCCCGAGCAACCTTTGATTATCGAGAGTGTCAGGCCAAACGCGAAGCGATCGCTCGTGAAGTTCAAAGGAATCGAGAATTAGCTGCTCAGAAGAAGAAAGAAGCCGAACAGCTTCAGGCTTTGATTAATCAACTTGATCGTGATATTCAAAATACCCAAGCGGCAATTAATAAAACACAGGCTGAAATTAACCGGGTCAATCAGGAAATCGCGCGCTTAAATAATCAAATTGCTCAAAAAGAAGAGGAGCTGGCTGTTCAAAAAGAAAATCAAAATGAGGCTCTGCGATTAATGTACGAGACAGCCAATCAGGATACCTTGACCATTCTTTTGGGCTCTCAAAGTCTTTCAGAGGTGATTACCTATGGTCAGTATATTGATGCCTTGGAAGTAAAAATCGAAAGCATCATCGCTGAAATTAACCGGCTTAAACAGCAACTGGAATCCGAAAAACAACAGTTACAAGCAAAACAAAACGAACTAAAGGCTTCCCAACAAAGACTCAACGAACAACAGAGAGCGCTTGAGGCTCAAAAACAGGCTAAAAATCAAGCCCTAAGCCAAGTCCAGGCTGAAAAAAGAGCCTTTTTGCAGGCCGCAAATAGCGCTGCCGCCGAATTATCCAGTATTGATGAGGCAATAGAAAGCTATCTTCGAGCTTCGAGCAGCAGTGGTTCGATCCCGATGGGTTATCTTTTTGGGAAGGATGTTTCTGCGGGCGACGTGATTGGTTATGAAGGAAGCACGGGTAATGCGACTGGTCCCCACGTCCACCTTGAAGTAAGACAACAAAAAGGTTATAACGGAGACGGCAACATTTGGGACTTTTTAGCCATTGGGTATAGCAACGCTTCTAACCCTGCTTCCAGTTGTGTCCGGGGTTCTTCAATTGATTCTCTGGTTCTGAATTTTGGGTTGGTGAAGCCTTTATCAAGCGGATGGGTGACTGCTTGTTTCGGAGTGGGTGGATATGGTCCTGGAGACTGGGCTTCTAAGTTCCATGGCGGGGTTGATGTCGCTACTTACTATGGTGCGCCGGTACATGCGGCAATAAGCGGTCGGGTTGTTTTTCATGGTAACTTAGGAGGCTGGGGTAATGCTGTGGTGATTTACGCGGGTAATGGATTGTGGGTTCTTGAGGGTCATATGATTTAATAGATGATAAAATGACTGTTTTGACTCTTTTTGCGCTTTCTTTGAAATCACCGCCCTTGCCAAGAGGTGGTTTTTTCTTTAGGATAAAGGCAGGATTCAAGGTAACAAAAAAGGTTGATTTTGATTGAGGTTTTAGGTAGGCACGGATGAAATTCAAAAAAATTTCAATTTATCTGGGAATCTTGGTTCTTCTGATTGGCGCTTACCTTTTAGGTAATCTAAAAGGTCGGCAGGCTTTGGAGTTTAAAAAGCACTATATTCCGGCCCTCAAATACACCGCGATGCAAGGGCCTCAAGATATCGATTTTTCTCTTTTTTGGGACGTCTGGAATAAGATTGAAGAGAAATATGTTGATTCGAAACAAATCGATCGTTGGAAGATGTTTTATGGAGCGATCCAGGGAATGGTTGCGGCAGTGGGCGACCCCTATACGGTCTTTTTAGACCCAGAACAATCAGAGAAGTTTGTTGAGGAGATTGAAGGAGAGTTTGATGGTGTAGGCGTTGAATTGAGTGTGAAAAACGGTAAGTTGACTGTAGTGTCCCCCCTTGAGGAGAGTCCTGCCAAAAAGGCGGGTATTCGGGCGAATGATTTGATTGAAAAGATTGATGGTCAGCCCACTGATGGGATAACCTTAGAGGAGGCGGTTAATAAAATTAGAGGAAAGCAAGGAACCGCGGTAGTTTTGACGATTAACCGAAACGGTCAATCCTTGGAATTTCGTCTGATTCGAGATAGAATTAAGGTAAAAAGTGTGAAATGGGAAATGAAGGGACCAATTGCTTATTTGCAGGTGAGCCAGTTTATAGATAGGACTTCTTCTGAAGCGCAAAAGGCAGCGGACGCCATCTTGGCTCAGAAGCCAAAAGGAATAATTTTGGATTTGCGCAACAATCCGGGTGGTTATTTAGACGGAGCGGTTGATTTGGCGAGTTTGTTTATTAAAGAAGGAGTGGTGGTTTACGAACAAGATAAGGATGGAAAGAAACAACCACTCAATGTTGTTGGCAGGGCAAAACTGGCTGATCTGCCTTTGGTTGTTTTGATTAACGGCGGTTCTGCTTCCAGCGCGGAAATTGTCGCCGGCGCGATTGCTGATCATCACAGAGGGGTGACCATTGGGGAAAAGACCTTTGGCAAAGGCACAGTTCAAAGTTTTGAAAAATTAAAGAATGGTGCTACTTTAAAGGTGACGGTGGCCAAGTGGTTGACCCCGAACGGACATGTGATTGAGAATCAGGGTCTAAAACCAGAGATTGAGGTGAAGTTAACTGAGGAGGATATTAAAGCTGGTCGCGACCCGCAACTGGATCGAGCCATCCAAGAGTTGTCTCAAAAGATTAAGCATTAAAGAGAAAAAAATGAAAAAGAAGATTGATGTTATTTTGAAAAAAGATGTTGAAAAATTAGGTCTTTTTGGCGAAATCAAAAAGGTCGCCGCGGGCTTCGCCCGGAATTATTTAATTCCTAAAGGTTATGCTCTTTATTTGAAAGATCCGCGAACAAAGGCAATTTTGAAAGAAAAAGAAAAGATTCAACAAAAGATTGCTCAAGAGATAGAACAGCTGAAAAAACTGGCCCAACGTCTTGAGGAGATTACCCTTGCTTTAGAGGTGCGGACTGATGAGAAAGGAAAGCTTTTTGGTTCGGTAAAACCAAAGGAGGTGGTTGAAAAATTGGCCCAAGAGTATAAAATAAAACTGGAAGCCAAACAGCTTGAGATGGAGCCCATTAAGACAATTGAAGAAGCACCAACCATTTATGAAATAGGAGTAAGGTTAGGACAGGGGATTGCGGCACGGTTAAAACTGCAACTTCATCCCTTGACTCAAAAAGAAAGCTCTGCTTCGAAAGAGCCGAAAAAGAGAAAGCAAAAAGATAATAACCAAAAAGAGACTAAAACAGAAACAAAGACCTTCCCAAAGAAAAAATAGGCTTATAAGATGATTAACAAAGGAGGGGTGATGATTGATCCAATTCAACCAACTCAACAAAACCCGAGCAATCAAAATCCTTCAGGGTCAGATTGGTCACCTCCACAAGGAGGAACAGTGATCCAACCTGCTTTAGGACAATCAGGTGGGGCGTCGCCTATACCGCCTGCAAATCCACCTAACAGTTCTCCCACCCCTGCCTCTTTTGAACCTCCTCAAACCCCATATCCCCCAGCGAGTGAAGGGACCGGGTTTTCTCCAACCGGACCTTCTTTTCCTTCGGTACCGCCTCCACCTACCCAGCCGACACCCCCTCCTTACTTGCCTACTCCTCAACCTAAAAAAAGTTGGCTTTGGGTTTTATTGCTTGTTGTAGTCCTTTTGATTGGCGGGGGGCTGGCCTGGGCCTTTTTAATGCCAGGTGGATTTTTCTATCCTGCAGAGAAACTTTTGTTCCGTTCCAATCAGAAGCTCAATACTTTAAACAGTTATGGTGTCTCCGCTTCTCTTTTTGTGAAAATGACGGGTAATGGTGCTAAGACGAACCATACCAGTCAATCCAATCAAACTGGCTTTGGTCTTACAGTTCAACTTCAAGGAGCCTTTCAAAAACCAGACAAGGTTTCAGGAGAAATGAATGTTAAGGGTTCGCTTTCCGAATTAAGTAATTTGTTACCTCTTTCAAGTAGTGAATCTATTTCTTTGCAAGGGATTAAATTTATTATCATTGGTCAAAAAGCTTATTATCAGTTGTCCAAAGAATTTTTTGCAGAGTTAGGTGAGTTAAGTCCTGAGGACCAGGCCCTTGTTCGCGCGATAACCGGAAAGTGGGTGGAAGTAGAGATAAAAACAACCAATCCTTCTACGGTTGATCAATCCTTAACTAATTTGTCCAAGGTAATTAAATCAATCAAACGTCTGAATAATGAGACAGTGGCCAATGTTCCGGTTTATCATCTAAGGGTAGTGTTAGACAAAGACCGGCTTATGAATGAACTTCAAAAATTAGGAGCCATCACTGCTGAAGAAAAAAATTTCATTCGGTTCGGTCAAGATTTGCAATTCGATTACTTTATCGGTAAAAAAGATCTTTTACCTTATAAATTAAAGTCTGGGGGGAAGCTTTCTGTTTTAGAAGGCGGTTCTCAGACGACCGTTGAGCTTGATTTGGAGGTGCAACTTGATTATAAAAAGCCGGTCAAGATTGAAGCGCCACCGGCTGATCAGGTGGTGAAAGCGAGTGAGATAGAGAGTATTTTGTGGGGTGACGCTGCTCAGGCGGCGATGAAGGCGCGGGATGCAAAAAGAAAACAAGACCTCTCTCAGATTAAAGCCGCTTTAGAATTGTATAAAAATGACCACGACTCTTACCCGGTTGCTTCTCAGATTGATAAGACGAATAACAAAAACGGTGTCTTGGCTCAATCGTTGGCTCCTTACATCAAAAACCTGCCGGTGGACCCGAAAGATCCGGAGTATTGGTATGGTTATCTTTCAGACGGTAAAAGCTATACCCTTTGGTGCTTGCTTGAGGATACCTCCGACCCTCAAGGTACGCGGGATGGTCAGTGGTATAAATACATTGTGAAAAACGACTAATCCTTGACAGAAAAAGGCTTTGTGATATCTTAGGTCCCAGGAGGCAAAATGATTCTTTGGATTTTATTAGGGGTTATTGTTCTTCTTGTGCTTTGGGTAGCGGTGATTTACAATGGCTTAATTACCCTGAAAAACCGAACCAAAGAAGCTTGGTCTGATATTGATGTTCAGTTAAAGAGGCGCTATGATTTAATTCCTAATCTGGTAGAGACGGTTAAGGGTTATGCTGCTCACGAAAAAGAGTTATTTGAGAAGGTGACTCAAGCGCGGGCAGCCGCCATTAATGCTTCGGGTGCAGCAGCGCAGGCTCAAGCCGAGAACGCGCTTTCGCAGGCTTTAAGAAGTGTTTTTGCCGTGGCTGAAAACTATCCTCAACTGCGTGCCTCAGAGAACTTTCAAAAACTGCAGGATGAATTAACTGACACGGAGAACAAAATCGAAGCCGCTCGCCGCTTCTATAATGCGAATGTTCGCGATTTTAACATCAAGATTGAGAGGTTTCCTGACAATATCATTGCTCGGCTTTTTGGTTTTAAGCCGATGGAACTTTTTGAGTTAGCATCTCAAGAAGCGCAATCAGCCCGACAGCCAGTCAAGATTCAATTTTAGATTTTACACCAATGTACAAACAGATCGATGCCAACAAGCAAAAAACAGTGGTTTTGATTTTTGGTTTTTTGATTTTGGTGATTGGTTTGGGTTGGGTCTTGGGTTATCTCTTGGATAGGGTTTGGATTTTGCCTTTGGCAGTGGTGGTGGCGACGGTTCAGGCTCTGGTTTCTTATTATTACTCCGACAAAATTACCTTGGCGATTTCTAAGGCAAAGAAGGTGCCCCGAGAAGAACCCTTTTTAGAACTTCACCGGATTGTCGAAAACCTCGCCATTACCGCCGGCTTACCCAAGCCAGAGATTTATCTGATTGAAGACAGTGCCCCCAACGCTTTCGCCACCGGCAGAGATCCCAAGCACGCCGCTATTGCCGTAACTCAGGGTCTTTTAGAAAAGTTAAACAAGACCGAATTAGAAGGGGTCCTCTCCCATGAGCTCGCCCACATTGGCAATTACGACATCAGACTAATGACTCTGGTGGTTGTTCTTTATGGTATTGTCGCTTTGATTTCGGATTGGTTTTTACGCGCGCTTTGGCTTCGCGATCGGGATGAAGAAAAAAATGCTCTTTTGCTTTTGATTGGTGTGGTTTTGGCAATTTTAGCCCCGTTAGCTGCACTACTCATCCAACTTGCCATTTCCCGAAAAAGAGAATACCTGGCAGATGCCACCGGCGCCCTTTTAACCCGTTATCCCGAAGGTCTTGCTTCGGCTTTGGAAAAAATCGCGGTGGACCCAGAACCATTAGAGGTGGCAAACCGGGCAACCGCTCATCTTTATATCGTCAATCCCTTTAAAGGCAAGACTCTTTTAACCCTATTTTCCACCCACCCCCCAATTGAGGATAGAATTAAAAAATTAAGGGAAATGATTTAAGAAAGGAGCCAAAATGAGCCCAACCTTAGGAGAATCATTTCAAGAGTTACAAGAACAATTGGGGAAGGTAGAAGCAGAAACAGCCGGTGGCATCTCTACAGATGTGCTGCTCAGCCGAGTTGGAGTGATAAAAAGGGGTGGAGAGCCCAAAAAGCCATTAACCAAGGAAGAAATTTTAAAAGAGCTGACCAAAAAAGTAGAAAAAAGTGTGAGGGAGGAAGTAAGTTTGGCTGAAAAACTTCTTTTAAGGCCGCTTACTCGATTAAAAGAAGGTTTGAGGTTGGAAAAAGATGAGGAAAAACAAGAACTCTTTAGACAAAAAATAGAGGCTTACCAAACACTGGTAGATTTAATCCAAGATACAGATTTTTCAGAAGAGATAAGGACTTTAGAGTCAAAGGGTGAGAAGATAACTTGGGATGAATTTATTCACAATTGGCTTGTAAAAAATCACCTTTTGCCCCAGGGCGAAAAAGAGAGGCAAGAGGAGATTGGGGAAGTAAAAGAAGGAGAGATTTCTGAAGCGCCAGCTGCTTTTCAATATTTTAATCAGGAGGACCTTAAAGCACTGGATTTAGAGAGGAATCTTTTGAAGTTACAAGTGGGTCTTGCCGCAATCTCAGCCCAAAAAACTTATCAGGAAAGCCAAGAAGCAGAAAAGCATCGTCAAGAGCAAGAGGAATATCTTCAACAACAAGAGCAAGAAGCAAAAGCGCAAGCCGAGCAGGCCAAACGCCAGCAGGAACGGGAAAGAGAGAAAGTAGAAAAGATTATTAAAGCGGCGAGCCAGGTTTATTCTTTCGAAAAACCGCCGAGAGGCTCTACGATAAAAACATATATAGATGTTCTCCGATCAGCGAGAGACAATGGGTTTTTGGTTGAAGTTAAGACTGAGCCATCTCCTGACGAATTTCAAAAGGGTGTTGGCTGGAAGTATTTCCGCTTTGACAACACAACTTATACCTATCCTGGAAAAGAAGTCTGGGATAAGCAAGCGCGAGCAACGCGGAGAGTTTGGGCAAATAATCGAGTAGAAAAGGTTTGGAAAGCATTACAAGAAATGAATTCTCGCTGTGTTAAGACAAAAAAGATAATGGAGAAGTTTCAAAAAGAAGGAGAGGGCAGGATAATCTGGGAAACATCAGATGGGTTCTTATTTTTAGAACCAGCTCAAAGCAGAAGTGGTAGAAAAGGCTATAGACCGGTTAGACCCGAAAATATCCCTTCGGAGTTGTTGCACCCGATCTACAACAAACCTGAATCCCCCTTCTATCCAGAAGGTCAGCTGCCAAAAGGACAAGAGTGGGGGTCTCGACCACAAAAACCAACCACCAATCCAGCAATGAAACAAGCGCTTCAAGAAGCTGGTCTGGTGAAATAACCCACAAATGCTCACCAAGCAACAAGCCAAAGAACGAATTGAACAGCTCAAAAAAGAGATTGATAAGATTCGGTACGCTTATCATGTTTTAGACAAACCAATCGTTTCAGATGCAGTTAAGGATTCGTTACAGCATGAGCTTCAACAATTAGAGCAACAGTTTCCTGACCTGATCACCCCTGATTCGCCTACCCAACGAGTAGGTGGCAAGCCGCTTGATGAATTTCAAAAGGTTCAACACGCTGTACCGATGCTCTCTTTGACCGACGCCTTTTCTGAAGAGGAGCTTTTTGATTGGCAAGAAAGGAATTCAAAGCTGTTGGAAGATTTTACTCAAAAGGTGAATCAGGATGGTTATTATGCTGAACTCAAGATGGATGGGTTGGCTGTTTCTTTGGTTTATGAGGATGGACTTTTTGTTCAGGGTTCGACGCGAGGGGACGGTTTGGTTGGCGAAGATGTAACCCAAAATCTCAAAACCATTGAAGCCATTCCTTTAAGGATTACACCTTCTTTAGAGTTGATTCAAAAAGCAGGGGTGAAAGAGGCGGTGAAAATTCCGAGGCGAATCGAGGTGCGCGGTGAGGTTTTTATGACGATAAAGGCTTTCGAAGAGGTAAATCAGGAGCAGGAAAAAGCAGGACTGCCCAAATTCGCCAATCCCCGTAACGCCGCCGCTGGTTCCATCCGTCAATTAGATCCCAATGTGACCGCCCGTCGCAAATTGAGTTTTTATGCCTATGATTTAGTCACCGAGCTTGGACAAAAGACACACCAGCAGGCTCATGAAATTATGAAGCTTTTAGGCTTTCCGGTTAATCCTCATAATCAACATTGTGCCAATCTGACTGAGGTGGTCCGATATCATCAAAAATGGGCCAGCGCGCGCCGAAATCTGCCTTACTGGACAGACGGTATTGTGGTTGTGGTGAATAACTTGGATTTAATCAGAAGGTTGGGGGTGGTGGGGAAGGCGCCGCGCGGAATGATTGCTTTTAAATTTCCTCCAGAGGAAGCGACCACGGTGGTAGAGGATATTATTGTTCAAGTTGGTCGAACCGGTGCTTTGACACCCGTGGCTGTTTTGCGTCCTGTTTTGGTGGCTGGCTCAACCATTTCCCGCGCCACTTTGCACAACGAGGACGAGATCCGGCGTAAGGATGTTCGGATTGGGGATACGGTGGTGGTTCATAAAGCAGGCGATGTGATTCCTGAGGTGGCTTCTGTTTTGAAAGAGATGCGTACTGGCAAAGAAAAGATTTTCCAGATGCCCACCCGTTGCCCTGTTTGCGGCGGAGTGGTAGTAAGACGAGCTGGTGAGGCGATTACCCGTTGTGTTAATAAAAAGTGTTTTGCCCAGAATTTCCGACGCTACCTGCATTTTGTTTCGAAACCAGCTTTTGATATTGTCGGTTTAGGACCAAAGATTTTAAAGAAATTCATTGATGAAGGGTTGGTAAAGGATCCGGCTGACCTTTTTAACCTAACCGAGGGGGATATCGCACCGCTGGAAAGATTTGCTGAAAAATCCGCTTCCAATATCGTCAAGGCAATTCAATCAAAAAAACGTATTTCTTTGGCGCGCTTTTTGTATGCTTTGGGAATTCAAAATGTGGGCGAAGAGACCGCTTATGATTTGGCGGAACACTTTGGTTCTTTAGAAAGAATTAAAAACGCTTCTTTAGAGGAAATTGAAGCAGTTTATGATATTGGACCGGTGGTGGCTCGTTCCATTTATGATTTTTTCCGCGACAAAAACAATCTTCAGTTTATTGGACGCCTCCTCAAAGCAGGTATCAAGATAGAGGAACCTCCCAAAAAGCAAGCCCAGCCGCTTTCTGGTTTGACTTTTGTCTTTACTGGAGAATTAGCAAGCCTGACCCGGGATGAGGCAAAGAATCTGGTGCGCGGTTTGGGTGGGGATGTTTCAGAATCGGTTTCAAGGAAAACTTCATATCTGGTGGTTGGAGCCAATCCGGGTTCTAAATACGACAAAGCCCGCACGTTAGGGGTAAGGCTTTTAAACGAGGCTGATTTTCTGAAGCTGGTCGGAAAAAGAAGCTAAAGAGAATATCAAATACCACGCATTTTTTGGCGCTGATTCAACCGGGATATGATACCATTTCTCCTTCTGAATCATCGGCCAAAGATCTTTCCTCGGCACAATTCCAACTAAGGCTGGATGGTTTGGGATTGGCATTTTTTATACCCTATTTTAATTCCTCCGCAATAATTAATTGAGCGTAACGAGGTTTGGATTGGGGGATTGGAAGGGTGGGAGGTTTAGTTTTCGCCTCCTCGCTTGCCTTATTCAATAAAAACCAATCACCAAATAACTTTTCTTCATATCCTGTATAATTTTTTTACTTTTGGCAATTCTTTGATTGTTTTTCTGCTTTTATTTTGCATAGTGGAAAACGATGCTATTTGTTTTCAAGGTGTTTTACTTCTATTTTCTTGATTTGTTTTTTGGTTCTAAATTGGACCGTGGCGGATTTGAACCGCCGACCTCCTCGATGCGAACGAGGCGCTCTACCGCTGAGCTAACGGCCCTTCCTCTTTTTATTTTATCAATTTTTGGTTAATATGAAAGTATGAGTCGACTTTCTCAAAAAGAAGTGGAGCAGATTGCGCGCTTGGCTCGGCTAAAGCTGACCGAGCAAGAGAAAAAGAAGTTTGTAGAACAACTTTCCCTCATTTTGGATTATGTGGAGCAGTTGAATCAAGTGGAAACAAAAGAGATCGAACCGATTGGCAATATTAACGGACTCTCTAATGTCAGTCGAGAAGACCAGGTTCAGCCTTCCTTGGCACCACAAGAATTACTCCAAAACGCGCCTGCTCAAGAAAAAGGTTATCTCAAGGTAAAGGGAGTGAAGGAGATATGGGGCTGAATGAGTTGACTATCTCGGAAGCGGCTTTGCGATTGGAAAAAAGAGAGATTTCTGCTTTAGAATTGACCAAGGATTGTTTGGAGAAAGCGGTCGAAAAGAACAAACAATTGAACGCCTATATTTCTCTTTTTGAAAAAGAGGGGATAGAGCAGGCGAGAGGTTCGGATCAAAGAAGAGCAAGGGGTGAACCTTTAAGTGATTATGATGGAATTCCCTTGGCGATTAAGGATAACATTTGTATTGCGCAGACATTGACGACCTGTGCCTCCCCCATCCTCTCAAACTTTACATCGCCCTTCGATGCTACAGTCATCAAAAAACTGAAAAGAGCTGGCTTTATCTTTTTAGGCAAAACTAACATGGATGAGTTTGCGATGGGCTCTTCCACCGAAACCTCCTTTTTTGGCCCGACTCGCAATCCTTATGATTTGACACGCGTACCAGGTGGATCTTCAGGTGGTTCCGCAGCCGCTGTGGCCGCTCATCTTTGTTTGGGAGCATTGGGTTCTGACACTGGCGGTTCTATTCGCCAGCCAGCTGCCTTTTGTGGTGTTGTCGGACTAAAGCCCACCTACGGAACGGTTTCCCGGTATGGCTTGATTGCAATGGCTTCTTCTCTTGACCAAATTGGACCAATCACCAAAACAGTTTCTGATGCCCGGATTTTGTATCAATTCATCGCTGGGAATGACCTTTTGGATTCTACCAGTGTGGAGAGGAAAAATAAGACTGCCTTTCGATTCAAAGATCTGAAACTGGGCGTGCCCAAGGAGTATTTCATCAAAGGAATAGACAAAGAAGTAGAAAAAGTGGTTAGGAAAGCGATTAAGGAATTTGAAAAGATGGGATTATCAGTTGAGGAGGTTTCTTTACCGACCACTCCTTATGCCTTGCCGGCTTATTATCTAATCATGCCTTCTGAGGTTTCCTCGAACCTGGCGCGCTATGATGGTATCAAATATGGTTTAAGTGTCGAGGCAGAGTCACCCCGCACCTATAATCTGCTTGAGGTCTACTTTTACTCGCGAGCAAAGGGATTTGGGGAGGAGGTAAAAAGGCGGATTATGTTGGGTACCTTTGCCTTGTCTTCAGGATATTATGAGGCTTATTATTTAAAAGCAAAAAAGGTCCAGGCAAAGATTAAGGCAGATTTTGACAGGGTTTTTCAACGCGTCGATTGCTTATTAACCCCTACCTCGCCGACCGTGGCATTCAAGATAGGCGAACGGACCCAAGATCCCCTGACAATGTATTTAGCAGATATCTTTACTGTACCTGTTAATTTGGCTGGCCTACCAGCCATCTCCTTGCCCTGTGGGTTTGTTCAGCGGTTACCTGTTGGGCTTCAAATTATCGGAAATCAATTTGAGGAAGAAAAAATTTTTGCTTTAGCCGAGACTTTTGAGGAGATTAATCAGGGTGATGGAAAATGATTTTTCGTTGGATTCAGCAGGCTTTTAAGAAAAAGGTCCGGTTAAAGGTAAAGGTGTTGGATTGGCAAGAGCAGAAAATGGTTTTAAATCAGTGGCAAAAAATTAAGGAGTTAACAGAGGTGCGGCGAGCGAGTGCCTTAAAACAAGCTGTGATTGAGGCAGATAAATTGCTCGATTATGTTTTAGAGAAGATGGGTTATCCTGGAGGGAGTTTGGCTGACCGGCTGAAAGCGGCCCAACATCGCTTCAAGGATTATCAAGGGATTTGGTTCGCCCATAAAATAAGAAATCGGTTGGTGCACGATTTGCATTCTGAGGTGTTAGAATATGAAATAAAAGAGGCGATTGACCGGTTGGAGAAAGGCTTAAAGGATTTGGGGGCGTTAAAATGAAGTTTGATACTAATATCGGTCTTGAGATTCATATCCAACTGAAGACAAAATCAAAGATGTTTTGTGGCTGTGATAATAATGCCGAAGACAAACCAGCCAACACCGCTGTTTGTCCGATTTGTATGGGATTTCCTGGAGTTCTACCGGTGGCGAATAGACAGGCAATTTTGTGGACATTGAAGACCGCCTTGGCTTTGAATTGCCAGATTCTGCCACTGAGTAAATTTGACCGCAAGCATTATTTTTATCCTGATTTACCCAAAAATTACCAGATTTCACAGTATGATTTGCCTTTTGCCAAAAATGGTTGGTTAGAGGTAGAGAATGAAAAAGGAGAAAGAAAGAGGATTCGGATCAAACGGGTTCATCTTGAAGAAGATACCGCCAAACTGATTCATCCTGAGGGAGCAGATTATTCTTTGGTGGATTTTAATCGGGCCGGTACTCCTTTGATGGAGATTGTTACTGAACCAGACATTACCTCGCCGTTTGAGGCAAGGGTTTTTCTTCAAGAATTAAGAAGAATTGTTCGCTATTTAGGAGTCTCTGATGCGGATATGGAAAAAGGGCATCTCCGTTGCGACGCCAACATTTCCCTAAGAAAAGGTGAAACATTAGGAACGCCGGTTGAAATTAAAAATATGAATTCCTTTCGGATGGTGGAACGCGCCTTGCTTTATGAACAGAAAAGGCAGGCAGCTCTGCTGGAACAAGGGGAAAAGGTTGTTCGAGAGACCAGGGGTTGGTTGGATAAAAAAGGGGTGACTGCAGTACAAAGAGGTAAGGAAGAGGCTTCTGATTATCGTTATTTTCCTGAGCCAGATTTGCCTCCTTTTGTCTTGTCCGACTTTGAGATTGAAAAAATCAGGACGACCATTGGCGAATTGCCCCGCCAGCGAAAAGAACGATTTATGAAAAAGCTGGGTCTTTCTTTGAAGGAAGCAGCTACTTTAACTGAAAGCAAAGAACTGGCTGATTATTTTGAAGAAGTGCTCAAAGAGGGGATTTCACCCAAGAAAGCAGCTAACTGGATTTTGGTGGAGTTGCTTGGCGCGTTGAGGGAAGAAGGGAAGGAGTTTGAAAACCAGCGCATTCCCCCTTCTGATTTAGCCGAGCTGATAAAATTGATTGAAAAAGGGAGTATCTCTGGTAAAATAGGGAAAGAGGTTTTTCGCCAGATGCTCAAGACAGGCTCCTCGCCTCAGTTGATTATCGAGAATCAGCAGCTTCGTTTGGTTAAGGATGAGCAGCTTCTTTATGAGGCGATTAGGGAGGTTTTAAAGAACCAACCCGCCGCTTGCGCAGATTACCGAAGAGGTAAAAGCGAGGCACTTCAATTTTTGATTGGTCAGGTGATGAAGCTCACTAAGGGGCAAGCAGACCCTTTGCTCACCCGGAAAATACTCATAGAGGCTTTAAATGAGGAAAAAACGAATTAAGAAAGAAATTCAAAAAATTCAACTAGAATTCATCAAGACAGTGACCTCATTTGTGATTTCTGCTTTTGGTTTGGTGGCAGCACTGGCTTGGAATAAAGCAATTACCGAATTAATCAACAAATATTTTTCACCTGGCCAGAGTCTTTTATCTTGGTTTTTATATGCTACTTTGGTGACAATTTTGGCTGTGACCGTGACCGTTTATCTTGGTCAGTTACAAGAAAGGATAACGCAAGAGAAAAAGGAGGAAAAATGACAGAGATTACTTATCTTGATGAAGGAGAAACAGCACCGACCCCCCCGCCGAAAAAATCAATTGGTTTTGGGTTTTTCTTTGGTTTTTTGATTTTGAGTTTAATTTTTGGGGGAGCAGGCGGTTTTTTGGTCGGCTATTTTTTGCCTACAAAGGAGGCTAAACAAAGAGTAGTTAGTTCAGTGACAGAATCGACGAAAAAAGAAAAAATTGTGGTTGAAGAAAGTTCAGCCATTATTGATACGGTGAAAAAGGTTGGTCCGGCGGTTGTTTCAATTATTACTACTGACAATGTGATGGATTTCTTTGGTGATGTTTACCAACAGAAAGGAGGAGGAACCGGTTTTGTTTTGACCTCTGATGGTTTAATTTTGACCAACAAGCATGTCCTTCCTTCTCGTGGTGAATTAACTGTAGTGACTCGGGACGGCAACAAGTTCAAGGCTCAGGTGAGGGCAGTGGATCCTTTCACGGATTTGGCTCTTATTTCGATTAATGCCAAAAACCTGCCTGTTGTAGAACTGGGAGATTCGGATCTGATTGAAGTGGGTCAGCATGTGGTCGCCATTGGTAATGCCTTGGGTGAATTTCAGAATACAGTGACCTCTGGTGTGATTTCGGCCAAAGGTCGGACGATTATTGCAGAAGGGGAGCGGTTTGATAATATGATTCAAACTGACGCGGCCATTAACCCGGGTAATTCTGGTGGACCATTGGTTAATTTGAAGGGTCAGGTGATCGGGATTAATACGGTGGTCGCTGGTGGTGCCGAAAACATCGGTTTTGCTATTCCGGTTAATACTGCAAAATATGCTGTGGAAAGTTTCAAAAAATACGGCAAGATTAGACGCCCTTTCATTGGTATTCGTTATATCCCTATCACCAAAGAGATTGCCAGCATCAATAACCTTCCGGTAGATTATGGCGTCTTAATTTTAAGAGGAAACACTCCGACAGAACTTGCGGTAACCCCATCCTCCCCTGCCGCCAAGGCTGGTCTAAAAGAAGGAGATATTATTACCGCGATTAACGACCAAAGAATTGATGAAGACCATCCTTTGACTTCGATTCTCTCCCGATATTATCCGGGTGATGTGGTTGAGTTCACTATTTTAAGAGACGGAAAAGAGTTTAAAACAACTCTCACACTGGGCGAATTAGAATGACCCTTTCCAAACCACGAAGATCTTTTCTGATTGTTAACTCAACGCGAGAAAAAAGTGCTTCTACAAATTTAATCAAAGGATCTAATTGACGAGGATCAATTTCTAAAAGAATTTCGCCTCCTCTTTTGAGATAGGTAAGGGATTGTTTTAAGAGTCGTTTGAGCAATTTAAGACCATCAGTGCCGCCGTTTAAAGCCTCCAGTGGTTCATAAATCGTGATACAACTTTTCTTTGACGGTCGTTTTAAAAAAGTTGACTTAACATAAGGCAAATTGGCTAAGATGAAATCTACCTTTGTGGGTAAAGGTTCCAGGAGGTCGCCTCGAAGGAAAGAAATTGGAATACGAATTTGATGTCTTTGGTAATTCTTTTTGGCAACAAAGAGAGCCTTTTGGTTAATTTCAACAGCGTAAAATTCAATCTTTGTCGAGGTTTTTGCTTGTTCTAATGCCTTGGCTAAAGCAAGACAGATTGCACCACAGCCTGTACCAATATCTGCCAGTTTAATTTTCCCTTTGTTGTTGAGCCGAATTTTAATCCTTTCTAAAGCCAAGTCGATGAGTGTTTCTGTTTCAGGACGAGGAATAAAGGTGTTTTGATTTACGAAAAACGTTAACCCATAAAATTCTTGCTCTCCGACAAGGTAAGGAATTGGTTCGCCGGCAAGGCGTCTTTGAATGAGTTTTTGAAAAGATTGAATTTGCCGAGGATGAAGCTGGTGTTCTGGATGGGCATAAAGAAAAGTTTTGTCCTGACCAAGAAGATGGGCCAAGAGAATTTCTGCTTCTGTTCGGATAATCTGTTGATTCAAGTTTTGGAGAACTTCCTTAACCGTCATGGATGAGAATTGACCAATGCATTGATGATTGCATCTAAATCGCCATCGAGGATTTTGTCGATTCTTTTCCAAGATTTGTTAATCCGATGATCAGTCACCCGGTCCTGAGGAAAGTTATAGGTTCTGATTTTTTCGCTTCTTTCTCCTGTGCCAATTTGATTTTTTCTCTCCTCGGATAATTTGCTTTGTCTTTCGGTTTCTTTTAATTGAAATAATTTGGAACGGAGAATGGTGAGCGCCTTTTCTTTGTTGGCCAACTGAGAGCGTTCATCCTGACAACTTACCGTAATGCCCGTGGGTAAATGAGTGATTCGCACCGCGCTTTCGGTTTTTTGCACATACTGCCCTCCTGCACCTGAGGCTCGAAAGGTATCGATTCGAAGGTCAGAAGGATTAATCTGAATTTCTAAAGGGGTTATCTCAGGCAAAACAGCTACCGTAGCGGTGGAGGTATGAATTCGGCCCGATTTTTCTGTTTTGGGAATTCTTTGAACGCGGTGGACGCCACTTTCATTTTTAAACAATGAATAGGCAGAGGGTCCTTTGATTTTAAAAACAGCCAACTTCAATCCTCCCAATGGTGTTCTTTCTAAGGTGGCAATTTCTGTTTTAAAATTCTTTCTTTCAGCAAACCGTAAATACATCCGAAACAACTCAAAAGCAAACAACTCCGCCTCATCTCCCCCCACTCCTGGTCTAATTTCCAGGATGGCATTACGTGTTTCGGTTGCTGGTAGATTCATTTTTGGAAGAAGGCTTTTTCTTTTGCGTTTTCAGTCTCTGAAGAATCTGCTCATGTTTTAGAATCCTTGCCTGGAATTTGTCAATGCGGCCTGCTTTATCAACGATTTTATCTGCCCCAGTGAAATGGGGATGACAACGGGAGCAGACTTCAATTTTCAAGACAGGCTTGGTGGAACCAACAAAAAATCTGTTTCCGCAGCTGCAGATTACTTCGGCTTGTTTGTAGTATTTAGGATGAATTTCTTTTTTCATTTTTGATACCTTTCTATCTAAAAAAACCTTACCACCCTTGCACAATTTAGTCAACCCTGTTATAATGCCTTTGAGGAGAAAAAATGGAATTGACAGAATTACAAGATTTAGCGCGTTTGGGTTTACACTTTGGTCATTTGAGACGGTACACTCATCCCAAGAGCCGTCCCTATGTTTATACTGTGGCTAACGGTGTTTGCGTGATTGATTTAGAAAAAACCAAAGAATTGTTGGAAAAGGCTTTGCAATTTGTTCAGGAATTGGCTCAAGATAATAAGATGATTCTTTTTGTTGGGACCAAGAGGCAGGCATCTGGTATCATCAAAGCAAAGGCCGAGTCTATTAATATGCCTTATGTTCACAAACATTTTATTGCCGGCACCCTGACCAACTTTCAGACCCTCTTAAAGAATATTCAAAAACTGAACCAGCTTGAAACAGAAGAAACTGTTTTGGAAGGAAAAAGTAAGAAGGAACAGCGCCGGCTGATGAAAGCCAAAAAGCGTTTAGTCGATTCAGTGGGCGGATTAAGGCAGATGATTCGTCTTCCGGATGCTCTTTTTGTGATTGATGTGGCTCGTGAAAAAAATGCTGTTTTTGAAGCCCGCCGGCTGGGTATTCCTATCATTGCTCTTGTGGATACCAATGGTGACCCGAGCCAAATAGACTATCCCATCCCCGGCAATGATGATAGCGAAAAAGGAATTGAGTTTATCGTCAATCGAGTAGTCGAAACCTACGCCCAAGCCCAAGGGAAGAAGAAAAAAACGACTAGAAAGGAAGACAATGGTGACAATTAAAGATGTCCAAAAATTAAGAGCCAAAACTGGCTATGGTGTTATGGATTGCCACAAGGCTTTATTAGAAGCAAATGGTGATTTTGAAAAGGCAGAACAGATTTTGAAAGAAAAAGGAGCTCAAAAATTTCTTGCTAAGCAAGAACGAGAGACCAAAAATGGTGTCATTGAGTGTTATTCGCACGGTGGGAAGGTGGGTGTTATGATTGAAGTGTTGTGCGAGACTGATTTTGTTGCTCGGACTCCTGAATTTACTCAACTGGCTCATGATCTCGCCCTTCAGGTTGCCTCCATGGCACCACAAAGCCCCAAAGAATTATACGAACAGGTTTTTATTAAAGACGAAAGTCGGACGGTGGAAGATTTGATTAAGGAAAAAATTGCCAAATTTGGTGAGAATATCAAGGTATCACGTTTTCAAAGGTGGGAGTTGTAAAAACATGCCCATCAAAAAGGAGGTAGGGTGTTAGACGAGGTGATGAAAGAACTCTTACCTAAAATGGAAGAACGATTAAGCCATTTTACTGAAGAGTTAAAGACAATAAGGGTGGGCAAAGCAGAGTCTTCTTTGGTAGAGAACCTGCCGATCGTTGCCTATTCTACCACACTTCCCTTAAAACAGATTGCTTCTATTTCTACGCCAACTCCCAACACAATTTTAATCTCGCCTTGGGATAAAAGTGTTCTCAGAGCGATTGAACAGTCGATTCGGGAGAGTGATTTATCCTTAAATCCGGTGAACGATGGGCAGGTAATTAAGATTTTTCTCCCCCCTCTTTCAAGAGAAAGAAGGGAAGAGCTGTCAAAGGTTGTTCGTCGCAAAGGCGAGGAGACGAAGGTTGCTTTGAGAATGCTTCGTCAAGAGGCGTGGCAGCAGATTGTTAAGGCAGAAAGGGAGCACCAAATTTCGGAAGATGAACGTTATCGAGGAGAAGAGGAGTTGAATAAGACAATTGAGAAGTTTAACCGAGAAATTGATGAAATTGTGGAGAGGAAAGAAGAAGAAATAATGAAGGTGTAAGATGGTGCTTTTTCTGCAGATTATTATTTTTTTACTTCTTCTTTCATTTCTATTTTTCACCCATGAACTTGGTCATTTTTTAGCGGCTAAAAAAGCCAATATGGTGGTGACAGAATTTGGTTTTGGTTTTCCTCCGCGGTTATTAAAATGGCGGAAAGGGGAGACCATTTATTCGTTAAATCTCATTCCCTTTGGTGCTTTTGTTCAGATTTTGGGGCAGGACGAGCCCAAAAATCAACATCCTCGGAGTTACTGGTCTCAATCAGTGGGCCGGCGCTTTTTAACAGCGATAGGTGGTATTGCTTCTAATTTGGTGTGGGCGTGGCTTCTTTTGACTCTTGTTTTATGGATTCAAGTTGTCACTCCTCCCAAAAATTTCATTGTGATTGAAGAGGTGGTCAAGAATAGTCCAGCAGAACAGGTTGGCTTGAAGGTAGGAGATTTGATTATCAAGGGGGATGGATTGGTTTTTGAAACCGCTGCCCAGCTTTCTCAATTTACTCGCTCCCATCTCAATAAAGAGGTGACTTTGGTGGTTAGGCGTTTTGGTAAAGAGATTGAAAAGAAGGTTAAGTTAACCGGTAAGCCTGACGCGCCTTTGGGAATAGCAATGAGCGAAACATCTACCCGTCTTAAAATTCCTTTTTGGAAGACACCAATTGAAGCAGCAATCATTTTAGGTGAATCAGTTTATCTTTCTCTTGCTTATTTAGGGAAAGCCTTTCTTTCGATTTTTAAAGGACCAAAGATTCCTTTTGAGGTCGGTGGACCAGTGGCAATTTGGGGTCTGGTTGCTCAATTTAACGCACTTGGTCCTCTTTACCTTTTACGCTTGGCTGCTTTCCTCTCGCTGGGGTTGGCTATTTTTAATTTTTTTCCTTTTCCTGGACTTGATGGAGCAAGACTGTTTTTTCTAAGTTTAGAGAAACTATTGGGTAAAAAATTGGTACGACCAGAGATGGAAAATGCTATCCATGGATTTGGTTTTGTGATTCTTATCGGTCTTTCCTTTTTCATCGCTTATAAAGACATTTTAAGATTGATGGAGAGGTAAAAATGAGAGCGAGCGAGTTCTTTTTTAAGACCACAAAAGAAACCGGTCCTGAAGTTAAGTTGGTTTCGCATCGTTTCCTTTTGAGAGGCGGTTTTATTCTTCAAAATGCTTCTGGTTTGTTTTCTTTACTTCCTTTAGGTTTTCGGGTCTTTAAGAAAATTGAAGCAATTATTCGAGAGGAACTAAATAGAATTGGGTGCCAGGAATTATTGATGCCTCTTGTTCAGCCGGCTCGCCTCTGGCAAGAATCAGGCAGGTATCAAGAAACAGGAGAACAGTTGGCTAAACTTAAGGGAGAAGGAGAAGAATTGGTTTTGGCGATGACTCATGAAGAGATGATTACTGATATTGCCAGAAGATTGATAAACTCTTATGAGGATTTGCCACTTTTATTGAACCAAATTAAGGTTCGTTTCCGGAACGAACCCCGACCCCGAGGCGGTTTATTGCGTGTTCGTGAGTTTACAATGCAAGATGCTTACTCGTTTGATTGTAATCAAGAAGGTTTGGATCAAAGCTACGAAAAAATTGTAAGAGCCTATTTTGAGATATTTAAGCGGTTAAATTTGCCTGTTTTCAAAATTCAGGCCTCCTCGGGCATGATGGGTGGTTCACGTTCTGAAGAGTTTGTAATTCTTTCTGATTCAGGAGAGGATAAGGTGCTGATTTGTCAAAAATGTCGCTCCGGAATTAATTTTGAAGCTTTAACCTCCTCGCTAAAGAAATGCCCTCAGTGCAAGGGCAAGTTAGATTTTTTCCGCGCAATTGAATTAGCCCATACGTTTCAATTGGGTACTAAATATTCAGAAAGGATGGGGGCTTATTTTACTGATCGAGATGGAAAGCGTAAGCCGATTTTAATGGGTTGTTATGGTATTGGTTTAGAAAGGCTGATGGCGGCTACCGTAGAAGTACATCATGATCAATCGGGGATTATCTGGCCCGCAAATATTGCCCCCTTTGATGTTTATCTGATTGACATTTCTAAAAGTCTTCAAGGACAAAAAGTGGCGAAAGATTTGTCTAATAAAATCCAAACGGCCGGCATAGAATTGTTATACGATGACCGCGAAAAAAGCCCTGGTTCTAAATTTGTTGACGCAGACCTACTGGGTATCCCCCTCCGTCTAACAATTTCAAAACGTTCGTTATCTAAAAATTGTATCGGTTTGAAAAGAAGAACTTCACCAAAAGAGAAATTAGTTAAACCAGAACAAGTTGTTTCTGAAATTCAAAACGCGCTCAAAACTTAATGTTTTTCAAGATCTCTTTTCAGAGATAAGACACAAATGGGACATTCATCCTTTTTGTCTCAAAAGATTCTTGATCAACTGGCCAAATTACCCAATGCACCAGGTGTTTATTTCTTTCGAGACGCAAACAATGCAGTGATTTATATCGGCAAGGCAAAATCAATTCGGAAGAGGGTTGCTTCTCATTTTCGTGTTTCGCCAGAGCTTTCTCTTCGAAGTCGGGAGATGATAGAGGAGGTGGCAAAAATTGATTTTATCACCACCAAGAATGAGGTTGAGGCTTTTATTTTAGAAGCCCGTTTCATTAAGAGACAGAAACCGAAATACAATGTCGAGTGGAAAGATGATAAAAACTATCTTTATGTGGTGGTGGAGGATTCGAAAAAGATTGACTATCCGCGGATTTATACCAGCCGAAAGCCAAATCCAGAGGCAAAAGCCAACTTTGGCCCGTTTGTAGAAGCTTTTATCTTGAGAAAAATTCTTTTCTTCGTGCGAAGGTTGTTTCCTTATCGAACTTGTAAAGTGATGCCCAAAAAGCCATGTCTTTTTTATCATATTAGACGATGTCCTGCCCCTTGCGTTGGTTTAATTTCCAAAAAGGACTACCAGAAGATCATTCAAAAAATCATTCTTTTTTTGAGTGGAGATTATGCCAAGTTGGTCAATCGTTTAGCAAAAGAAATGAAGCAGTTATCCCAAAAAAAGGCGTTTGAAGAAGCGGCCAAAATTCGAGATCAAATTAAGGCTTTAGAGCGAATTAATGAGGTGAATTTCCTTCAGAATTATTCCTTTCCCGAAGAAGGAGAAGAGATTAAAGATTTGATTAGTCGTTTAAGAAAATTTTTTCCGGATTTAGAATACCACTCTGCTTTTCGAATTGAGGCTTATGATGTGTCTAACATTTCGGGAACGGCCGCTACTGGTTCGATGGTTGTTTTTATTGACGGTCAAAGAATGCCGACTGAATACAGGCGATTTAAAATTAAGACCGTTTCCGAGATGAATGATGTCGCCTGCATGCAAGAAATTTTAGAACGACGTTTGACCCGCCAGAAAGAATGGTTGCTTCCTGACCTGATTATTTTAGATGGTGGGAGGGGGCAATTAAAAGCTGTCCAAAGAGCCTTAAAAAAGTTTTCTCTTTCGATTCCCTATCTTGGTTTAGCCAAAAAGAAAGAGTTGATTTATCTCCCTGGGCAAAGAGAGCCTTTGGTTTTACCTTTAGAATCCCCTGCTCTTCTCTTTTTAAAAAAGATGAGGGATGAAGCTCACCGATTTGCTAAACGTTACCATTTAAAGCTGCGTTCAATGAAAATGAAGGGGCTTGACAAGAAAAAAAGTTAAGTTTATCTTAAAGGTAAGATGAAATTATCTTCCAGAATATGGTTCTTCTTTTTTGGGTTTGCTCGACCCGGTAGGGCCAGTTTTTAGGCCGTTGCTTTTTTGTGAGGATAAAAACTGGCCCGACCGGGCCAGTTTTTTTGATATCGAACATTAATAAGGAGGTGTCCGGATGGAAAGACTGAAAGAGTTGGAAGAGGTTTGGGCTCAGATGAAAAAAATGGTTTTGGAAGGGCAACACGACAAGGGTTTACAAGAGTGCAAGGAGCGTTTTGTTGGTTTGGTTAATTCTTCGGTTGATTCTTCAGAAATTCTGATTTGTTATCCTAATTATCAGATCCGTTTGCCAAAGATTGTCACTGCTGTCTTTGATTATTCTCAGGAAACACCGGCTCTTCAGCTCTGGTATACTTCAAATGGTCAAGTTTGTTATTTTAATCTCTATTTTCATCTTTCTTTTGATTTTATTCTGGATGGAGGTGAATGATTTTCTTTAGGAAGGCACCCGCAAGGGTGCTTTTTGTCGTCTAAAGTTGTGGTATAATAAAATTGCAGTAGACTATGGCAACAAGGCAAGGTTTCGTGGTCCATCTTTCTGATCTTTCTTTTGCAGACGAGGTTCTTGCTTTTGAGGGTTTTGTCTTGGTCGATTTTTATCTCGCCTCTAATCCAGACTGTCAGCGCGAGGGTGTGGTGATTGAAGAAATTGCTCAAAAATATTACCAAAAAGTTAAAGTAGCCAAATTGGATATGGAGAAAAACCCTGCTATTACCGCTCGTTATCGCATTAGCTCGGTCCCTACCCTGATTCTTTTTAAAGACGGAGAAGAAATAGATCGGGTTATGGGTTTTGTTTCCGAAGAAGAATTAAGTCGCTATTTGGAGGAGAAAATTAAGGAATAAAATGCCCATCTATGAATATGAATGCCAAAAGTGTCACTATCAGTTTGACGAGTTAATTCTTTCCGAAACCCAGGCTCATCCTTCACGTTGTCCGGCCTGCGGCGCTAAGCGGTTAAAGCGGCGGATTAGTTCCTTTGCTCGGAGTTGTCGGAATTGTTCTGGTTGTTCGATCTGTTCAGGGAGGTTGAAGTGAAAAAAGAGATGTTGCTTGTGGCTAACTGGAAGATGTATGGAACAAAAAAAGAGGGAATAAAGCTGATTTCTGCGATTAAATCAGGTTTGAAAAATTTATCCACAGAGGGATTGACCATTGTTCTTTGTCCTCCTTTTACTTTTTTGGAAAAAGCGAAAGAGTCAATTGAAGGAACCAGACTCAAATTAGGTGCTCAAAACTGCCATTTTTTGCCTTGCGGTGCTTACACCGGCGAGATCTCTCCTCTGATGTTGGTGGATTATTGTCAATATGTCATTATTGGTCATTCTGAAAGAAGGCGATATTTTTTCGAGACAGACCAGCTCATCAATGAGAAAATTAAAGCGGCCTTAGAGGCGGGTTTAAGACCGATTGTTTGCGTGGGTGAAAAACAGAAAAAGCATAAAAAAGAGAAAGACGAAGAGGTATTAAATCAGGTAAAGGCTGCTGTTGCTGATCTTGACAACAAAAAGATGGCGCAGTTGATTTTTGCTTATGAGCCGGTTTGGGCGATCGGAACAGGTAATGAGGCCGATCCGAGTTATGCCAATAGAATGAGTCAATTGATTAAAGAAAGCCTACCTATGAATGTGCCTGTCCTTTATGGAGGGAGTGTTGAGCCGGACAATGTTTTAGGGTTTTTTAAGCAAAAGATGATTGATGGTGTTTTAATTGGTGGCGCCTCTCTTCAGGCATCACAATTTTTAAAAATCATTCAGAAAGCGAGGAGATATGTTAGTCAACCCTAAAGAACTACTCAAAAAGGCTCAAAGGAAAAAACGGGCGATTGGAGCGTTTAATGCTTACAATCTGGAGACAGCCAAAGCGATTATTCAAACAGCCGAGGCTTTAAAAGCGCCGGTGATTGTTGAAACAACGCCCCGGGCAATTGAGTATGCGGGTTTGAGGTATTTAGCACGATTGATTCAAGAGATGGCTGAGTCTGTTTCAGTGCCAGTTGCCCTCCATCTCGACCACGGGCTTTCGATTGAAATGGTCGAGAAGTGTCTTGAGGCAGGTTATACCTCGGTGATGATTGACGGTTCACATTTGCCTTTTATGGAAAATGTCGCCTTAACGCGCAAGGTGGTTGAGATTGCTTCTCGGAAAAAGGTGCCCGTTGAGGGAGAATTAGGGACATTAACCGAACATCTCCGTTTTACCAATCCAGAAGAAGTGGGTGAGTTTGTGAAGAGGACACAAGTAGATAGTTTGGCGGTTTCCATTGGATCAAGTCATGGTCATGCTCCCAGAGAAAAGTTGAATTTGGAGCTTTTGGAGAAGATTCGCAAAAAAACAGATATCCCTTTGGTCCTGCACGGTGCCTCAGGGGTAAGTGACGAGGATTTGAAAGGTGCGATTGAGCGAGGAATTGTTAAGATTAATGTCGATACCCAGTTGCGTGAGGCCTTTACTGATGCGTTGGTTGAAGCCTTCAAATACCCTCAAACCAAGGACCCGCGGGATTATCTTCAGAAGGCAGAAGAGGCAGTGGCAGAGGTAGTTGAAGAAAAAATTCTTTTATTTGGGAGTATGGATGTATGACCTTGTTGCCTTGGGCGATGGTCTGTTAGATTTTTTTATTCGACCAGAGCAGGCTTCTTTGCTTTGCCCATCAAAAAAGGTGCCTGGGCGGACTTGCTTTCAACCTGTTTTGTGCCTTTCCTATGGAGCAAAAATTCCTGTTTCAGAGGCAGAGTATCAGACGGGCGGTTCGGCGGCGAATGTGAGTGTAGGCTTATCTCGCCTTGGGTTAAAAACTGCTTTTTTGGGGTTGTTAGGTGATGATTTGATCGGTGATCAGGTTGTTAAGACGCTTACTCAGGAAGGAGTGGATTTGAGATATCTTCACCGGATTAAACAGGCAAAAAGCGGTTTCTCGGTGGTGATCACTACAGAGCAAGAAAGAACGATTTTGGTCTACCGCGGATTGAAAGATTATTCAAAATTAAAGATTCCTTCCCACCTTTTGACCAAATGGCTTTACCTCGCCCCTTTGGGTCATCACTTTGAAAGGATTTATCAAGAGATTATCCCACTGGTGAGTACTCAAGGAGTGAAATTAGCCCTAAACCCAAGTAACATTCAACTTCAGGCAAAAAGTGAATTAAAAAGAATTCTCCGTCTTGCTCAAGTCGTTTTTCTTAACAAAGAAGAAGCCGAAGAGTTGATTGGGGCAAGGCAACCGCTTTTAATCAAAGAACTTTTTCAAGAGATTAAAAAATGGGAGCCAGAGATGATTGTGATTACCGATGGCTCAAACGGAGCCTATTTTTTCGATGGTCAAGAAGCTTGGTCTATCCCTGCTTACCAAACGAAAAAAAGAGAAGTTACTGGAGCGGGTGATGCCTTTGCCAGCGGTTTTCTGGCTGCCTATCTTTTGAATAAAGAAAAAGAGGCTTGGTTGCGTTGGGGGATTGTCAATTCTGCTTCGGTGATTAGTCAGGTGGGTGCTCAAGCCGGTTTATTAAATCAAAAGAAGATGGAGCGTTTGCTGAAAAAGGCACCTTTCCCTCAACCATTAAAATGAAAGAATGAAGCATTTAGCCATTTTTCAACAAAAAAAAGAGATAGAAGCGATTTTAAAGGGTCAAAAACGGATGGAGGCCCGTTTTTCGCGGGAGAAGATCCCGCCTTACGGCAGAATCCAGAAGGGGGACGAGATTTATCTTAAAGAATCAGGTGGTCCGCT
>Ga0315298_1002749_pt1 | contig 29082 bp, 24 predicted proteins | sample WHS_1_MG_FD_203077 | JGI IMG/M metagenome (GOLD analysis project Ga0315298, IMG submission 203077) | Extremophilic microbial mat communities from Washburn Hot Springs, YNP, Wyoming, USA - WHS_1_MG | ecosystem: Environmental > Aquatic > Thermal springs > Hot (42-90C) | place: USA: Wyoming... | reverse complement strand
AGGAAATATATAAGGTGTCCCCGATTTCTTTCTTCCCCTCGGGGAAAATTGGGGAATGTGTAGGACGTCCCCCGTTTTATAAAGGAGCAAAAATGAACATAGCAGTAATTGGACTTGGATATGTGGGGTTGCCGCTTGCCCTCCAGTTCGCCCGTGCTGGCGCCACCGTCATCGGTCTGGACATTGACCCGGCCAAAGTCTCATCCCTCAACTCCGGCCGGAGCTACATCAAGCACATCTCAGACGCGGACATCGCCTCTGCCCTCGCCACCTCCCGCTTCTCCGCTTCCACCGACTTTTCGCTCATCCGCACCGCGCCCGCCCACGCCGTCATCATCTGCGTCCCGACCCCACTCACCAAGCAGCGCGAGCCCGACATCTCCTACATCCTGGAAACCGGCCGGGCCATCGCTCCGCACCTTGTCCCCGGCACAGTCATCGTCCTTGAATCCACCACTTTCCCCGGCACCACCGACGAATACCTGCGCCCCGTGCTGGAGCAGGGCTCGGGCCTGGTGGCTGGCCGCGATTTCCACCTGGCTTTTTCCCCCGAGCGCGAAGACCCTGGCAACCCTCAAAGCCGCGTGTCCGATGTGCCCAAAGTCATCGGTGGCCTCACCCCGCTCTGCCTCCAGAAAGCCATGGAAGTCTACCGCCTGGCCGTCAAAACCCTCGTCCCTGTCTCCTCCTGCCGCACAGCCGAGGCGGTCAAGCTCCTGGAAAACATCTTCCGCTCGGTCAACATCGCCCTGGTCAACGAGCTCAAGATGGTCTATTCAGCTATGGACATAGACATCTGGGAAGTCATTGAGGCGGCCAAAACCAAGCCCTTTGGCTTTATGCCGTTCTACCCGGGTCCCGGGCTCGGCGGCCACTGCATCCCAATTGACCCGTTCTACCTCACCTGGAAAGCCCGCGAATACGGACAGACAACCCGCTTCATTGAGCTGGCCGGCGAAATCAACCGCCGCATGCCCGAATACGTTGTTGACCGCACCATAGAAGCCCTCAACCACCACGGCAAGCCGCTCAAAGGCAGCAAAATCCTGGTCATCGGCCTGGCTTACAAAGCTGACGTGGATGACGAGCGCGAGTCGCCCTCCTACTACCTGATGGACCTGCTGGCTAAATACGACGCCGAGGTTTCTTACTACGACCCCTACATCCCGGTGATTAAACCCACCCGCGAGCATTCCCACTGGGCGGGCACCAAATCCGTCACCTGGGACGAGCCAACCATCTCCAGCTTTGATGCCTGCATCATCTCCACCGCCCACAAGGTGATTAACTGGGAAGAGCTGGCTAAGTGGAGCAGGTGCATCATTGATACGAGGAATGCAATGGCGAGGGTTAAAACGGCCCCGAGGCAGGTGTGGAAATCTTGAACATCATTATCTAAATCTAACAAAAAAATATTATCTCTGAGGTCATAAAAATGTTTGATTCAAATAATATCGCAATAATAGGCACAGGTTATGTTGGCTTGGTTACAGGAGCTTGTCTTTCTGAATTTGGGCTAAATGTTATTTGCGTAGATTCAGATATTTCAAAAATATCTCTTTTGAATAATAATATAATTCCTTTCTATGAACCCGAGCTTAAACAACTTGTTGAAAAAAACAGAGCTGCTCAAAGGCTTTCTTTTACATCAGATATTAAAGAAGCCATTGATCAGAGCACTGTGATATTTATAGCAGTAGGAACCCCTCCCCAAGAGGATGGTTCTGCTGACTTAAATTACGTTTTAAACGCCGCAAAATCTATTGCAGTTTATATGAATGAATATAAATTGATCGTAATAAAAAGTACCGTTCCTGTGGGAACATGCAGACGGGTAAAAGAATTGGTTTTGAATATTTTGAAGGAGAGGAATGTAAAGATCGAATTTGACATCGCTTCTAACCCTGAATTTTTAAGAGAAGGATCGGCAATAAGAGATTTTATGCATCCCGACAGGATCGTAATTGGTTTTGAGAACGAGCGAGCGAAAAATATATTAAAAGATATTTATAATGTGTTGTATTTAATTGATGTGCCCTTTGTATTCATAAACTTAGAAACCGCAGAAATGATCAAATATGCCTCAAACGCATTTCTCGCTACAAAAATTTCTTTTATAAATGAAATTGCCAATTTATGTGATGAAGTTGGCGCTGATGTTCATGATGTGGCAAAAGCAATGGGTATGGATGGCAGGATAGGAAAATATTTCTTACATCCGGGACCTGGCTTTGGAGGCAGTTGTCTCCCGAAAGATACAAAAGCCCTTTTAGAGATGGGTAATAAATTAGGCATAGAAATGAAGCTTGTTAAATCTGTTATTGAGGTTAATGAAATGCAGTGGAGAAAACTACTAGAAAAAATGCGTTTAATTTTAAAAGATTTAAAGGATAAAAGGATTGCGGTTCTAGGCATTGCATTTAAACAAAATACAGACGACATCAGAGAATCACCGGCAATAAAAATAATAAATTCTTTGCTTAATGAGGGATCTTATATTGTAGCATATGATCCGGTAGCTAATAGTAAAGCAATTGATTTATTTCATAACAATGATCAAATCAAGATATGTAATAGTGAATATGAAGTTGCTGAAGGTGCAGATGCTCTTGTTATTCTTACAGAATGGAATCAATTCAGGCATCTTGATCTGAAGAAAATAAAATCTTTAATGAAAAATAATTTTATTTTTGATTTTAGAAACATTTATGAGCCAGAAGAAATAAAAAGGTTAGGATTTATATATATTGGAGTTGGAAGGAAATAACATATAAAAATATGAGGTTTTTAACCGAAGCGGTCAAGCTCCTGGAAAACATCTTCCGCTCGGTTAACATCGCCCTGGTCAACGAGCTCAAAATGGTTTATTCAGCCATGGGCATAGACATCTTGGAAGTCATTGAGGCGGCCAAAACCAAGCCCTTTGGCTTTATGCCGTTCTACCCGGGTCCCGGGCTCGGTGGCCACTGCATCCCCATTGACCCGTTCTACCTCACCTGGAAAGCCCGCGAATACGGACAGGCAACCCGCTTCATTGAGCTGGCCGGCGAAGTCAACCGCCGTATGCCCGAATACGTCGTTGACCGCACCATAGAAGCCCTCAACCACCACGGCAAACCGCTCAAAGGCAGCAAAATCCTGGTCATCGGTCTGGCTTACAAAGCCGACGTGGATGACGAGCGCGAGTCGCCCTCCTACTACCTGATGGACCTGCTGGCTAAATACGGCGCCGAGGTTTCTTACTACGACCCCTACATCCCGGTGATTAAGCCCACCCGCGAGCATTCCCACTGGGCTGGCACCAAATCCGTCGCCTGGGACGAGCCAACCATCTCCAGCTTTGATGCCTGCATCATCTCCACCGCCCACAAGGTGATTAACTGGGAAGAGCTGGCCAGGTGGAGCAGGTGCATCATTGATACGAGGAATGCGATGGCCGGGGTTAAAACGGCCCCGGATCAGGTTTGGAGATCATAAAAAAATTATATAAACTTCTAGCGCCTTAGAAGCTAAACAATTGAAATGAAATAGCTTCGGAAAGGAAGAAATTCATATATATTTATAAAGCCAGGCGAATTAAATGTGCAACGGGCAAATGCCAATGCGTTTTTTAATGTGGATTGTGAGATGTTGATGATAAAAAATCAGATGGCAAAGAGTATAAATAAGGTGCCAAAGTTAATTTCATTAGAGCCAAATTACAAGGATGGTTCGTAAATACTCCTGAATAATTAGATTTATCTGAAATAGGGAAGGCATGGCCTAACTATATTGTCTAGACAATTAAGAGAATTGACGAAGGCTTTCATAACTATGAACTTTTTAAAACTGCTATCTATTACTATTGCAGTGGCATAAACATTTAATATTTTCCCCATTAAAATCTATGATTAGACTAAAATAATTTTGCAGAGAATCGAATTTATAAAACAGAGGAGGAGTAAATGAAAGTTGTAATTTTAGCGGGTGGCCTTGGTACACGCTTAAGTGAAGAGACAGAATTAAAGCCTAAACCTATGATAGAAATAGGTGAAAGACCTATATTATGGCACATTATGAAAATTTACTCTACTTTTGGATTTAATGATTTTATTATTTGTCTTGGATATAAGGGATATATAATAAAAGAATATTTTGCTAATTATTTTATCCATCGTAGCGATTTGACTATAGAATTAAAGAACAATCATATTGAAGTCCATAATTCTCATTGTGAACCATGGAGGGTAACCCTTGTTGATACCGGGCTAAATACTCAAACTGGGGGGAGAATAAAGAGAGTTCAAAATTTTATTGGAAAAGAAACGTTTATGATGACCTATGGAGATGGCGTGGGAGATGTAAAAATAACAGAACTTATTGAGTTTCATAAAAAGCATAGAAAATATGCTACTGTTACGGCTGTTCAACCTTCTGGAAGGTTTGGAGCATTAAATATTGACCAAAAAAGTTTTGTTTTAAATTTCGAAGAGAAGCCTAAGGGAGATAGGTCGTGGATAAACGGAGGCTTTTTTGTATTAGAGCCAGAGATATTCAATTATATAAAGGATGATTATACTATATGGGAAAGAGAGCCTCTGGAAAAATTAGCAAATGATCAACAGCTTATAGCATACAAACATTATGGATTTTGGAAGCCAATGGATACATTAAGAGATAAAAGAGCATTAGAAGAGCTTTGGAATAGTGGTAATCCTCCTTGGAAAGTTTGGGATGAATAAGACAGTATTAATTACAGGAGCGACAGGATTTCTAGGCAGCCATATTTCTTTAAGATTATTTAGAAAAGGCTTTAATATTATTATTCTTAAAAGAAGTTTTTCAGATTTATGGCGTATAAATAAAATTATAAATAATATAAAATTTTATGATATAGATAAAGTAGAACTTGAAGTCCCTTTTAGGGAAAATAAAATTGATTTTATTATACATGCTGCCACAAACTATGGCAGACAAAAAGCAAAATTAGAGGAAATCATAGAAACAAATATAAATTATCCCATAAAACTTTTAGAGATTGCTATTTTTTATAAAACTGACGCTTTTTTTAATACTGACACATCTCTCAATAGATATATTAACTATTATTCTTTATCAAAAAAGCAATTTGTCGAGTGGCTGAGAATATTCAAAGATAAAATTAAAATATTTAATTTTAAACTTGAATATGTATATGGAGAGATGGATGATTATTCAAAATTTATTCCCTTTATAATAAGAGAGCTAATATTAAAAGTAAAAGAAATAAAATTGACAGGAGGACAGCAAAAAAGAGACTTTATTTATGTAGAAGATGTTGTGAGTTCATATGAAGCAATTTTAGATTCCTTTGATAAGTATCCTACGGGATTTTATGAGTACGAAATTGGAACAGGCATAGCAACTTCTATAAAGGAGGTTGTTTTATTGTTGAAAGAATTGACTTTAAACGATGAAACATATTTGAATTTTGGTGGATTGTCTTATAGAGATAATGAGATTATGGAATCAAAAGCGAATTTAAAGAAAATAAAAGAAGATGTAGGGTGGGAACCTAAGGTTTCCTTAAAAGAGGGATTAGAAAAGGTCGTCAATTGGTATAAGAATAATATAAGGGCATCAGATGTATAATAAATTTTATAAAAATAAAAAAGTTTTTATTACAGGCCATACGGGTTTCAAAGGGTCTTGGCTAACGTTGTGGCTAACTGAATTAGGGGCAAACGTAATAGGGTATGCTTTAGAACCACCTACTATTCCTTCTTTATTTGAGACCTTAAATCTTAAGGAGAGAATAACTCATTTAATCGGTGATGTAAGGGACGAAGAGAAGCTTAAGAAAATTATAAAATTGTATAGGCCAGAATTTGTGTTTCATTTAGCTGCTCAGCCTTTAGTAAGATATTCTTATGTGGCACCAAAATATACTTATGAAGTTAATATAATGGGAGTAGTAAATTTGCTAGAGGCGGTTAGGGAGACAGATAGCGTGAAAGTAGTTATAGTTGTAACTAGTGATAAATGCTATGAAAACAGGGAATGGATTTACGGATATAGAGAAATTGATCCAATGGGAGGTTATGACCCATATAGCTCCAGCAAAGGATGTGCAGAGCTTATTCTTTCGGCTTATAGGAGAAGTTTTTTTGATAAGTTAGGGATTGGCTTATCTTCTGTCAGGGCTGGTAATGTGATAGGAGGCGGAGACTGGCAGAAAGATAGGCTTGTTCCTGATTGTATAAAGGCACTTTCTGAAGGTAGAGTGATAAAAATACGCTATCCAAAATCAATAAGACCATGGCAATTTGTTTTGGAACCTCTCAGTGGCTATATTCTTCTTGCTATAAAAATGTCTGAGGATAGGATAAAATTTAGCGGTGCATGGAATTTTGGGCCTTCTGATAATGATATTTTAACAGTAGAAGAGCTCACAAAAAGAGTTGTAGCTTATTGGGGTGGTGGAACTTATGAGGCAGAACGTTCTTCAGAGATTTTTCACGAAGCAAATTTATTAAAACTCGATTGTAGTAAAGCAAATTTTTTATTAAATTGGCATTCAATTTACAGTGTAGATGAAGCCATAAAGAATACAGTAAAATGGTATAAAAATTATTATGAGGGAAGCAACCAAAAAGAATTATATTGTCTTTCAATAAACCAAATATTAGAATATCAACAAAAAGGTGGGTATTAATAAAAATGCAGAAATCAGATCTTAAAATAGGGGATATTATTTTAGCAAAAGATCCTATAATAAAAGATATCTCCGATAATCTATTATTAATTTTAGATTTAAGGGGCAACGAAATTTTATGTACTTTTATAAATAATCATAACAATGGATTAGAAATTACAGATGATGATTTAGAAGAAGGCAAATTAGGTGATAAAAGAATCATAGAAATAAGAAGGTTATTTACTATTCATCTTAATAATTGTGAAAAAATAGCACGTCTAAAAAAAGATTCTTTGGATAAAATACTTCGAGCCCTCACTAAATATGCAAGCAATATATATTTTAAAGTTTTTCACAAAAAGAAACCTTTGAACAGAATACCAGCATCAGGGAAAGTTGTTGATGAAGAAGATTTATTTAATCTAATAGATGCGTCTTTAGATATGTGGCTTACGGCCGGGAGATTCACAGAAGAATTTGAGAAAGAATTTCCAAAATATTTAGGAAGAAAATATTGCACTTTAGTCAATTCCGGCTCTTCAGCAAATTTATTAGCTATATCTACCCTCACTTCTTATAAATTAGGAGATAGAAGAGTAAGACCTGGAGATGAAGTTATTACGGTAGCAGCAGGATTTCCAACCACGATTGCTCCTATTATCCAAAACAATCTTATACCTGTTTTTGTAGACATAGATTTGGGCACTTATAACATAAATGTTGAACAATTAGAAGGTGCTATATCAAATAGGACAAAAGGTATTTTTTTGGCGCATACATTAGGCAATCCGTTCAATGTGGACAAGGTGATGGAAATAGCAAAAAAATATAACCTCTGGTTAATTGAGGACAATTGCGACGCCTTAGGCTCTAAATATAAAGGCAAATATACAGGTACGTTTGGTGATATTTCAACTTTTAGTTTTTATCCAGCTCATCATATGACTATGGGAGAGGGGGGGGCTGTATTAACAGATAATCCGGAATTATATAGGATAATTCTTTCACTTAGAGATTGGGGGAGGGATTGTTGGTGTCCTCCTGGAAATGATAATACCTGTGGCAAAAGATTTGCATGGAAGCTTGGAAATTTACCTTTTGGTTATGATCATAAGTATATTTATTCACATTTAGGCTATAATTTAAAGGCAACAGATTTTCAAGCTGCGGTGGGGCTATCGCAATTGAAAAAACTTCCATATTTTATAAAGAAGAGAAAAGAGAACTTCAATGCGTTATATGAAGCATTTAAGAAAGAGGGCTTGGATAGGTATTTTATATTACCTAAATGGATCGAAGGAGCAGAGCCTAGCTGGTTTGGCTTTACTCTTACCATAAATGATGATATCCCATTTAAAAGGAAGGAATTATTGGAATATTTGGAAAAAAATTGCATTGGAACAAGGTTATTGTTTGCCGGGAATATACTGAGACAGCCAGCCTTCACAAAAAATGATATTAAATATAGAACTGTTAATGAACTAATAAATACAGATAAAATTATGATGGATACGTTTTGGATAGGAGTTTGGCCAGGAATAGATAGAGAGAAAATAGAAAACATAATAAATAAATTCGTAGAATTTATGAAAATAAGAGGGTTAAAATGAAATACTTAATTACAGGTGGATGTGGGTTCTTAGGATCGAATTTAGCACTTAAAGTTCTAAAGAGAGGAGAAGATCTTGTGGTTTTTGACAGTCTTTATAGAGTAGGTTCTAATAAAAATTTAGATTGGTTAAGAAAACAGGGAGAGTTTAAGTTTGTTTATGGTGATATAAGAAACAGGGAAGATATAGAAAGAGTAATTCAAGAAGAAAAACCTGATGTTGTTTTTCATTTGGCAGGTCAAGTAGCAATGACCACATCCATACAGAATCCAAGATTAGATTTTGAGGTAAATGCTTTAGGTACTTTTAATTTATTAGAAGCAGTAAGAAGATTTTCTCCAGAAAGTATAACAATATATTCATCTACGAATAAGGTTTATGGAAATTTAGAATGGGTAAAATATGAAGAAACAGAAACAAGATATATTGTTCCTGACTTTCCTAATGGTTTTCCAGAGACAATTCCCTTAGATTTTCATTCTCCCTATGGCTGTTCAAAAGGAGCTGCAGATCAGTATATGCTTGATTACTACAGGATATTTGGCATAAGGACAGTAGTTTTTAGACATTCCTCAATGTATGGAGGGAGGCAATTTGCTACTTATGATCAGGGATGGATTGGATGGTTTTGTCAAAAAGCATTAGAAATTAAAAGAGGAATATTAAAAGAACCTTTTACTATATCAGGAAACGGAAATCAAGTAAGAGATATATTATATGTAGATGATGCAGTAAGTCTATATTTTAAGGCTGTTGAAAATATTGAGAAAATAAAAGGAGAAGCTTTTAATATCGGTGGTGGTGCAGATAATAGCTTATCTTTATTAGAGTTATTTGACCTTTTGGAGAACGAATTAGATGTAAAATTAAATTATAAAGAATTACCTACAAGAGAAAGTGACCAAAAAGTATTTGTGGCTGACATAAGAAAGGCAGTAAATTTAATAGATTGGAAACCACAAGTTAGTAAACTAGTGGGAATTAGATATATGATTAATTGGATAAGGGAATTTATAAGATGAATAGGCTTTTAGGATACTGTATTCCTACCTATAACAGGCGAGATAGTCTGAAAGTGATCTTAAAGTCATTACTTTCTCAAATTAAAAGTTATGAGATTCCTATATATATATCAGACAATGCTTCAGAAGATGGTACTGAAGATATGGTAAAGGATTTACAGAGGGAATATCCATTTATATTTTACAAAAAGCAAGAATTTAACAAGGGAATTGATATAAATATGTTAGATGTGATTCAAATGGCAGATACAAAGTATGCCTGGTTACTAGGTGATGATGATATAGTAATAAAAAAAGGGTTAGAATATATTTATAATTTGCTTAAAAGGGATGGTGATTTAAGCCTTATATTGTTTAATGGATATGAAGTAGATTTATCTAAGAGTATTTACAAATATGTATGGGATGCAGATATTATTGGTGATTTCTATTACTCAGACTGTAGATTTCTGTTTAAAAGAATTTTTTATAAACTACCACATTTTGCAAATCTTATTATCAACATTGATAAAATTAAAGACATAAATATCAATCCTGAAAGATTTATAGGTACTTATCATGCTTATATAGGTTTAACATTGGATTTTTTAGGTGAAGAATTTCTTAAATATGGAGAAAACAAGATATTAACAATATCTAAACCTATGATTTATTTAGGTAGTATGGGTGTTAAAAAGACATGGATTAATGATCAATCTAAAATCATTCTTTTAGGAATACCAGAATTATTTAGAAAAATTCATATTATCTATAAACCTTATGTTAGAGAGTATTTAGTTTATATTGGAGAACATACATTGGAACAATTTCAAGTTTCATTGTATTTCTTAAGTGGAAAATCGATCGAAACTTTAACCTTTTTGATTCTCTTAATTTATCTAAATATCTTCCCTTTAATAAAAAAATCCTTTTAATATTTGTTTCCCTGTTACCTATTAAAATTTCTAAGGTACTTCTGAATATTATGAAAGGAGTACCGAAATGTATAAAAAAATGAAAGTGGTAGGAAAACCTTTAGTAAGTATACTTATACCGGTCTTTAATAGAGAAACTCTGATTTCAGAAACTATAGAAAGTGCTATTAATCAGACCTATGAAAATATTGAAATTATAGTTGTAGATAATAATAGTACTGATGGAACTTGGGAAATTTTAAAATGTTATTCGCAGAAGGATAAAAGAATAAAAATATATAGAAACCAAGAGAATATAGGCCCTGTTAAAAATTGGAGGAGGTGTCTTGAATATGCGAAGGGAGAATACGCTAAATTCCTATGGTCTGATGATTTAATAGCACCAGAGTTTATAGAAAAGACCTTACCATACTTAATTGATAATCCAGATGTAGGATTTACGTTTACAGGAACTGAAATTTTTGATGAAGAAGATAATAAAAAAGTCAAAGCTTATTTTATTGGTGAGACTGGATTATATCCTACTGAAAAGTTTATAGAAAGTATGATTTTGGGAGAGCCTTATCCAGTTCCAGTATCTCCAGGAAATGCTCTTTTTAGAATGGGAGATTTAAATAAAAATACATTAGTAGATATTCCAAATAAAAAAGGTATCGATTTTAGCAAGTATGCTATAGGAAATGATGCTTTAATTTATTTACTTACCGCAAAAGATTACCCTGAGTTTGCTTTTATTAATGAGACTCTTTCTTATTTTAGATCTCATAAAGATTCTATAACTATATCTACAGACAATAAGTTTTTAATATCTTGCTATTTACTGGCAAAAGAGTATTTTGTTGAGAATTATCTATTAGAAAAGGGGTTAATTAAGAAATTTAATGCGATTTTATTATTCAATACCTTAAGATATGGAAGCGGAAATGATTTTAGCTCTATTATAAAAGATATAGGTTTGGAAATAGATTTAGTTTATGCCCTAAGAAGAGTTATTAGAAAGTTATTCAGAAGTTTGATTAATATTAAAAACTGAACAGGGCAGTAAGGTGCAAAATGGCCTGCCATAACTTCAAAGGAGGTAAAATGGCCATTATGAAAAGACAACAGTATGAGGCAGCATTTAAAGCTAAGGTGGCCCTGGAGTCGGTCGAAGGCGAGAAGACCGTTGCCCAGATAGCCAGTGAATTTGGGGTTCATCCCAACCAGATTAGGAAGTGGAAAGATCAGTTGCTGAGCATGTTACCTGAGCTATTTTCGGATCGGAGGAAGAAGCGGGAAGAGGTTCGGGATGAGCTGGAGGCAGAGCTATTTCGTCAGATTGGTCAACTACGGGTAGAGAACGAGTGGCTTAAAAAAAAATTTCAGCAGCTACAGTAGAGGAGAAGAAGGAGTTGGTGGAGAGAGATAACGAGGCGATAGCAGTGGCTCGGCAGTGCGAGCTATTAGGGCTATCCAGGTCCTCTTATTATTACAGACTCGGGATGATGAGTATAACCTTGAGCTGATGCGGCTTTTAGACGAGCAGTATACAAAGGTGCCGTTTTATGGGGTAAGGAGACTGACGGCCTGGTTTGAGGGCTCATGGCTACATAGTGAACCCGAAGCGGGTCAGGGTGCTGATGCGGCGGATGGGACTTCAGGCTATTTTTCCCCATAAGAGGAGGAGTTTTTCCTCACCCGGGTTTAATAAGAAAGGGTATCTTTTTTCAACAACGCGGGGAAACTTCATCAGGGCCTGGGATACCGCACGCCCTACGAAGTATATTTTGGACATACAGCCAGCAAAAAGTTTGTTGAGCTGGGTAATTTAAATGGTTAAAATAGTAAGACAGGCAGGTCAAAAATGCATCTTAAACAAGCCTCTTTATTGTCCAAAGAATGGGGAGCACCTCACGTTGCTTATTTAATCTGGATTTAATCATATTTTTAGGACCATTATTATGAATACTATTATAATTTTAATATCTTCGTTATTTATATTTATTTCCCTCTGGCTTCACCTGATACGGAAGAAATGAATGGGAGTGATATTAGACGAATTATTTAATAAAAAAGTGGAGGTAAAATAAAAAAATGAAGAAATTTGCCTCACAAGAAATTAAAGAATTTGTCTCAAAGCCATTTTTTAACGAGAAGATTATACTGAAGAAAGATCCATCTTATCCTAAAATATCCATTGTTACGCCGTCTTACAATCAAGCTCAATTTATAGAAAGAACAATACTAAGTATCTTAAACCAGAATTATCCGAACCTTGAATATATAATAATAGATGGTGGCTCAACGGATGGGAGCGTGGAAATAATAAGAAAGTATGAAAAGTATCTGGCTTATTGGATAAGTGAGAAGGATAAAGGGCAATCTTATGCGATCAATAAGGGATTCAAAATGGCAACAGGTGAACTTATAGGTTGGCAGAACTCGGACGATATTTACTTGCCAGAAACATTTAGATATGTTGCAGAATTAGTTAAAAAAAAAAATTACGAACTCATATTCGGTGATATAGTGATTATTGATGAAGAAGATAGGCCAATTAGAACGCTTCGCTATGGCCCCTGGCCTAGATTTATGCTGAAAAATTCTGGTATGTCATTTGCTAACCAAGCTACTTTTTGGGCAAGAGGACTTCAACAGAAATCTGGCCCTCTTAGAGAAGATTTACATTATGCTTTCGACGGAGAATTTTTCTATAGGTTAGTTATTAGTACAAAAAAGATTAAACATCTACCAGAAGTAATGGCATGTTTTAGAGTTCAACCCACAGCTAAAGCAAAAGACATTGAAAATTATTCAAAAGAGTTTGAAATTGTTAAAGCAGTTCATAAATTTAAACGGGGAAATGTATTTTTAAAATTAGCTGATAAGTTAATGAGGTCTGTTTATTGTCTATTAAAAGGCAATATACTTTATTTGGTTTCTCCGGTAAAAGATGCAGAAAAGATATTTTCGTTTGGGAGAAATAGATAGTTATGGAAAACAGAATTCAAAAGTTTATGACTTGGTGTAAATTATTTTTGCTAAAAACAAAAGGTAAGGAGGCTGCAAGGTTTTTAAAGACAAAAACTCCTCTATTTATAAAAAAGTGGCTTTCTGCAAAAATATTTAGGAAAGAGATAGAAGAGGCAAATCGAATTTATTTTCTATTGAAAGAATTGGAATATGATGTTTTCTCAAAAAATATATCATACTTAATAAGAAATTTTCAAATAAAAAAGATTTTAGATATCATGCATTATGCATATGAATTTTCCCCTTACTATAGGGAAGCATTTAATCGGTACAATATTAATATTAATAACATAAATGATTTTTATAGGATTCCTTTATTAGACAAAGAGATAATAAGAAAAGAGAAAGAACGATTGATATCCAAAAATTTATATAAAATAAAGTTTACGCTTCTGAATACTGGAGGTAGTACAGGAGAACCTCTAGAGTTCCTTGTTTCTTACTCAGCAGGATATATAGATTATATTCATCAAAAATTTATATTCGAGAAAATGGGTTACAAGAAAGGCGATAAAATTGTTGCTTTTGATGGGTCTACTATTCCAAGTTTCTTAAGGAAGAAAAATATTTATTGGATAACCAAAAGCAATAACGATTTGCCTTATGGCAGATTGTCTTATTCATCATTATATTTGAATAGTGACACGATAAAATATTATGTTGATCATTTTTTAAAGTTTAGACCGTCAATACTTAGAGGATATCCATCATTTATTAATGACATAGCTGAATATATATTAGAAAAAAATATAGATATTCCTTTTATTATTAAGGGAATACAGCTAACGGCAGAGTGTGCATTTGATTTTCAAATTAAAAATATAGAAAAGGCTTTTAAGACTAAAGTTTTTTTACAATATGGCCACTCTGAGCAATGTGTATATGCTTACACAAAAGATAATACCTATGAATATTATTGTTCACCTTTTTACGGTCTAGTAGAGGTGCTTGACCCTCATGGCAAACAAGTAAGGAAAGGAGAAATCGGAGAGATAGTTGCGACGAGCTTTTATAACACAGCGATGCCATTTATTAGATATAAAACGGGTGATTTAGCGTGGTTTGAAGGCAATGAAAATGGAATAGTAAAAATTAAAAAAATAGAAGGCAGAACTCAAGACTTTGTTTATAGAAAAAATGGAGAAAAAATTTCAATTACTGCCATAGTTTTTGGACAGCACTATCGAGCATTTAGGAATATTAAGAAATGGCAGATAGTGCAAAATAAGATGGGAGAAATAACCATAAACATAATAAAAGGGGAAAATTTTTCTAAAGATGATGAACTGGAAATTATAAAAAAATTTAGAAACATAGCTGGTATAGAAGTGAGACTCAACTTTATGGACCGTATTGAATTAACAAAAAGAGGAAAATTTAGATTTGTAATAGTAGATCTTAAACCATGACAATTGCATTAGATAACCCTTTTTTATTATCGCTGGGTATACTGGTTTTCCTTCTGCTTGTCAAGAAACCAGAAATAGCATTAGCTATTGAATTTAACGGAACTTTTATATATTTTTATTTAATATACAAATTAGGGATGGAACCTTCACCATTGCTGACTGGTAGCTTTCATGCTTTTCTTGCGATTTCTTATATATTGGGGGGAATGCTTGTTCACAAAAAATATAAATTTAGAGTTAGTTCAATTGATCTAATATTTATAGTTTTTTTTCTAATAGTCTTTTTAAGTTATCTTATACTAGGTAAGACTTCCACTAAGATAGCTTATGCTCCATTATTAGTCATAGCCCCTTATTTTGGAATTCAGCTTCTAGGTTCAGAAAAAAAAATAAAAAATTTCTTCAATTATTGTATCATTGTCACAGCTATTCTGATAGTACCAGCCTTCTATGAACTATTATTTAATCCGATATTTGCTGAATCTGCGCGTTATTCTATGTATATGTTAGAAGGAGGCAAAGATAACCCAATTTTATTTGGCATGACCATTGCAGTATTGCTAATAATATTATTTATATTGGTGTTAGAACAAAAAAAGCTTAAATTTAAATATCTTATTTTGATAGTTCCATCATTATTTCTCCTTTTAAGGAGTGGCTCAAGGGGGTCAACAATCAGCTTTCTTGTTACCATGTTATTTTACATTTTAATTATAGAGAGGCTAAAATTTAAAACAAAAGTTTATGCATTAATTCTTTTGGCTTTTTTAATCTTAGGAACCTACAAATTTATTCCAGAATCTACAATAGAGTTTTATAAATATACGTTTACCCCCGAAGCTAGAATAAGAGAAAGTAGTTCTGTTTATCAACGGCTCGTTTTAATACAAGAGGCCTTTAGTGATATTAAAAAATCCCCAATTTGGGGAATTGGCACTGGCAATTCAGCAGGAGGATATGGTTCACCTCATAATATATTATTAGAGGTTTTAGTTGAGTGGGGGGTTATTGGGTTATTTATATTTTTATTGCTTTGTTATTTGACGATAAAAACTGCGCTATCGTTTCTTAGGGCAGAAGAGCAACAAGATTTAAATTTGCTAATGAAGCTATCTTTTGTTTTATTTATTTATTTTCTAGTCCGATCTATGGTTGGGGGTTATGTAACTCAATATACAGGCTTTTTTGTAAGTATGGGATTAATATCCATACTTGGAAAAATAAGGAAACCACCCTATTCACGCATTGTTTTGTAGCAACCAAATGAACGAAAAAGAGCTTTATGAAAGGCAATATGGAGCAAAGAGGCTAATCAGCATCAATTCTTTTCCATTATTAAGAAGGCTTTTTAAGAAATATGATCTTCATCGAGAGGATTTAGCTTTGAATCTCCTAGATAGTGGAGAAAAATTACTTGATGTGGGTTGCGGAAGTGGGTCATTCGTGTTTAAGGCGAGAGATAAGTTTAATGAGGTCTATGGGATAGATATTTCTCCAAGCAGGATTGAGGAAGCAAAAAAGAGTATTTTTTAGAGATTTGGAGAAAATAATAGTTTCTATTTTTCAACATGCAATGTGAACAAAAAAATAGATTTCCCTGATGAGATGTTCGATGCTGTTACCTGTATTGCTGTAATTGAGCATGTCTTTGACCCTTATTTTGTTGTCGGCGAGGTGCATAGGGTCTTAAAAGATGGCGGTATCTTTGTTGCTGAAGTTCCAAATATTGCCTATATAAAACAAAGAGTTAAACTGCTGCTCGGAAAACTGCCAGTTACCTCATCTCCTTATCACTGAAAAGAAATAGGTTGGGATGGCGGGCATCGCTGCATTACTTTACGAAAAAGACATTTTGTGGGCTGCTTGAAGATTGTGGTTTTAAGATTTTGAAAGTTACCGGAAGTGGTTTATTGGGCAAGTTTAGAAATTTTTATCTTTCACTACTCACTGGTGATATTTGTGTTAAAGCTCAAAAATGTTGAAATCTATGATGTTGAAATCTAACATAATTATTATCCACAACATAATCTCTCCTTATAAAACGTTATTATTTAATGCATTGCATGTGGCTTATGATAATTTTAAAGTCCTCTATATCTCTGAGTCAGAACACAGGAGGGAGTGGGAGATTGATAAAGATGATATAAAATTCCCTTATTATGTAATGTTTATTGTGCCTGCAGATGAAGTAAGTCCAATTTCACTTTTTCATAAAACATGGCGAACTTTAAATGTTTTTAAGCCAGAAATTCTTATAATTGATGGATATAATTATGCCTCTTCATGGGCAGGGCTTTTCTGGGCAAAGAGGAATAAAAGAAAAACAATTCTCTGGTCATCATCAAATGAAGATGACCACAAAAGGATTTTTTATAAAGAATTAATAAAGAGATTTTTCGTAAAAAGATGTGACGCCTATAATGTTTACGGGACTAAGAGTAAGGATTACCTAATAAAGCTCGGAGCCAAAGCGGAAAGAATTTCAATTATCGGCAATAACACGGATAATGCATTTTATTACAATGAGACAATGAAATGGAAGAAGATAAGAGATACCCTATGTCAAAAATATGCTGTGCCTGCCCATAACTTTCTTTACATTGGAAGGTTTTCGGAGGAAAAGAATATTTTTACCCTCTTAGATGCGTATAAAAAGGCAATAGAAATGAGTGATGAATGGGGCTTAATTCTTGTAGGGAGTGGTCCTCAAAAAAGAGCTATTGAAGAATATATTCAAAAACAGAAAATCAGGAATGTCTTGCTTCCGGGTTTTCAACAAAAAAGCGAGATCTGTAAGTTTTTAGCTATTAGTGATGTGTTGGTTTTACCAAGTGTTTCTGAACCGTGGGGGCTAGTTGTGAATGAGGCAATGGCTTCAGGGCTCCCTGTATTAGTATCAAAAAGGTGCGGGTGTTATCCAGATATAGTAAGAGATGGGATTAATGGCCTTTCCTTTGATCCATTTGACAAAGATGAGCTTTATTCTAAAATGAAAGAAATAGTAGAGAAAAAACACGATCTAAGGGGCATGGGTGAAGCATCTTTGGAGATAATAAAGCACTACATTCCTGAGAGAGCAGCAGAGGTTGTAATGGAAACCATTAAACTGGTACTTCGAGAAAGTGAGTAAAAAGCAATAATATGAATGAAATTCTAAAGATTCTTTGTTGTCCTGATGATGGCTCATATCTTGTATCTAAAGGCAGTTTTTTGGAATGTTCAAAATGTAAGAGGAGTTTTCAAATCCTTGCTGATAACTTTATTGAAATATTGCCATCAAACTTTCCGATTTGGGAACTATGTGAGATTGAAAATAAAGAATCCCTAAGGGTTTATCAAAATATGTTCTTAGAGCCATTTACGTGGAATAAAAAATCCACTGGATGGGGATATTTGCCTACTGCTCATCCTGGTTATCGCGCCTTTGTTAAGAAAGAAAGAAAAAGGATTTTGGAACTTCTTAACCCTTCGAAAAAAGGTATGGCAATAGATATTTCTGGCGGTGTTGGCAATTATTCGATATTTTTGTCGGATTTTGTGAAAGTAATGATACATTGTGAGCTTCATATCTCTTCTATTAATGAAGCATATAACGGGAAAAGAAATAATATGATATTTGTTAGATCGCCCTATCTTAAATTGCCTTTTATTTCAGACATTTTTGATTACGTAATTTGTACCGATACTTTAGAGAGAGGATGGAATCATGAGGTCAAGTTGTTAAAGGAAATTATGAGAATCATGAAAATTGGCGGGAAAGCGATTGTTGATTTTCATAACCTCCGATGGTTTAAGAAAAATAAGAATATATGTGCCTACAAGCCGGATTCGATCAAGAAATTGTTATATGACGTTGGTATAAAAAATTATACATTATATCCTTTTGGCTATGTTCCAACCACGTTAGTTTGTAAGGAATCCGTTTACCCATATTTAGACAACCTTTTTAGATTTTTATTTCCGCCGATACGACATATTGTTGTATTTACAAGGGTATAAGATAATCATGAATGGAATTGAGCTAAAACAATCAATTAAAAGATTTATAGCAAAATCATTAAAACTTCCTTCTGATAAAAAAGACAAAAACTTCTCTGTTATTTTAAATTATCATTCCGTTCATCCTTATCATAGGGCGGCAACAAGTCCCAATGATTTCACAAAGCAGATGGAGTATCTTTCATCTAATTTCAAGGTAATTTCCCTGATGGACTTTTATGATATAAGGATGTCGGGAAAGGAGTTGCCCGAAAGCATTGCAGTAGTTACATTTGATGATGGATATGAGGACAATTACACATATGCCTTTCCTATACTTAAGAAGTTTGGAATAAGGGCGACGATATTTGTGACTACAGGGTTCATAGAAGGCATTGTTGATATTGCAAAAAGGGATAAAACATATTCAGGGTTAAAGCCTTTGACCTGGACCCAGATTGTAGAGATGAATGAATGGGGAGTTTGTTTTGGTGCGCATACTCATACGCATCCAATACTTACAAATATCCCATTAAAAGATGCCGAGGACGAGATTGTAAAATCAAAAGAGGTACTTGAACGAAAATTAGGACGAACTATTGAAACATTTGCATTTCCTTTAGGCCAACCAAAAACATTCAATAACGCGATTATTAGCTTCTTAAAGGAGCATAGTTTTAAACTCGCATGTTCAACAATCTGGGGACATGACAATAGTGCAACTGACCTCTTTTCACTCCACAGGATCAGGATCGATGCCTGGGATATATTTGAGGATTTCATAGATAAAGTCAACGGAAAATGGGATTTCATAAGATGGATACAGGCATTAAAACATTAATATGGTAACATCGCCATTATTTTTTGGACTTGTTGGGTCGATACACTCGTGGTGAAGCAGGTCAGAATTTTGATTCGGAGAATGGCACCCCAAGCTTTATATCGTTATAAGCTATTTTCGATAATTATGGTTTCTAATAAAGCGAGATACCCAAAAAATATTATAGGCAATTGATTGTTAAATAATCTTTTTAGTTAGGCATATAAAATGCTAAAAATAATTATACGGGAAATAATAAAAGCACTTTAATTTAGCCTTGTTTTGCCCAATAAAAAAACATTATCTATATTTTAGGCATTATATTTTCCATATGAATGATTTCAGGTGATAATAACAAAAGTATATGATTCATCATTCGATGAGAATACTTCAAATTAACTCTGTATATGAAACTGGCAGTACAGGTAAAATTGTAAAATATATACATGAGTTATTGGTAAAGAAAAATTATGAAAGCTATGTCGCTTATGGAAGAGGAAGGCATGATAATCAAGCATTCTTAATAAAAACAGAGAATAAAATTGATTTATATATTCATGGTATAGTTACAAGATTATTTGACAATCATGGATTCGCTTCTTATAAATCAACTGTTAATTTTTTGAAAACTATTGAATCTTTACAGCCTTCGCTACTTCATTTGCACAATTTGCATGGTTATTATATTAATGTGCAGTTGTTGTTTGATTTTATTAAAAAAAAGAATATCCCAATAGTCTGGACCCTTCATGATTGTTGGGCGTTTACAGGCCATTGTTGTGTTTTCGGTTATGTTGGTTGCAGCAAATGGAAAACCGGCTGTTTTAAATGCCCCCAGAAAAAACAATATCCTTCGTCTTTTTTTATAGACGCTTCGAAAAAAAATTATGAAAGAAAGAAAAAGCTATTTACAGGAGTAAATAAGCTAAAAATTGTAGTTCCTTCAAGGTGGTTATTTGAATTATTAAAAGATTCTTTTCTAAATGAATATGAAATTGAAATTATCTACAACGGCATAGATTTAGATAGCTTTATGCCGACAGAAAATAAATTTAGAAAAAATAATTTTCTTCTTGATAAATTTATTATATTAGGGGTTGCTAATGTTTGGAATAAAAGAAAAGGACTAAGATATTTCCTAGAATTATCAAAATATATTCAAAAAGATGATATAATTGTATTAGTTGGATTAAAAAAGAAACAGCTAAAAAATTTACCAAAAAATATTATAGGAGTTGGAAAAATATTCAATATAATGCAGCTGGCTGATATTTATTCCTCGGCAGATGTTTTTGTAAACCCTACGTTGGATGATAATTTTCCAACAACAAATATAGAAGCCTTAGCATGCGGCACGCCGGTAATAACATTTGAAACTGGGGGGAGTCCTGAAGCAGTTTATCAGGGAGTGGGAATAGTGGTAAAGAATAAATCCGTCAAAGATTTACATAATGCCATAGAATATATAAAAAATAATAAAAATGAATTTAGTGCAGAAACGTGCAGAGAAATTGCAGTTAATAAATTTGATTATAAAAAAAATTTTATGAGATATCTTGAGATATATAAAGAAATGGTTCTTCCCTGTGCTGGGTCAGCAGATGCGGTAGAATAGCTCCGAAAGGAGCGAAATTTATGGAAGTAAAAGAAGTTGATGTATAATAATGTTCGCAAATTTGATCTAGGAGTATGAGCTATCATAAGCTCTCCTTTTAAGACTTGAAGCCTAAGTAAGAAGGTAATTTAAGGTAGAAAAGATCATTGGTTTGAAGGACTGTTAATTTTATTCCCGATTATATGCTAAAAAGGCTTATATAATAAGCCTTATGCGCAAGAGGCATAAATTTAATGGGACAAGGATTTAGACTTTTGCAAATCGATGATTACGTACTTAGTATGGTGATGGGCCATAATGTTTGAAAACATTTTATTTAAGAACAAGCTGATGATGCCAGATAGCGGAATTATATCTTATGCTTTTACAATTAGGAAATAAATTAACTTACGTAGATAAAAGTTCTTAATATTGGAGGATAGTATGAATCGAGCCTTAATAACTGGAATTACTGGACAGGATGGTTCTTACCTAGCTGAATTCCTTTTAAGCAAGGGATACGAAGTTCATGGTTTGATAAGAAGATCATCAACATTTAATACTCAGCGCATTGACCATATTTATGTAGATCCTCATGACCGGAGTGCCAGGCTTTTTCTTCATTATGGTGACCTGACAGATCAAAGCACTTTAACTAATATTATTTGGAATATAAGGCCTGATGAAATATATAACCTCGGGGCTCAATCGCATGTACGAGTATCATTTGATTTGCCAGAATATACTGGAGATGTTGATGCTCTCGGAACTACGAGGCTTTTAGAGGCTATAAAACGGAGCGGGATAAAAGCAAAATTTTATCAGGCTTCCTCATCTGAAATGTTCGGGACATCTCCACCACCACAAAATGAAAACACACCATTTAGCCCAAGAAGTCCTTATGCTATTGCAAAAATATATTCTTACTTTATGATAATTAATTATAGAGAAGCTTATAATCTGTTTGCTTGCAATGGGATTCTTTTCAATCATGAAAGCCCACGTAGAGGAGAGACATTCGTAACACGAAAAATCACGCGAGCACTCGCTAATATACTTTCAGGCAGGCAAAAAGTTCTTTATCTGGGGAATCTAAATGCCAAAAGAGATTGGGGTTATGCTCCTGAATATGTAAAAATGATGTGGATTATGCTTCAACAAGATGAGCCTGCCGATTATGTAGTGGGCACTGGAGAAAGTCATTCTGTAAGGGAATTTGTAGAAAAATCTTTTGATTATGTAGGAATAGAGTTAGAGTGGATAGGACAAGGAACACAAGAAGTTGGATTAATACGTAGCACAGAATACAAGTGGCGTGATTTTGTGAAGCCAGGCGATATAGTTATAAAGATAGATCCGAAATATTTTAGGCCAACAGAAGTGGAATATTTGCAGGCTGATATAACTAAGGCTAAAAAAAGACTTAACTGGGAACCAAAAGTAAAGTTTGAAGGGCTTGTAAAAATAATGGTTGATTATGATCTTTTACAGAATGGGATAGAACCCAAGAGAGAAGGGATTAATATTTCAATGAATAATGGTTACAACTGGACAAATCATGAATTTTCATTCTATGAAAGGATTAGGGAGAGAAAATGAATAAAGATTCTAAAATATATGTTGCTGGACATACAGGTCTTGTAGGTTCAGCTATTTATAGAAAATTGATTGAAAAAGGTTATAAAAATATTGTCGCAAGGACAATAGATGAGTTAGATCTTAGAAGACAAGCCGATGTTGAAACTTTTTTTGAGAGAGAGAGACCAGAATATGTATTTTTAGCTGCCGCTAAGGTTGGGGGAATCCTTGCCAATAATACATATAAGGCTGAATTCATTTATGACAATATTATGATCGCTGCAAATGTTATCAATGCAAGCTATAAGTACGGGGTAAAGAAATTACTTAATTTAGGTTCTTCTTGCATTTATCCAAAATTTTCTCCCCAACCGATGAAGGAAGAATATTTGCTCACAGGGCCACTTGAACCAACAAATGAGCCATATGCTATAGCTAAAATAGCTGCCATAAAACTATGTAGATATTATAATGAACAATATGGGACTAATTTTATCTCTGTGATGCCCACAAACCTTTATGGGCCAAATGACAATTTCAATCTAGAGACAGCCCATGTAATTCCTGCTCTTGTGAGGAAATTCCACTTAGCAAAGCTACTAAGAAATCAAGATTTCGATCTGATTAAAAAAGATTTAAGGAAATATCCGATAGGGTTCGGATTAGATGGAATAATTGATTATAACGATATTAGCTCGATAAAAGAAATATTGAAACAAATTGGCATTACAGAGGATTATGTCGAAATCTGGGGGAGCGGAGAGGTCTATAGAGAATTTCTCTATGTTAACGACATGGCGGATGGATGTGTTTTTCTTATGGAAAATATAAATGCAAAAGACATGAAAAATGTCACTCCAGATTGTTTTGTAAATCTAGGTACTGGAGAAGATATTAATTTAAACGATCTTGTTCTAATCATAAAAAGTATTATCGGCTTTGAGGGAAATATTAAATATGACCTAGTTAAGCCCGAGGGAACTCCAAGGAAATGTTTGGAAGTTTCTAAGATATTAGAACTAGGGTGGAAGCCAAAATATAATTTATTAGACGGTTTGAGAATTACATATAAATCTTATCTATCTGATTAAAGAATATTTAGGAGCATTATTTCCTTTATTGAAAAATTAAGCAAAACAGAGATTTATTGGCGGCATAGGGTAAATTTTAATAAATTCTCAGATTATTTTGACCTTAAAGCAAGTCAGTGTTTTAAATAGATGACTTAAATTCTATTCTAAATATTTGTTCTTAAAAATAAAAGCTAATTTAGCCGAAAAAATGAAAATATTATTATTAAACCAATATTTTTATCCCGACATTGCGTCTACTGGAATATATGCCGCTGATATCTGCGCCGAACTTTCTAAAGAGGATAATGAAGTCACTGTAATATGTGCAGAGCCTTGTTATAGTGAAAATTTGCCTCCCGCGCCCTATTATGAAATACGCAAAAATATTAAGATTTTAAGAATTGAGTTAGGTAGATGGAAAGGAAGGGAGAAATTAATAAAAAGAACTATCGGTTATTTAATTTATTTAATTAAAAGCTTTTTTTTAGCAATCCAATTAATTAAAAGGGATAATTTTCAACTCATAATAACCTTTCATAACCCACCTGTTATAGGATTGGTGGGGGCTTATCTTTCGAAAAAATATAATGCTAAATTTATTTTTATTCCACATGATATACATCCAGAAATTTTAATCGCTTCTGGATGGAAAATTCCTTTTATGTTAATAAAATTATTTGAATGGTCCAATAAGATTACGTTGAATGTGGCTAATAAGATAATAGTATTAAGCGAAGACATGCGGTCTTTTTTAGTAACAAAATATTCAATAAATAAATGTAAAATTGAGGTCATTCCACTTTGGGCTTTGCCAGAAATTGTTGAAAATAATGGTAAAGGAAAAAACGTAGGGTCAAATAAAATGAATTTATTATATGCGGGGAATATGGGATATTCGCATCCGGTTGAGGATATAGTAGAGGCTTTTAAATCTGTTAGAGAACTACCAATTGAATTGATATTTGTAGGGGGCGGGGTAAAAAAAGAGAGTATTAAGAAGAAGATAGAAAAGGAGGGCATTAAAAATATACGTTTCTTATCGTACCAACCCGTTGAAGAGTTTAAAACTTTATTATTAAATTCTGATGCATGTATTGTAACGCTTGCTAAAGGTTTAGAAAAATTGGCTTTGCCGTCTAGAACATTTACATATTTATCTGCCGGCAAACCCATAATTGCGTTTATGAATAAAGATGCTACTCTTGCAAAAATAATTATAGAAAACGAGTGCGGCTGGGTTACAGAAACTCAAGAAGAGCTTATAAAGCTATTATCACATTTAATCCATAATAAAAATGAAATAAATAATAAGGCAAAATTATCTAAAGCTGTTTATGAATCTCAATTTAGCAAAAAAGTAGTTTTATCTAAATACCTAAAAGCTGTAAATGAACCAATTATAGAAGACCGATAAGAAAATTGTGAAAAAGTATATTTAGATAATAGGCTAATTTAATTAAAATAATCATAAAAGTTTCAGCACAAAAAAGCTAATTGGCCTGTTAAAATGAAAACTAAGAGAATTAATCGCATTCTTTTATTAAGTGATATATTTGCAATTTTAGCGGCCCTTTTTACCGCTATTTTTCTAAGAATTGGAAATCCCACTAATATTTTATTAAATAATAAATTTATTCTCTCTTTCATTTTGCTTGGAATAATTGTTTTGATCTCAAATTATATATTTGGGCTTTATGATAAGGTTATTGTTGCTCTCAATTTTGGGAGCTTAATTTTATATTCATGTTCTCTTATTTTTATAATTCTTGTAGGAATAATTATCTTTTATATAAAGCCGTTTGTAATAGGCAGAGGAATATTTTTATATTTTTTACTATGCCTTTCTATACTATCAACAACTTTTCGTTTTTTAATATTTAAAATCGCATATTCTATATTAACAAGACAAAATATTTTGTTCTTGGGAACCGAAAAAGAATACGAAGAACTTAGTAAAATACTATTAAGGTATAATGAATACGATCTTGTTCATGTTACTGAAAATAAAGCTTTGAATGCTAATTATTATATTCTGAATGAATCTAATACAGAGGAATTACTCCGAGAAAAATTAGAAAAAGTAGATATTATAGTCATCGGGGATTATCGTGTTAATAAGGAATTAGCAAGAGAATTAATAGAAAAAAGATTAAATGGAAAAAAAATATTCGACTATTCATCTTTTTATGAAACATTAGCTCAAAAATTGCCAATAAAATTGCTTGAAGATGAATGGTTTCTAATTTGTCCTGGTTTTGAAAAGGTTGGAGATGGGTTCTATTCTAAGGTAAAAAGAATTGTAGATGTGGCCATTTCAACGATTTTATTAATAATAACATCACCTCTTTTTTTAATTATACCAATAATTATAAAGATAAGTTCGAGAGGTCCAATATTTTATGTGCAAGAACGTTCTGGGTTGGATGAAAAGAGGTTTAAGTTGATAAAGTTCAGAACGATGGTAAATAATGCCGAAGAAAATGGGCCTCAATGGGCAAGCGAAAATGATCCAAGAGTGACGCGTGTTGGAAAAATACTTAGAAAATTAAGGCTTGATGAGCTACCGCAGCTAATAAATGTATTAAAAGGTGACATGAGCCTTATTGGGCCAAGGCCAGAAAGGGATTATTTTATTAGAGAATTGAAAGCAAAAATACCATACTATTCCTTAAGATTTTATGTAAAGCCGGGAATTACTGGATGGGCCCAAATTAACTATAGATACGGGGCCAGCCTTGAAGATGCTATTGAAAAGCTTGCTTATGATCTTTATTACATAAAAAACATGTCGTTATTGTTGGATATTTCTATTATTTTAAAGACAATTAGAGTAGTCCTTTTAGGGCATGGTGCAAGATAAAAAGTTGTTGTTCCCCGACAAGAAGATTAGACAAAATAAAAATTATTCTATTATTTTAGCATCTAATAAATAAATAGGACCATCCTATATACCTCTATACCTCATCTAAGATAATGCAAAAGTTTTATTTTGCCTAGCCAGAGTAAATAATTTAAAGAAAGATAGAGAAGTCGGGGATACGAGCTGTTTTCTGCCTGAATAAAAGATCAGTTGGCCAGGCAGAAAATAGTTCGTGTCCCCTTTTTTATTTTCGGGTGAATTTTTTAAGGGAACTGATGGCGTAGGATTTAAGAAAGGCGAAGGAATCAAGTCTGAGGAGATGGCTCAGGGCGAAGAAGGGGATGACGGAAGCGAGGCCCACGGCAGCAACTTTGATGGTCAGAGTAATAAAAGCGTGAAGCGAGGCGGCTGAGGTATTCTGGAAAAGAGGCAGAGCAAAATAGCAGACCAGAGCAATGGGAACGGAGCTTACGATTATCTTGATGGTTTCTGAAGCCAGTGCCCGCGGGAAGGGGTTGAGGTATTTTTTGAGGTAAATGATGTAAAGAATGAAATTTAAGACCATTACAATGGAAGTGGCTAAAGCAATGCCAGCGGCGCCCATAAACCTGGATAAAATTATGTTCAAAATGATGTTCAGGCCAACGCAGACGCCGCTGATAATGAGCGGGGTGGCTGTATTTTTGAACGAGTAGAAAACTCTGGAAAGGATAGGCGAGAGGGCATGGCCGAACAGGCCAATGACATACATCTGGGTGACAAAGGCAGTAAGCGCCGTGGCTTTGGGGTCAAAAGCGCCGCGCTCAAAGAACAGGCGAACGATGGGCTGAGCCAGGAAAAAAAGAAAAAAAGTTGAGGGGATGATGAGGTAAAAAGAGACGCCGATGGTTCGCTGGAGTCGCTCTTCATACTCATGGCGGGCTGAGCCGTTGAGAGCCAGCTCGGAGAAGGTCGGGAAAATGGCAGTGGCGATGGGGACGGCCAGGAGGCTTAGAGGGATATTCCAGACGCGGGCTGAGAAGTTGAGGGCGGCGATGGAGCCGGCATCCAGGCCTGAGGCGATGGTTTTGTCCACAATCTGGTTGAGCATGGACAGACCGCCGGAGATGACCAATGGCATAAGCAGGATGGCAAATTGGCGGATTTCAGCCCAGTCCACCTGGCGGTAGCTGAAGGTATGGAAGAACTTGTAGCGCCACCAGAGGACAAAGAACATAGCGAAAAAAGCCAGAGAAGCGTTGAGGAGCTGGCCGACTGTCCAGCTATGAAGGCCAAGCGAGCGATGCAGGAAAAAGAGGGAAAAAACCAGGGCCACGTTGCCAAGGAACGTTATGAATATGGGGAAGAAGAACTGCTTTTCAGCCTGAAAAAGTCCGGTGAACATACCGGTGAGGACGGTGAATAGGCCCGCTACGAGGAGATAGCGGGTTAAGGTGACAGCCAGAGTGAAGCGCTCACCGGTAAAGCCGTAGGCGATGATGTGCACGCAGGCCGGGGCAAAAATGAAGATGAGGACAGATACCGCCAGGAAGATGGTGCCCCAGACGGTAAAGGCGGAGTTGACGAAGCGCCGGGCGGCTTCGGCTGACTGGGATTTTTTTTCTAAGTAATAGGGGATGACCAGAGTAGCGAAACCGCCGGAGAAAAGGCCGAGAATAGAGATGGGAATAATCATTGCCACCAGGAAGGCATCTGTGGTGCCGGTAGCTCCGAAATATTTGGCCACCAGAACTTCGCGGAAAAAGCCGAAAAATTTGCTGATAAAAGAGAAGACGGCAATCACCACTGCCGCCTGAGTTACCGTCTGCCTTTTTAGAACGGCTGGTATATTCATCCTTCTATATTCCTCAATTCCTTCTTTTAATCAGAACCTTGAAATTCAAACCAGGGACTAGCTGGAATATCCATTCTTCTCTATTCCTCAATTCCTTCTTTATTCATCCTTCCCTATTCCCTTCTTTATTTATCCTTTCTTATTCCTTAATTCTTTCTTTCAACCGGAACTTTGAAACTCAGACCCGGGACTAGCTGGAATATTCATCTTTCTTTATTCCTTAATTCCTTCTTTATTCATCCTTCCCTATTCCTTAATTCCTTCTTTTAATCGGAACCTTGAAACTCAGACTTGGGACTAGCTGGAATATTCATCCTTTTCTATCCCTTAATTCCTTCTCCCACCACCGCTATCAGATTACTCGGGCACCCCACCGGGGATTACACCCGGGTTTTAAATCGCCCCGATTATAACTCGCCTAAGTACCAGATCATTCAGTTATCAAATCACCCAGGCGCCAAACAACACAGCGGCAAATAACACAGTGTCAAATAACCCAGGTATCAAACTGCCCACGCATCAATTAACCCAAGGATTAAATTTTAAGGTATGTATTTTAACAAATTTCAGTTCAGGTTAGAAGAAATAATAGAAAAAAACGGGGGACGTCCTACGCATTCCCTGATTTTCTTGAGGAGAGCGGGGGAAATTGCGGGACACCTTGCTTTTTCTTGGCCAAAACAAAAACAGAAGAAAAACTTTGCTCCTGAAAACCTGGCAAAA
>Ga0315298_1002747_pt1 | contig 29109 bp, 21 predicted proteins | sample WHS_1_MG_FD_203077 | JGI IMG/M metagenome (GOLD analysis project Ga0315298, IMG submission 203077) | Extremophilic microbial mat communities from Washburn Hot Springs, YNP, Wyoming, USA - WHS_1_MG | ecosystem: Environmental > Aquatic > Thermal springs > Hot (42-90C) | place: USA: Wyoming... | reverse complement strand
CCGCTTGATCAATCCCTGCATCTTGTATCGGCACAGTTCATCCATCAGATGCTCCTTGCCCACTATTCTGGACATGCAGTGATAGACTGTGGCTTTACCCTGAAGCTTAATTCGGGGCAGTCTCATTACAACCTCCTTGATTGTTGTGTTTCTCCTTGTAACAGGGCGACAGACCCGGAGCCGACCTCCCTCGGCCGGCAGGTGCTTGGGCATGTCCGGGTCAGAGCCCCGGGCACCCAAATACCGTGCCTGTCACCGTATTTGGCCGTAACATGCCACAAGTCGGGCTGGGAATCAAGGGGGGGACCGCGGTGTCAGCGAGGTTCCGCACCAATACATATCGTGTCTGTCCCCATATTCGGCCCAGCAAGCGCCCTTTCGGTCTCCCCATTGAAAGTTGAAAGTTGAACGTTGGACGTTGTGCGTTCCCAGCCGGTTTACCGGTCGACCAATACACATCGTGTCTGTCCCCATATTCGGCCCAGCAAGCACCCTTTCGGTCTGCCCATTGAAAGTTGAAAGTTGAACGTTGGACGTTATGCGTTCCCAGCCGGTTTGCCGGTCGGGCGGTCCTGCTGATAACCCTCAACGTGAAACGCTCAACGTGAAACGCTCAACGTGCAACGTTCAACGTGCAACGTTCAACAGGGCACCTGTTGGCAGAATGGCGGTTCAGGCATCGTGTCTGTCCCATACCTGGTACCGCGCAGATTGTCGTACTCTCCTGCAATAGTATTCACCGGTGCATCGGCGATTTCCCATTGGCCGCTTCTGGCCAGGGCATCGCTTGATTGCAGGACGCATCCTTCGGCAGCGAAGTTGATCCGTCCCATTCCGACGCTGAGTTATTGTATCCATCAGCGCTACTGCGGCCGCACAACACGATGACCTGGCGTTTCTGGTCCCAGCACATGGCATGGTAAACGAGGGGCGGCGGGGAGGATGTAAGCCGTTCCTGTTTGCAGTCAGAACCGTCGTAAATCCATGTTTCGTCGATATATCCCAGCGCAGGATCGTAGCCTCCGAACAGAACCACCTCGCGCCGTTTCTGGTCGTATGCCATGCCCATATGCTCGGAAGCGTTGGGTGCATGTGCAGTGGCTATTTGTACCCAGTTGCTGCCGTCCCACTCCCAAGTATCTCGCAGTGGATTGTTGAGATCGAGTTTGGCGTGCGCGCAACAAACTCGTCTGCAGTGATCTCCGTTGGTTCTGCTGACGCGCCGGTTGAAAAGTTGCATTCGGCTGGCGAGTGGATTTGGGCTGCCGCTGGCACAATGAACCAGCCGTTAGATTTGCCGAGAAACACTGTTTGCATTGAGTTTTCGATCAATAGCGGTCTTGCGGCAGTCTTGGTTTGGCTTAACGCCCGGATTGGGTTCCGAGAAATCGGAATTCAGATTGTTTGACATATCCGGGGTCGAAGAAGTGGCTGGGGCAGCCAACGGATCAGAATCTTTGGTCGCTGAATCGCAACTACAATCTGGCATTGTCAATGAGGCGGGTTCGACCGATTCGTACAGCCATGGCAAGGTGCGTGCCGGGTTCAACCTGGTTCAAAGGATCGAGCGTGTCGGATTCGAAAAACTCGATGTAATCGACCCGTGCGGCAGGTTGCGCGCTGATCAACTCAGTCAGTTCCTGCCTGAGCAAGTCCGCTGGCACGGGCTTCGAGGCTGATCGGACAACTTCACGTGCACGGCAGATTGCCCGCCACAGGATCGTAGCCTGACGTCGTTCATCCTGCGACAGGTACTGGTTCCGTGAACTCATTGCGAGACCGTCTGGCTCACGGACTGTCGGCGCCACCACAATTCGCACAGGAAAGTTCAGGTCGGCAACCATGCGTTTGACAATCATGGCTTGTTGCCAATCCTTGGCCCCAAACACCGCCACGTTCGGCAAGACCAAATTGAACAGCTTGGCTACGACAGTCGTAACCCCGCGAAAATGGGTCGGTCGGGACAAGCCCTCCATGGGACGAGACAGTTTTTCTTCAACAACGTAAGTACTGAACTCTTTTCGGCCTGTCCTGGGGTACATTTGAGCGGCGGTTGGGACAAACATTATGTCCACACCTGCTTCGCGACAGAGGCGTGCGTCGCGAGCCAGATCACGCGGGTAGGTCGAATAATCCTCTGTCGGGGCAAATTGTGTCGGGTTCACGAAGACGCTCACCACGACCACACCGTTGTTTCCGACGAGCCGGCGTGCCCTTTCAATCAGGCGCAGATGCCCTTTGTGCAGAAACCCCATGGTGGGCACAAATCCGATCTCTGTGTCTTTGCGCCTGAGGTCGAGGGCGAGCTTTTGCATTTGCGCGGGCGATTTGATGAGTCGCATGTTTCGAGTGGTTTTCATAGTATTATTTATGTTGGGCGACGCGCGCAGCAATCGCAAACTAGCGATTCGTTCGAGACTTTTGTCTTCAACCTGTTCGGTCGTTGATCCCGAATCTCATCTCCGCCATGGGCGACGAAGTCGCCCTGTTCAGCGTGGCGCGGCAGAAAGGTATTTCTGCAACCAGCGCGGTTGGCACGAGCCGAGCATTCGGTCGCGGCTGCGCCGCGCTGACGCGGTCCCAGGCCTCGAAGGTTTGCCCGGCTAACTTGCCGCTGGCGTAATTTGAAGTCGCTCAATTCTCTCGCCTTCTGGCAAAGTGGCAAGCAACTCTGCAATCGTAGCGTTCTGACCGGGAAGAAGAAAAGCCGGGACAATTTCAGCCAATGGCTGAAGCACGAATCGGCGTGCGTGTGCGCGAGGGTGGGGGAGGGTCAGATTGGCAGACTGTCGCGTCTCGGTCCCGAACGCTATCAGGTCGAGGTCAAGAGTCCTTGGCGCATTGTGTCCGGGCCGGGTACGCCCGAACTCGTTCTCGATTGCAAGCAGTTTTTGCAGAAGGGACTCCGGCGTTTCGTCGGTGAGAGGAACGATGGCGACGGCTGCATTGACGAAAGGCGGTGTGCCCGGAGGGCAATCGACAGGCGTTGTTCGCCATAACGACGAGCGGAGAATCGGTCCTGCGGAAAGATCAACCAGTCGCTCAAAAGCCCGCAAAACCGTATCGACAGGATTGCCAATGTTGGCGCCGATGGCAATTAGCGCCAATGGCGGATTGCGTGTTGTCGTGTTCTGTTCAAGCCGGTTTTTCAAGGCCCAGCACATGCTGCATGGTGTAGAGGCCAGCTGGCCGTCCGACCACCCAACGCGCAGCTCGCAGCGCGCCACGGGCGAATATCTCGCGGTTGGACGCTTTATGGGTCAGTTCAACGCGCTCGCCGTCGCCGGCGCAAATCACCGTGTGCTCGCCGACAACGTCACCGCCGCGAAGAGCCAAAATGCCGATTTCATTTCGGGATCGCTCGCCTGTGATGCCTTCGCGGCCATACTTTGCTGCGGCGTTCAGATCGAGCCCGCGCGCTTCGGCGGCTGCGCGTGCCAAACTCATTGCAGTTCCGCTCGGCGAATCTTTTTTCAGACGATGGTGCATTTCGACGATTTCGACATCAAAATCAGGGCCGAGTGTTTCCACCGCCCGTTTCGTCAGCCACAGGAGAACGTTGACACCGGTCGAGTAGTTTGCACTCCACACAATCGGGATCGTGGCTGAGTATCCTGCGACTTCTTTGCGCTCGGCCTCAGCATGACCGGTGGTTCCAATGACAAGGGCTTTGTGGTGTGAAGCGCAGCATTCGGCCACTCCAACAGTGGCGTTGTGCGAGCTGAAATCGATCACAACATCGCACAGACCGATGACCGAATTGAGATTGTCACCGAGATCGATCCGCCCGACAATCTGGAATGATGGATCGCGCGCAGCACAGGCCGAAATGGCCTGGCCCATGCGCCCTTTTGCACCGAATATGACGATTTTTGTCATGTCCCCCACAACTTCATACTGATCTTTCTAATCGCATTTTATGCCGCAGGCTTTCATGGTCGCCTTGAGCCGCTGGCGGTTTGCAGCCGACAAGGGCGCCAATGGAAGGCGGAGTTCTTCCTGGATCAGGCCCTGCATCGCGAGGGCAGCTTTGACCGGGCCGGGGTTTGTCTCGATGAACAAATCCTTGAAGAATTGGAAGTATTTCAGGTGGAGTTTCAGTGCAACATCAGGTTTTCCTGACAGGTACGCTCGGACCATGTCCGTAACCTGTCTTGGGATAACGTTTGATGCGACGCTGATCACGCCTTGCGCGCCCACGGACATGAACGGCAGAGTGAGCGAATCGTCGCCGCTCAGGATGACGAACCTGGGACCAAGCCGGGCGCGCAACTGGCTCACGCGGTCCGGGTTGCCGCCTGCTTCTTTTATGCCGACGATGTTCCGGACTGATTTTGCCAGCCGCTCGACAGTGTCGATGGCAATTTCGACTCCGCACCGGCCTGGGATGTTGTAAAGGATGATGGGAAGTTTTGTGCTGCGAGCCACCGCTTCGAAGTGCCTGAACAATCCTTCCTGTGTGGGTTTGTTGTAGTACGGTGTGACCTGGAGTGAAGCGTCGGCGCCCACCTTTTCAGCTTCTCTTGTGAGGTAGATCGCCTCACTTGTCGAATTACCGCCAGTACCGGCGATGACCTTGATCTTGCGGGCGGAGCATTTTACGGCCAGTTCGATCACGTAGAGGTGTTCGTCGAAGCTGAGCGTCGGCGATTCACCGGTTGTGCCAACCGGCACAATTCCTTCAACGCCGCCACGAATCTGAAGCTCGATCAAACGCGCAAAAGCGTCCTCATCCAGCTTTCCGTTTCGGAACGGTGTTACGATCGCTGTGTATGTTCCAGTAAATGCTTGCATTGGGCGCATGTTGAATGAACGGGGCATATTTTGCCCTGTTGGTTGTTGGTTGGCGAGCAGGAATTGCAGCCGCACTTTGCCTCATTGCGGAATCACAAGATCGATGAGCAAAGGCAAGTGATCACCGCCTATCCATGGCCCGAGGCGGCGCTCCACGACTCGAACCGTCTCTGACACCAGGCAGTGGTCGATCGGAATGCGAAAGATCGGCAATGCCGCTGGCCAGGAACCGGTCAACGCGCGCCCGCGGGCAGTGTCTTTCAACCGCGTTCGATTCAACAATTCCGCAAAGGACGGACTCCATTCCGTGCAGTTGAAGTCGCCACAGAGAATCACCGGCACCGACAGCGCGCGGACTTTAACTGCAACAGCTTGGAACTGGGCGTTCCTGAGTTTTGCGTTTTCAGCAGTGCTTGGCGGAAGGGGGTGCAATCCGATCAAGTGACACACCGTTCTTCCGATGCGAACATCCGCCTCGATCGACGGCACGCCCGAGTCGCCCAAATCCACTGTTCTGCCTGCGGTCAGGGGGAACCGACTGAAAAGTGCAATGCCGAAATCATCCTCGCGCGGTTCAAGGACCGCATATGGATGAGTCTCTTGCAGCGGGCGGAGTTTGTCCATTCGTTCGTCTCGGATTTCCATCAACAGAATCACATCAGGTCTGACTTCTCTAATCCAGTTCAGGAGAAGATCGAAGCGCCGGTTGGAGCTGCTGACATTGACGCTGGCGATTCGGAGCAGTTGACCGGATGTGGTGCTCAAATCTTGCATGGGCCAGCAGAGAGAGCAAACCGGGACAAGATTGATGACGGCCGCAATAGCGCAGGCCATCATCAATCCCCACCGCTGCCTCGAGAACCAGACGGCGGTCAATGCCGTGAGTAGTATGGCATAATGGGGTCGAAAATGTGTGGTCAGCTCGAACAACCACCCGAGTTTGCCCAGGAAACTTAGAAGCGTGACAAGGCACAGGACCACGGCGAATGCCTCGAGCAGACCTGCAAGGCTAATTGTCTTGCTATCGCGAAACACAACAAAGCATTTCCCCGGCGCGGCGCCGCCGCAAGCGAATACTCGGCTCGTGACAACTGCACTGGCTGCAGGAATACGGCTTTGTCGCGCCGCGCTGACCGGGCTGACACACAGAGAATCTCCGGCGATGGCTGAAAAAGGAAAAGGAGGCGAACAAATAGGAGGCAGGGTTCATAGCCTTTTTCGTTTTCTTTTCTCTTTGTTCGGCTAACCAAAAGAACCGACAGGTGATTCTTCGGTGAAAGGCGAAACAAACGAAAAAAGGCGAAAGAGTGATTGGCAGAAGAATGGAGGGCAGGAAATGAGGGTGGTGAGCTGGCGCTTAACTCCGTGCCTGTCCCCGTTGGGTGACGAAACCGCCCCTTTCAGCGCGGCGGGACAAAGTGCCGAGCGTGCAACTAACGAATTTATTTCACCGCAATCATTCGGTTGCGGCTGCGCCACGCTGAGCTGCTAATCTGTGGTTTCTGGGCAGATTTTCCGGTATGGTACTGTGGCGATGGCAGAATCGAAAGTGAACGGGTTTTCTGAGAAACTAAGATCGGCGGTCGAACAAGCGGTCGGGGCGCTGCTTGCGGCGCGCAATGCCAACGGACACTGGGTAGGCGAACTGGCGCCGAGCGCGCTGGCTACCGCAACTGCGGTGTGTGCACTGGCGGTTTTGCAGCGGGCCGGTGCGACACTCTCGAGCGATGCAGCAAATGCAATCGCATTGGGTTTGGACTGGTTGGCCAGGAACGTCAACGAGGACGGCGGGTGGGGTGATACGCCACTCAATTTCAGCAACATCAGCACAACCGCGCTGTGCTGGGCGGCATATGGTGCCGTGCCGGGCGCGGATGCTCAGTATGGCGCCGTGGTCGCAGCGGCAGAGAAATGGATAATCGCAAACACCGGCGGTTTGGAACCGGAACAGCTCGCCGGAGCAATCGTTCGTCGGTACGGAAAAGATCGCACGTTTGCTGTTCCGATATTGACTGCTTGTGCGTTGTCGGGGCGGCTGGGGAAGGGTAGGGGAGCGTGGCGGTTTGTTCCGCAATTGCCATTCGAGCTGGCAGCGTTACCGGCGAAATGGTTTGCCGCGCTTCGTTTGCCTGTTGTGAGCTATGCATTGCCGGCTTTGATCGCGATTGGGCATGTGCGGCATCACGAACTTCCGAGCCGGAATCCAGTGTTGAGTGTTGTGCGCGATATGACGCGTGAACGGACGCTCGTGATTCTGGAAACAATTCAACCGGCGTCAGGCGGATTCCTCGAAGCCGTGCCGTTGACGGCGTTTGTCACAATGAGCCTTGCTGGATGTGGATATGTGGATCACCCCGTGGTTAGGCTGGGGGCCGACTTTCTCCAGAAGAGCAAGCGTGCGGATGGGTCATGGGCGGTTGACTCGAACCTGGCCACATGGCTGACCACTTTGTCAGTCAACACGCTTGCCGGTTCCCGGGGCGTGGACGGAGTCGCGGTTTGGCTGGATTACGAATCGCGTCGAAAGATTACCGCATGGTTGCTCGATCAGCAGTTCAAGGTTGAACATCCCTACACTCATGCAGCACCGGGCGGCTGGGCATGGACGAATCTCCCCGGCGGCGTTCCAGATGCTGACGACACCGCCGGTGCTTTGATTGCGTTGCACAATCTCGGGGAAAGATCTGCTGATGTGCTTGCAGCCGCAGAGCGCGGCGTTGAATGGCTCGTGAACCTCCAAAACGACGACGGCGGGATTCCAACGTTTTGCCGAGGTTGGACGAATCTCCCTTTCGACCGCAGTGGTCCTGACCTCACAGCTCATGCATTGCGCGCGTGGGTGTTGTGGGGGAACGAGATCGCAGGCCGGTTGCGGCAGAGACTGGAGGAATCTATGGGGAAAGCCCTGCGGTATCTCGGTCGGACGATGCGCGAAGACGGAACATGGCTTCCGCTCTGGTTTGGCAATCAATGGCATCCACAAAGCGAAAACCCGGTCTATGGCACTTCCCGGGTGGTCGAGGCATTGCGTTGCGCACTGGCTGCGGACTATCCGCAGGCCGGCGTGCGCCTTGGGGAAGGCACGCGGGCTCTGGTCAGACTGCAACTTCCGGATGGCAGTTGGAACGGCGGCGGGAACAGTGGACCACCTTCAATCGAGGAAACAGCGCTCGCTGTGACGGCCCTTGCCGGTGTGCGCAACACACCAGCGACACGCGCATTTTTGCGTGATCCGGATGCAACCGTCGTCCCAGGCGTTGGATGGTTGTTGGAACAGTGCAAGAACTGGGGTGAATTGCCGGCCTCGCCGATTGGCTTTTATTTTGCGAATTTGTGGTATTACGAGCGACTGTACCCGCTAATCTTTGTCACAGGCGCATTCTTGGAGGCGCTGTCCTTGCTTGAAGGTGCAGATTCAGAGAAACTTTGACAGGCCGTAAACCCGGTCAGCAGGTTAAGCTCCGGCCTGCATATCTCTCAGCGCGGCGCAGCTGCAGCCGAATGATCTGGGCGAGGTAAAGGCGTTCCTTCCAAGCTGGGCGCTCTGTCGCGCCGCGCTGAAAGGGGCGACTGCGTTGCCCATGGAGAGGTTCGCTTGGGGGACTGATCAGGCAATGAATGTACGGGTAAAACCAACCGGGTGAGCACTGGCGCTGCCGCACTTTACGTTCGGCTGTTGCCGGAGCCGGGTGGGGGTTATTGGATCAAGTCTTGGAGCGACTGGACTCGGCCTTGCATGAGCTTGATGACGGGCGTTGCGCGGCCAACTGCGTTTGCGTCGGTCTGGCCGGGGAAACTTTTCATTTCGATGCGCACGGCTGCGATCGGGTCGCCGTTTCTGTCGTGAAGCGGCATGGTGACAACGGCGCGGTCGCCCGCTTTGCCTGCGAAGGCGGTGTTGCCGGAGAGACATTCGCGTTCGTACTTGCCGGCGGGCCTCCCGATGTCCTGTTTGTCGCTGCTGGCAATCACATGCAGATCGGGTTTGGCGGGTGTGGTTGAGAAGATTTTGACAGCGAGCAGTTTTGGGAACCGTTGCATGGCTTCGCGCACCAGTGTTTCGGCCAGAGGCTCGCGCGGCTTGAAGCTGATTCGAATATCGCGGAAGTAACTGACCGAATCCGATTTTGTCCACAATGCAATCTTGCCCTGGGCAAATGAATTGTCTGTCAACTCGGGGATGAGCTCTTCGCCGTTCAATTTGGTCCGAATGCGGTTTCCTTCGCATTGGATGTAGATTTCGTGCCAGACGTTGGAAGCAATCTGGACTTCGGGGCCGATGGGGTTATCGCGAACACCGTCGAAAACCTTGTAGAATCTGAACGTGTTACCGAGGCTGCTTATTCTTAGGACGTAAAAGTTCTTTTCATCCTGCAATCGAAATGCGACGCCAGCCATTTGCTCTTTGGAACCGGACACGGTTTTGACCTTAACGGTAAGGGTGAAATCGCCAAAGACCTCGTCGTCCAGGATCAACAGAGGGAATCGCTCGTCGGTGGGATCAGTCGAGATCTGGGCGATGGCGGGCACCTTGATTGACTTCTGGGCTTGTGGTGTGAGTGGTTCAAGTGCGGTTGGAACGTCGTCCAGCACGATGCGCCATTGGGCGGGTTTGCCTGTTCCTGCGAGCGCGCTTCGGAAGCAACTTGGAACGGCTCCCGGCTGCGCGTCTGAGATATCTACGATCCGTTCAGCGCCGATACACAGTGCAGAACAGAGCAGGGCAAGGGACATCCACCGGCATTGTTTCATGTGCACGAGAATGCTAGCAAAACAAGTTAACCGCACAAGATCGTACTACTATCGAGGGAAAGTTGTGCAGAAATCGCAGATCAGCAGATCATTCGAGACTTTTATATTGGAGCTCTTCGGCCATTGATCGCAATCTCATCTCGCCCGTGGGCGATGAAGTCGGAAGTCGTCCCGGTCAGCGCGGCGCAACAAAGCGCCGCGCTTGGAATGAGAACGCCTTTTACCTCGCCGCGATCATTCGGTTGCGGCTGTGCCTCGCCGAGATTACTCCCATATCATTTCGTTGACAGTGCGACCTGCCGGGATGAATGGCAGGACGTGTTCGGTGTGTGGTGTGATCACATCCAGCACGTAGGGCTCGTCTGATTCGAGCATTCTTTGTATCGCAGGCCGGAGATCTTTCTTGTATATGACGCGTTCGCACTTGACGTTGAAAGCTTTGGCGATTGTGACGAAATCCGGATAAATCTGCTTTCGATTCGAGGGATCGCCGATGTACGTGTTCCCGCGGGTGCCGCCGTAGAATCGGTCTTCCCATTGGACGACCATGCCAAGGTGTTGGTTGTTGAGGATCATGGCCTTGACCGCAACGCCTTCGATGTGGGCCATTGCAAGCTCCTGAATGTTCATCAGGAACGAACCGTCGCCGTCGATGTCGATCACCTGCTTGTTTGGACAGGCGACTTTGGCGCCGATTGCTGCGGGATATCCGAAGCCCATTGATCCAAGGCCGCCGCTAGTGATGAACTGCCGCGGATATTTGTAACTGTAGAATTGTGCGGCCCACATCTGGTGCTGGCCGACGCCTGTGGCAATCACAGCTTCACCGCCGGTGAGCTCGTACAGCGTTGCAACGGCTTCCTGGGGCAGGATCACCTGGCTGGCATCGCCGTTCATAAAATCGCGAACATGTTGCGATTTAAGGACCTCGTCAGTGACACGGTATTTGAGCGGGCCCTTGGCTTTCAACTCTGCAATTCGGCTGTGCCATTCAGCGAACGACTTAACCGGCGGGCGGTCTTCCAACATGCTGTTCAGCCTTGCGAGAGCATCCCGTATGTCGCCGATAATCGGGAGGTGAACCTTGCGATTCTTGTTCAGTTCGGAGGCATCGATGTCAATGTGCACAATGGTTCCGTGCTCGCAGAACTTGTCCACCTTGCCGGTTACGCGGTCGTCAAACCGGACGCCAAAGGCCAACAACAGATCGGCTTCGGCGACGGCCCAGTTGGCATATGCAGTGCCGTGCATGCCGAGCCACTTTAGCGAGAGTGGGTCTGTCTCGGGATACGCGCCGATGCCCATCAAAGTGGTTGTTACGGGTATGCGGGTGAGTTCGATGAAACGGCGCAATTGGTCTGCGGCGCCGCTGCTGATGATGCCGCCGCCAACGTACAAAACCGGTCGTTCGGCCTTCTCGATCAGCTTGATTACTTCCTCCAATTCGGCGTCGCTGGCGCGCAGGTCAGGGTTATAACCGCGCAAAGAAATGGTTTCTGGAAACACAGGAACGGTCCGCTGCTGCTGGATGTTCTTCGGCAAATCGATCACCACCGGGCCGGGGCGACCTGTTCTTGCGATGTAGAAGGCTTCCTTGACGATCCGGGCGAGACTGTTCACGTCGGTGACAAGATAACTGTGTTTCACTATCGGCAGTGTAACGCCAAAGATGTCGGTTTCCTGGAACGCATTCTTGCCGATCATGGTTTGGACCACCTGACCTGTAATTGCCACAAGCGGCACAGAGTCCATGTAAGCGTTGGCTATGCCGGTGACGAGGTTTGTGGCCCCCGGCCCGCTGGTCGCCATGCACACGCCAACTTTCCCGGAAGCACGTGCGTATCCTTCCGCCGCGAAGACGCCGCCCTGTTCATGCCGGGGCAGGTAAACACGGATTTTGTTCGATTTAACAAGCGCCTGATGAACCTCCATGCTGGCGCCGCCGGGGTATGCGAAAATTACATCAACGCCTTCCCGTTCAAGGGCGGCAACAAGGATTTGACTGCCGAGCATGGCTGCGCCGCTGGCCTTGGCCGTCGCCGTGGCCGGCGCAGGTTCCGCTTGTTTTTGTTGGATCCGCGCTGATTTCGTCTTTTGCATTTTTTCGATTCTCTCTCTGTTTTTCGGGCTGCCTTGGGCGGGGTTAACAAAAAAAACCCACGACCGTCTCGGCAGCCGTGGGTTCCTGTTTTAGAGTGCTTTCAGGCACGACAAGTCCCCGCGGCGCCGCCGCGAACGACGACAGCGACCAGCAGCAGCGATACTTGCCGTGCAATCAAATTCATAAACTGGGTGTCACCGTAGCGCAAACAGCAGCATCAGTCAAGGGGCGATTCGTGCGTACGATTGCGCTGGTTGCGGCTGCGCCGCGCTGAGAAGTGTGCTGCAAAACGCGCAGTTGTCGAAGCAGGATGTGATTGTTACGCTGAAGATATGTGCGGCCCTCACGTTTTGCGGCCCTGAAAGCCCTCGAGCGTTGAACTTTCAGGGGCGCAGGGGGTAAATAGCCGTTTGCCTTGATCACGGCAGCAAAGTATCTTGGCACGGCACTGCTGACCAGCGGCAGATTCGGCAAGGCCTGTCTTTGGCGCAAGTAACGGTCATGGTTGCAATAGAAACAAATAATGTGACATCGAGCACGACAAGCAGCGGGCAACAGCGGCGTGTCAGTGACGATATCGTCGTGTCCGTGCGCGGGCTTACCAAGATTTTCAAGGATTTCTGGGGGCGCCCGAAGGCGCGGGCTGTGGACAATGTGAGCTTTGATGTTCGCCGGGGCGAGGTGTTTGGGCTGCTTGGGCCAAACGGTTCGGGCAAATCCACAACTGTCAAAATGATCCTCGGGCTGCTTTATCCGACCAAAGGGATCATTGAAGTTTTCGGGCATTCGCCGAGGCACGTCGCAACGAAACAGCGTATCGGGTACCTTCCCGAGGAATCGTACTTGTATCGTTATCTGGATTCTGCAGAGACACTCGACTTTTTCGGCAACTTGTTTCATCTGCCAGGCAAGGAGCGGCGGAAGAGAATCGAGCAACTGCTCGAGATGGTCGGTCTTGCCGAGGTCCGCCGTCGTACTGTCGGCGAGTTTTCAAAGGGGATGCAGCGGAGGATCGGGCTGGCGCAGGCACTGATCAACGACCCGGACCTTGTTTTGTTGGACGAGCCGACGTCGGGGCTCGACCCGATCGGTTGCCGGGAGGTTAAAGACCTGATTTTGGCTCTTGCGCGCCGTGGCAAGACCGTGATTCTCAGCAGCCATCTGCTTGCCGATGTCGAAGACGTGTGTGATCGAGTCGTCATTTACTACGGCGGACGCATCCAGGCCATTGGAACGTTGAAGGAATTGCTCGCGACGCCCGATGCGATTCGAATCACCACGCCGATGCTCTCCCGCGAAACAATGAAACGCGTTCTGGACATCATACGCGAGGAGGTGGGCGACGGAAAGCTCGAGGTGGATACTCCGACCCAGAACCTCGAGAGCTATTTCCTCAGCGTGGTTGAACGCGCAAAACAAAGCGAGACAACCTCGGGCGCAACTTCCGGTCATCGCGTGGCTGCATACTTGCGAGGTGAAGCTGAAGGACCAAGCGCTGCCGAGCGCGTGCTCGAACGGTTGACGTTGCCCGACAAGAAACCCGAGCCGCAGCAGGTCGCTGCGGCGGCGCCGACGGAGAAAATCGATTCTGCCAAACTCGACGCGCTTGTTGAGGCCGGGAAGGAACCAACGCCTTCACCGCGGGTTGAAACCCCTCCGCCCGAAGACGTGTTGGAGAAGGCGGACAAAAAGCTCTCCGACCTTCTCGGCGACAAGTCATGAGACCGGCCAGATTCCAACCAACGGAAACCACGGTTTGACATGCAAGCTTTGCTCGCCATAGCACGTCTGACTTTCAAGGCCGCCTTTCGGTTCCGGCTTGTGCCCGTCCTGCTAACACTTTTGCTTGGGGCGGTGCTGCTGTTGCCGGCGGTGATCAAGGATGACGGCACGGCGCGCGGGCTGACGCAAATTGTTTTGACGTACAATCTCGGGCTTATCACTGCAGTGCTGGGGCTGACAACTCTCTGGTTGGCGTGCGGCACGCTGGCGCGTGAAATCGAGGAATGCCAGATCCAGGTTGTGGCAGTCAAACCGGTTGCCCGGTGGCAAATCTGGCTCGGCAAGTGGTTGGGAATTCTTTTTCTGAACGCGCTCATGCTGGTGATCTCGACCGGCGTGGTTTATGCCCAGCTCCAATGGCGTGCCAAGAAGCTCCCGCCCGAACAAAGAGAAGTGCTGAATCAGGAGATTTTTGTCGCTCGCGGTTCTTTGCGCGAGCCGATGCCCGACCTCGAACCCGCGGTTGAACGGCTGATGGCTGAGCGAATCAAGTCGAACGAAGCCTTCGCCAAAATGCCGCCTGCCGAGCTGCGCAAACTGTTGCGCGAACAGCTCAAAGCCAGACTGCAGGTTGTCCCGCCCGGCATGACCCGGAGATGGCAGGTGAATGTCGGGTTGGCAAAACAATTGCTTCGAGACAAACCCTTGTTTTTGCGAATCAAGTTTTTCGCTGCCGAAAAACCACCGGGCGGGACGTTAACCGCCATCTGGGAGGCAGGCCCGCCGGAGTCGCCACGACGCGCAAGGGCCGTGCTCAGCCAGGCCCCGGAAACGTTTCATGAGTTTGCAATCCCGGCGAATCTGTTCGATGACCGCGGCATGCTGACCGTCGAGTTCACCAATCCAAACAACACAGCGGTGTTGTTCCCGCTCGAGGACGGTTTCGAGGTCCTGTACCGGGAAGGCGGTTTTGCACTCAACTACTTCCGCGGAGTGGCAATAGTGTTTTGTTGGATGGCATTGCTGGCGGCTTTGGGCCTTGCCACGTCCAGTTTCCTGTCCTTCCCGGTGGCTGCATTTGTTTCTTTGGGACTGCTTGTTGTGGCGTTTTCGACGGGCACAATGAAGACCATTATCGAACAGGGAACAATACTGAACGTGAACCCGGACACAGGAATGGTAGATGAGCCGACGGTTTTCGACACTGCAACGGTTCTCATATTCAAGGGGCTCCTGGGAGTGGTGAACATGGTGCGCGGTTTTTCCCCGATCGATTCGCTAAGCACCGGTCGTAGCATATCATGGTGGCAATTGATCCGCGCCATTTTGCAGATTGTTGTCGTGATGGGCGGTTTGTTTGCGGCGATTGGGATGAGTGTTTTCACCAAACGCGAGCTGGCCACCGCAGGTCAACGTGGATGACGCCATGACAGGCTCGGGCTCAAAGTTGAAGAAGGTTGGGTTGATCGCCCTTGCGGGCTTGCTTTTGACGTCGGCCTTCTATTCCCAGAACTCGCTGAACAAACGCCGCGAAGCACTCGGGTTGACGCGACTTGAAGTGCCAAAGAACGCGCCACCGCTGGTGGCATTCACGACGGTTGTTCTCGGCGGGTTCAGGGGGTTGATCGCCAATGCCCTCTGGGTCCGCGCCATGGAACTCCAGGACGAAGACAAGTACTTCGAAAAAGTGCAGCTAGCGGACTGGATCACCAAACTCACGCCGCACAATACCACCGTCTGGATAGTCCAGGCGTGGGATATGTCGTATAACATCTCGATTAAATTCAGCGATCCAGCGGACCGCTGGCGATGGGTGTACCGTGGCATCCAATTGCTCCGTGACGAGGCTCTGAAATACAACCCACGCGAGGTACCTATCTACCGCGAGCTTGCATGGCATTTCCAAAACAAGATGGGGCATAACCTCGACGACATGCACTTGTACTACAAGAGCATCTGGGCGGGTTGGATGCAGGAAGTGCTGGGCGGTGGGCACCCCAATTTCGATGAGTTGATCGATCCCAAAACTCCCGAGGCTGCCGCGCGCGCGAGGCGTTTGCGCGAGGAATTCAAAATGGACCCGGCCATTATGAAGGAAGTTGACCAGCAGTACGGGCCGCTCGAATGGCGACTGCCCGAGTCGCACGCCATATACTGGGCCGTGGTCGGCAAACGCAACGCAAGAAAAAAGGAAGAATTAATCCAGCTCCGGCGCGTCATTTACCAGTCGATGGACCTTGCGTTCAAACGCGGTCGGCTCATCGAGAACAAAGGCGGCGAGGGATTCCGCTTCGGTGAAAACATCGACCTGGTCGAAAAAACAAATGCTGCTTACGAAGAAGCAATGGCCGAAGACCAGGAGATGCGCGATCACATTGCCCGCGCCCATAAGAACTTCCTGCTAAACGCCGTCAACTATCTCTATGTCCACAGCCGGCCCCGCGATGCCGAGCGCTGGTTCAAGATCGTCAAGGAGAAGTATCCAAAAGACTACCCGGAAAACATGACACTCGATGAGTACGTCCTGAGCAGGTTCGGCGAAGACCTGGGCGAAACTGACATGAACCGGACAATCTCGAATATTTACGGCGCGCTTGAACAGTCATACCTGAACCTCATCGACGGCGAAACCGACACTTACAATGGGTACCAAGCTCTCGCTCGCACCATCTGGGCACGATACCAAAGCAAAATCGTCGGTGGCCCATCGGAGAAACGCGTCGGACTCAGGCCGCTGTCCGAAATGCGTGATGACGTTCTTCGGCGGCTTCTTGACCCCCAGACCGGTTTGCGCCCCGAAGCCGCTGCGATATTGCGCAGCCAGCTCGGGGATCAGATTCCGGCGCCGTTGACCAACGCGCCTCCTGCCAGTTCGGCATCGCCCGCTTCAACCGCTCCCGGCACAGGCCAATGATGGGCCTGTAGTATTCATATTGAAAAATCTGCGCAGAAACGGCAGACCAGCGCATCGTTCGAGCCTTTTGTATTCAAAATGTCCGGCCATTGATCCCAATCTCATCTCTCCCGCGGGCGATGAAGTCGCGCAGCCGCGGACTCAGGACCTCGAGTCTTACGGCCTCTCAATGAAACCGTGATAAAGCCCCATGTAGTAGGGCAGCAGGAAAACTGTTCCGGGTGCCAGTTCGTTGCCGTTTCCCCTGTAATCAAGCGTCCACGGGTCCGTGTTCCAATGATTGAAGTGGCGATTCTCGACTGGCAAGACCTTGCCGTTGGCGCGGTATCCCCGCGGATGGTGGTCGATGTCGTATGCGTCAATCGATTGTGGTGGGCGCAAGCGCACGACATCGAGCCTGTGACTGTTCAGGTGCGGCCAGTTGATCCTGTCCAACGGGAATCCGCGCAACGTGCGCATCGCGTCATCGAGCCAACCTTCCCATGGCGTTATCTGGAACCGACCAAACGGGTTTGCATGATACTGGCCTGTGCAGTGAGCAGCGCAGATGAAATTGAACAGCGGATTCATTTCCGGCGCCTCGTTCGCCCAGTAACTGAACAGGGAAAACCTGATTTGCGCTTTCAGGGTTTCGTCCTTCGCATACCGCAGCAGGTTGTAGTAACACATGAACGCCATTTCGTCGTCCGACTGATTGCCCGAGCCCGGGCCGAACTGTACTTTTGGGTACATCGCGTTTTGGTGGTACCCATGCTCATCAATCAGTTTCTTTGCAGCATCGGCGTACTTGGAATCCCCCGTGACATGCGCCGCCACCGTCATATAGCTCAAAATGCTGAGCGAGTTGAGACCGCGTTCGGGGTACCAACGTGGATCACGGTTCAGGTATTCAGGCGCATAGATTGCCCACCGAGTCGGGCGTCCGTCGTGGTCCACAAGCACCAGACCATGTTCAAGCAGATGATCCGTCAGGTCACGAACCACTTCCCGCACGCGTTCCTTTTCCGATTCAGTGTCGGCACAAAAATCAAAATAGAGCGGGTAAAAGAAATAATGACCGTCCAGCTCATCGCTGCTTGTGTCACTTTTCCAATACCATTGCCGGTCTTCGCTCAGGGGCCAACGCGGTTCGTACACTTTCCACAATGAATCATGCTTTTGCTGCTCGCGATCGCTTTCCAGCCGGCCCGTGTTTGGGTTTGGCAGTTCGGCGGACCGGATTGTGCGCGCGACGAAACCTTTTGGTGGTGAATGCGTGCCGCCCTGAGTGACCTTTTGGAGAAAACGAAGTGCTTCAAAGGCTTGTCGCGCGCGTTCCCTTGCTTTTGGGTCGCGCGTGGCTGCGTAAGCAAAACACTGTCCCGCCCCGTACATTGCCGTCCAAAGGCCGTCGTTGTCGCTGTCTTGTGGATCTGCTGTGGACTTGTCGCCCGGAACTCGAAGAGCCGACTCAGCCACATAACCGAACGGCGTTCTTTTGATGTAGCGCTCGATTTCGTCCTCGTAAAAGGCGGCCTTCTTTGCCAGTGTGAAATCGACCCGCCGGTTGCTGCCAACACCGCCGGAAGTGGCAAACCATACCGTGCCATCACTGCTTATGGCGATATCGTTGACGTTGTCGTTCGGCAGCCAGCGCGGACCCTGCCGGTAATGGAACTCTTTTCCGTCGAACATTATCGCGCCCAAGGTGGTTCCGAACCAAACCTCGCCGCCGGTCCCGACACGCATGCAGGTGAATTCACTCCATGGAAGGCCGTCTTTGCCCTCGTAGAAACGCCAATCGGCGGTTTCTTTGCAGGCAACGCCCGCTCCAATTCCAAACCAGATGCGCTGCTCGGAATCCAGTGCCACGCACGCCACGTCCCGTGCAGCCCATCGTCTGCCCTGTTTGTCAGGCACGGCGACCCGGAACCATGCGTCGTTCACAAACTCGTACAGGCCGCTTGAGCCTCCGGCAAGAAGCCGACCGTCATCTCCCACGGCAAACCCGCGCAAGAAAAAGTTCCTTGGCAAAGGCACCGTGGTAATTTGTCTGCCGTCCACCCGCACAAGGTTCGTCTCCGTTGCAACCCATGCAATGTTTTGTTTGCAGACCAATTGCCGGACGTTGCGCCATGGCAACGGCACTTTCACGGGGGCCCCATTGGCTCCGGGGAAGACAAACTCAGATTCAGTTTGCGGCGTTAGTTCTTTGACCTCCTGCCATGTCTCACCTCCCAGTGCCAGCCACCTGCCATCGCAAAACGCCAGCACACGCCCAGCAGACCCAACATGCACGAACTGGACAGGTTTTTGCGGCAAACCGTGCGCCGATGTGTAGGACTTCGCGATTTCCTGTTTGAATTTCTGCGGCGCTGGCACAACATCAGCCGCCCTTGTCAAACAGGCGCCCAAGATGCATAAGCTCCAACACCTCAATACCTTCGAAAGCATGGCCCAACACTAAACCAAATGGCCAATCAGGCAATTCTGAAACAGACGTAGGACCGACGTCGGCGAACTTTGCGGACCCGCGGCCGGATGTCGTCGCTTGCGGATCGCATCGAGGTCTTCCAGCACATCATGGCTGCGTTTCTGTCTCAGCAGAACTGCGTGCTCTGGCAGAACAGTCCGCCCGCGCTTAAGCTCCGCCACCAGAGTCGGCTCGGCCATCACAGCGGAAATCTCGAACAATTCGTTTGCGATTGCTGCGCAAATGTTTCCAATGCAGTATTGCAGCATGCGCACGTTGCGTTTGATCTTGATTACCATCGTTGTTGGACTCGGTGCAGTCCACGCCGTTTGCGGTCAGCTTTCTGTCAGTGTTTATGCGACGGCGGGCGATGTCCAAACCCACCTCGCATCCACTGAAGCCCGCGCAAACACGCTGCAGACTTTGATGCGCCTTGGCGTTTCGCGGATGTTCCTGGAAGGCCGCCGCGGGGATGAATATGTTGACCCGGCAACGCTTGCAACGGTTCGCGATTACCTCAAGTCACACGGGATCGACTGTTGTGGTGGGATAGCAACCGTGCCGGGAAATAATTTCGGAGTCCGGCAAACGGGCGGCTTGGACTGGCTTGACTGGGAATCGGAAAAAACTCGAGCCGACATCAGCGGTTTTTTCAGAGAGAACGCGCAGGTGTTTGATGAGATCATAATCGACGATTTCTTTTGTACGGGCGATGAGTCAGCTCGTGCCGACCGCGCGCGTGCCGGGCGTTCGTGGTCGGCGTACAGACGTGACCTGCTTGTTTCGTTGATCGATCCGCTTGTCCGGCAACCTGCGCGTGCAACGCGACAAGACGTGAGATTGATAATCAAATTTCCCCAGTGGTACGACCGGTTCCATGTGTTCGGATACGATCCTGCGCGGATGACCGAAAAGTTCGACAGGGTCTGGGTTGGGACCGAGGTGCGCAACCCCCGCACAAGGCGCATGGGATTCGTCCAGCCAACCCAGGGTTACATCAACTTCATGTGGATAAGGTCAATCGCAGGCAAAAAAGTGCACGGCGCATGGTTCGACCACATCGAATGCAGCGCCTTCAATTTCATCGATCAAGCGTACATGAGCGTGCTTGCCGGTGCGCGCGAGCTGACCTTGTTCCGGCTCGGAGACGTTGCAGAAAAACATCCCGGCGACGCACTGTTGGCCGAACGCATGCCTGAGTTGACCGCCCTTGCCAACTCGATCCAAAATGCCGAACCAGACGGCGTTTTCTTTTACAAACCACCCAACTCGGATGCAGATGACAATCTGTTTCTGGCAGATTACATCGGAATGATTGGATTGCCGATCGTTCCTGTGGCTGCGTACCCGGACAGGAGCCGCGTGCTTTTTTTGGCGGCGCACGCGGCGTCTGACCCGAGCATCCAATCCCGTGTCAAAGACCATTTGCGCCGTGGCGCCACTTTGATCCTAACGCCGTCGTTCTTGCGGAAATCGGGTCGCTGGGCACAGGAAATCGCCGGTGCAGTCGCAATGGGGCAAAGCGGACTTGGAAGACTCAGAGAACCGGGCGCAACCACCAACCGTGCGGCGGTCGAACTTGACTCGAGCCTTACGCTCACAACAGCCCGGGTATTGTTCGAAGCTGATTGCAACGGCATTGGCGTGCCGCTGCTAACCCACAAGCAGGTTGGCGCCGGCCAGGTGCTGGTGCTGAACATGCGCTCGTTCAGTGACACAGATTACCGCGGAACCGGCGAATACCTTCTCCCGCCCAGCGAACTCGGCTGGACACGAGTTCCGCAGCAGCTTCTTGATCCGCTACGCGCGGCAATGTTGCGGTCGCTCGGGATTCGGCTTGAAGCGCCTCCCGGCGTAATCATGTGTGTTCGCGGCAACACAAACTTCATATATAACGCGAACGATGCACCAGCCATGATCCGGCTTGGCTCGAAACGTCTCACCTCGGAACCGCATCGAATTTCCGTTCTTGATTAGATTCGAAATCGGATTTCCACCTTCTGCGCGGGGAATCTCACCGCTATGCCGTCCAATGACATTCAAAGCGTCATGCCTGTGCGACTATTGTGCAGAATCTGCGCAACAATCGCAAATTAGCGATCGTTCGGTTGCGGTGACGCCACACTCCGTTTCTACCCGCCATGGCACGGGCTTTCAGCCCTTATTCTGACTCCCTGGCCACGCTTTACCTGAGGCGTTGCCCCAGGCTGGTGTAGAGCTGTCCTTTGGCCCTTGCTGTGAATGCTCGGTGACCAAAGCGCCAACGGCGCGAACCATACCAGCGTGGGACAACGTCCCACGAAAAGGTTACCCCCACATCAAGTTACACAATCCAAGGGCTGAAGGCCCCGCCCATTACAGCAATCCTTTCGCGGGTTTCGCGCCGCGACGTCACAGAATTTGACCGCCGATCGCGGACTGTGTGATTGTTCGATTGTGTTTTTTGGCAAGCATTCACTCCCCCATGCGGACCCCACTGTTCCCCGCAGGCGACGGAGTCGCAGGAGATATTTCCCAGCCCGGCGGTGCAAAGCTTTCTGATCAACGGGGGCGAGCGCCGCGTCTTTGAACGTCAGGCAACTTTGGTTCCGGCTACGCCGGGCTGAATAACTATATTGAGAAATCGATCATTTCTGCGAAGATTTTCTGGCTGCGAATTTGTTCAGTTTGTCACCAGAGTGCAGCCTTCGGAGTTAGTATTGGATGATCTGTGCGGAAATCGCAGATCAGCGGGTGGTTCGAGACTCTTGCCTTCGAACTGTTCGTCCGCTGATCCGATTCGCATCTCCCCCCGTGGGCGACGAAGTCGCCCCTTTCAGCGCGGCGCGACACAGCGGCATTCCCGAAACCAAGGCAACGGTTACGCCTCGAACATTTGGTTGCGGCTGCGCCGCGCTGAGAGGGAGGCGGGCTAAACTTCTTTCCAAGCGCCGGGGACTGGTGCCGGGTAACGCCCCTGCGCATCCGCCTTGACGGGTGCGGGACTGTTTTCGTTCAAGCTGTCCACGTCGGCGCAGAACTTGAAATCGGAGGCCATTGCTTCTTCCCAGGTGATAATCCTGCCCATGTGCACGGCTGCGCGGCCCATGATTGCAGCAAGATTCGAATACGCAGCCCGTCGTGTTTCGTTGTACGGCTTGTTCTTCCGAATGGCGTCGATCAAATCGTTCCACTCGGCCTGCCATGGGTCAACCTGTTCCTTTTCAGGTCGCCATGCGACATTTTGCTGGGCGATGCGCTGGTCTTTGTAGATTTGGACCGTCGGTGCGTGGATATCGCCCGAGAACTGGGCGGCGCATTTTGTTCCGTGCAAGAAAGTCGCAAAATCATTGTAACATTTCGGTATGTACCGTCCTGTAACCAGTGCTTTGGTTCCATCGGCAAATGTGTATTCGATGGAATAGGTATCGAAGTTTTGACTGCAATCTGTGCTGTCCGGGCCGCGTCCGCCGACGCCGTGGGCGGTCACCGGCCACCCGTCCTTGATCCAGCAACACTCGTCGATCTGGTGGATCATCAGTTCAATGAAAATGCCGGACGATGCCCAGAAGAACTGGTATGGAATCCTGATTTGCGCGAGCAGTTCGCTGCCTTGGAACTTGAGCGGCCCCATCCGATAACCCGAGTCCATCCGGTAAGCCCGAATCAACTGAATGTCGCCCATGGCACCGTCGCGTATCTTCTCGATAAGCGCCCGTCGCGCCGAAGAATGACGGCACATCAAGCCGCAACCCACCTTGAGGCCCTTTTGATCAGCAATCTCGCCCGCGCGAATTATCCGTTTTACACCGCCAGGGTCAGGGGCGAACGTTTTTTCCATGAACACATTGACGCCCTTCTCGACCGCGTAGTCGAAATGTGTTGCTCGAAAAGCTGCATGGGTCGTCAACAAGGCAACGTCGCCGGGGCGCAGGCAATCGATGGCTTTCTTGTAAGCATCAAAACCAACGAACTGGCGCTCGGGCGGCAAATCGACACGCTGGCCGTATTTCTCGCGCAAATTGCGAAGGGAATTATCAAGCCGATCGCGGAATATGTCCGCCATTGCAATCAATTTGACCGGTCCGCCCGGTGCATCCAGCGCGTTTGCCGCAGCGCCGGTTCCCCGCCCGCCGCATCCTATCAATGCCAGTCTGATCGTATTATCTTCTGCAGCGTGCACGTGCGGGAGTGACACTCCAGCGAGCGCAGACCCTGCAAGTGTGAGCCCGGTTTGCGCTAGGAACTCGCGACGGCTGTTAGCCCTGACACTGCTGTTATGTTGACCGATTGAATTGCTCTCAGACTTCATGACTATCCTCCACATGGAAATTAATTTTCACTCGGACGTCCCGAGAGTATCTGAAGTCCTCTCCGGATGGCAACCATCCTTCGCAGCGGTCATTGGAACCAATGCGGAGGTCGTCGCAAATCACATTGAGAATCGGAGCTTGTGTTTGGCCTGTGAATTCCTCAGCGCGGTGCGACACAGCGGTATTCCTGCAACCAGCGCGATGGTTACACCTCGAGCGTTTGGTTGCGGCTGCGCCGCGCTGAGTAATGTGCCGAACAGTGAACGTAAGAGCTGAAAGCCCGTGCCATGGCGGGTAGAAACGGAGCGTGATGCCACGGCAGTCGAACGATCCGCCGATCTGCGGTTTTTGGGCAGATTGTTGCAATATGGCGCTGCACCGCGGTTTTCTGGTCAGGGCTTTTCCTTGTCGGGCCTGGACTCGTAGAGTTTGGCGACGGCTTCGGCGGCCGCCCGCACCCGGTCGGCCAGTCTCTGTGGTCGAATCACCATTGCATGTGGACCCCATCCAAGGACCCAGCTTTCGATCTCTTCGATGTTGTTAAGGCGAAAACGCATTCGCAATCCGCCATTTGGGAACTCGATCACTTCCTGGCTCGGGTGCCATCTGCGGCTGCGCAACAGATCCGCCGCCCAACGGTCAAATTCGATCACCACTTCGAAGTCCGCTTCACCTTTGAAAACACCGAAACTCCCACGCAGGTACTCGTCGGCATTGAACGCATTCGAGCGCTGAAACCGGCGCTTTGTCAATGTCGCCCGATGCATCCGGCTCAGAGCAAAAGTTCGCATTGCCTTCCGCTTGCGATCGAACCCGAACAAGTACCATCGGTTCTCAACACACGCCACGTGATACGGTTCCACGAGTCTTTTCTGCGACTGGCCGGCGCCGAGGTTGCGGTAGAAGAACTCCAGAACGCGTTTCTCTCGAATCGCCCGATGCAATCGCTGGAACAGGTCGAGATCGGTTGTCTCGGGCCCCAACGGGCGAAACGACAGCGCTTGTTCGAGATTGTGAAACGTGTACTCGGAATCCGGGCTGAGTTGGGCGGTGAGTTTTCGGAACGCCGTCTCGAGCGGTTGTTCGAATGGCGTGCCGCGGTAATTGGAAATGGCCTTGTGGGCGACAAGGAGTGCAAAAAGCTCTGACTCGGTAATTCGCACACCTGGGAACTGACGAACCTCCTTCGAGTAGTAGTAACCGTACCGACGGCTGTCGTATTCGATTGGAAGATCGAGCCGACATCGCATGAAATCGATGTCCCGTTTGATTGTGCGGGTTGAAACCTCGAGAGCTCTTGCCAGTTGGTTGCAGTTCGGATATCGCCGGGATTGTATCCGCTGATGAATCTGCATCATCCGCTCCCACGGCGGTCGCGAGTAAAGCTGGTCAACGATTTTCGGCATGGCTTCCCACCAATTAACCCAACACGGATATTTCGTCCGGAAAACCGTCGATTGTCAAACCTGACAATTTTCCGGTCGAAATGTCCGATTACACATTTTTTGTTGTTTTATATGAGGGGGTGTCAACAAATGTCATACCCCCTGTGGTATGGTCGCATGCAAACGATCGGAGACAGCTTTGGCGAGGCTCGCCAAGCCGGGAGGAGGGGGGAAGGGGAACAAAAGAACTGAGTGAACATGAATACAGTTGTTGCCAATGCACTTGCCCGGCTGGCCCTCGGGCCGGCACAAAACCACGTTAACATCGCGGTGTTTCCATTGCTTGGATTGGACACAGGCCCGGCCCCGTACCTGACGTTGAGTGAAGCCATGGCAGCGCGTTGCATCATCGTGACCGAAGTTTCCAAGAGCGGTTCGGTGCCGGAGCTGAAGGTCGTCAGCCAGAGCGACCGGCCAATCTTGCTTGTCGATGGTGAGGAACTTGTCGGCGCCAAACAGAACCGCGTGTTCAACACCACGATTCTGCTCAAAGAGAAAGCGGAAACGATCATCCCGGTCAGTTGCGTTGAGCAGGGCCGGTGGTCGTATGCCTCAGCCGAATTCGCCTCCTCGAACACGATAATGTCGAGCTCGATCAGAATGCTGAAACTCAAGTCGGTTTCAGAGGCATTGGACGCCGAGGGTCAGTTCCGGGCTGATCAAGGGAGAGTCTGGGACGAAGTCGAGTGGTTGCAAAGGCGCGCTGGTGTGGCTTCGGCCACCGGCGCAATGCAGGACGTGTTCAGAGCACTTTCGGATGATCTGGCCGCTTGCGAGCGAGCGTTCATACCGGTTGCCGGCCAGACGGGCATCATCGTGGTCATCGACGGCATGGTGGCCGGCTTTGACGCCGTTGCTCACGCCGATGCCTACGCAAAACTCCACCCGAAATTGATTCGCAGCTACCTCGTCGATGCACTCGTCGAACGCAAGCCGGAGCAGGTTGACACCGCAAAAGCTATGGCAGTTGCTCAGGCGTTCTTGCGCGATGTGGTTGAATGCCAGGAAAAATCTTTTCCATCGATTGGTTATGGCATCGACTACAGGTACAGGAAACCGGGCGTGGCCGGCTCGGCACTGGTTCATGAAGAACGGCTCGTGCACATGGCTTTCTTCCGCATGCCCGAGAGCGAGTCTGCCAACAACCAGATGGCTTCTTTCCGCCGCCGCCGAAGGTTTCTCGAGTAAGGCAGCCGACATGATCCGACGACGGACCAAGGATTCTTGGCGAAGGACACTGTCGCGCGCACGGCTTGCGGTCGGCTGGGCGCCGTTTGGCGAAGCGAACTGGCGAAACGACCTTGTGGCTGGTCGGTCGAAAACTGTCGCCGGCCAGCCAACCCAATGCCGCAACGGCGAGCGCAGGGGTCGAGGGTTTTGTTTAGCTCAGCAAGCAATGCAGTGGCACCGCCCAGGTTGTCTCGCCCAACGGCAGGATTTCCTCTCCGAAATACGTCAAAACACCCGCCACGCAGGACGGTGTGCGTCGCAGGAAATCGCGCAGGCTCCGGGTGTCATCCATGTTCAGCCTGCCCGTAGCTTTCACCTCGACTGCCACGAGCTTACGTCCGTGTTCGATTACAAAATCCACTTCTTGGCGGCCCTGTTCGTGCCAGAAATAGAACCTTGCGCCGACCAGATGCGGCTCCACCGCAGCCCTCAGGTTTTGCAGGACATAGTTCTCCAACAACGACCCGCGGAGTGGTTCTGCAGGGCTGGTGCCAAGCTCGGTCACTCCGGCAAGGTGCGCCGCCAGTCCGCTGTCGGCGAAATAGAGCTTGGGCGACTTGATAAGACGTTTGCTGCGGTTGCCAAGAAAAGGCGGCAGTCGGTGAATGACCATGAGCGTTTCCAGCAGGTTAAGATACCGCCGCGCTGTTGGCTCACTCAGTTGCGCATCTCGGGCAAGGCTGCTGACGTTGAGAATGCCGCCGATACGCAGGGCCGCGAGCCGCAGCAGAGCTTCCCAACCCCGGGAACCGCACTCCAGTCTCAGCGCGGCGCAGCCGCAACCGAAGGATCGCGGCGAGATAAATGCGTTCGTTCCAAGCTTGGCACTCCGTCCCGCCGCGCTGAAAGGGGCGACTTCGTCGCTCAAGGGGGGAGATCCAAAAGTCGGATCAGCGGCCGAACAATTCGGAGGCAAAAGTCACAAAGGATCTGCTGATCTGCAGTTCCAGCGCAGATCATCCAGTTTTATACTCCAAAGGCCGCACTCTGGTGACAAGTTGAGCAAACTCGCAGTCTGAAAATCTTCACAAATATGATCGATTTCTCAATATAGTAATACGGCATTCCAGCGCCAGAGGGGTCGGTGATGCCAGGCTCGGTTGGCTGATCTGTTGATGGCAGGTTGTGGAGCACAGCCTTGCGCTCGACAGGGGCAGAGGCAGGCTGTAACCTGTCTGCCGATATGGCTCCTGAGACCAATCAACAACAAACAACCCGAGCGCGAAAAATCCTCGAAGTGCTCCGCAAGACGTATCCGGATGTCCAATGCGCGCTCAATTTCAGGAATCCACTCGAACTTCTGATCGCGACAATTCTATCGGCCCAGTGCACCGATGAGCGCGTGAACCGCGTGACGCCCGCCCTGTTCGAAAAGTACAAATCGGCGGCGGACTACGCGCGCGCGTCAATGGACACCCTCGCCAACGAAATTCGCAGCCTTGGTTTTTTCCGGAACAAGGCAAAGAGCGTCATAGCCTGCTGCAAGGCCATCGTTGAAAACCATGGCGGTGAAGTGCCGAGAACAATGGCAGAACTCACCCGCCTGCCTGGGGTCGGACGTAAGACGGCGAATGTCGTTCTTGGCAATGCATTCGGTGTCCAGGAAGGCATCGCAGTTGACACCCATGTGCACAGGGTGGCGCGTCGGCTCGGCCTCACCAAGCACGACGATCCGGACAAGATCGAAGCGGACTTGATGCGCCTTGTTCCGCGCAAGGACTGGGCAATGGCAAGCCATTGGCTGATCTGGCATGGGCGTTTGCGATGCATGGCCCGGAAGCCCGATTGCGCAGGTTGCGAGCTGGCCAAACTTTGCCCATCCGCAAACAAGGTTTCGACAAAACAAGCGAACGCCAAAACGCCCAAAACCACGCCAAAAGCTGGCAAACGCAACAGGTGATCTTGGCAATGTAACGCCACAGACCAACCAGAAATGTGGTTCCTTTGGAAATCCGGTCCCATGTCTGCTGCCATTAACATGGCATGGGACGAAATACTCCTCGACTTTGCGCCTTTGATTGGCCATCCTATCCTGCGGTTTTATGGATGGAGAGAACCGGCTGCGACGTTCGGCTACTTTCAACGACACGCCAGCGTCGAGCAACTGATCAACTTGCGACCGCTTGTCCGTCGTCCAACCGGCGGAGGCATCGTTCCGCATGATCATGACTGGACTTATTCGATCGCCATTCCAAAGGGACATCCGTGGTACGGCATCGCTGCTCGCCCGGCATACGCGCGCATCCACCAATGGCTGCACTCGGCCTTTCTATTGGTTGGCCTCACCACACGGCTTGCAAGCGCTGACGTGGACGGTCGTGGCCGATGTTTCGCAGGAGCTGTCCGGTCTGACATCATGTTCGGCGAAAACAAGATTGCCGGGGCGGCGCTTCGCCGGACACGCGACGGTTTTCTTGCCCAAGGTTCTGTCCAACCGCCGCCATGCGCGCCCCCGCGATCAGACTGGGAAGCAGCCGTGCAAGTTGTTGGAAGCCGGCTGCTTAACATAGACTGGGAACCATGGGCGCCGGACGAAAATCTAACTAAGCGCGCCCGCCAATTGGCCGAGACGAAGTATTCGCAAGCATCCTACAATCAGGCCCGATAGATTGGCGATGGCCGACTGCAGCGTGACCAGGATCGAGGTGCCATAATTGCTCGAGTGGTGCTCGCCGCTCTCGGTGCTTTGTCCTGCGCATCGGGCGATGCCGCGCCAGCCGCCGTTAGAGTACCGCCTTCTGGCGGAACATTTCATGAAACCAAACATGAGCACTGTTCAGTCGTCTGTCTGTGTTCCGCGTAAACGCGGTACTCTAACAGCGATCGGTTGCACTGCGCATCGGGCGATGCCACACCCGCGGCCGTTAGAGTACCGCCTTCAGGCGGAACAGTTTCATGAAACCAAACATGAGCACTGTTCAGTCGTCTGTCTGTGTTCCGCGTAAACGCGGGACTCTAACAGCGACCGGTTGCACTGCGCATCGGGCGATGCCGCGCCCTCGGCCGTTAGAGTACCGCCTTTAGGCGGAACATTTCATGAAACCAAACATATGCACCGTTCAGTCGTCTGTCTGTGTTCCGCGTAAACGCGGGACTCTAACAGCGATCGGTTGCACTGCGCGTCGGGCGATGCCGGCCCAGCGGCCGTTAGAGTACCGCCTTCAGGCGGAACAGTTTCATGAAACCAAACATGAGCACTGTTCAGTCGTCTGTCTGTGTTCCGCGTAAACGCGGGACTCGAACAGCGATCGGTTGCACTGCGCGTCGGGCGATGCCGCGCCAGCCGCCGTTAGAGTCCCGCCTTTAGGCGGAACAGTTTCATGAAACCAAACATGTGCACCGTTCAGTCGTCTGTCTGTGTTCCGCGTAAACGCGGGACTCTAACAGCGATCGGTTGCACTGCGCAT
>Ga0315298_1002746_pt1 | contig 29118 bp, 18 predicted proteins | sample WHS_1_MG_FD_203077 | JGI IMG/M metagenome (GOLD analysis project Ga0315298, IMG submission 203077) | Extremophilic microbial mat communities from Washburn Hot Springs, YNP, Wyoming, USA - WHS_1_MG | ecosystem: Environmental > Aquatic > Thermal springs > Hot (42-90C) | place: USA: Wyoming... | reverse complement strand
GCACTGTGAGGTCTCGACGTTGCCGGCGGCCACTGCCGCCGGATAGGTCGGGTCGAGCAGCGAGCCGGCCGGAATGCGGATCGTGAGCGGCTCCAGACACCCCTCGTTGAGCGGGATGGGTCGCTCGATGAGCGTACGGAACACGTACACCACCGCCGCGAGGCACACGGCCCGCGGCGCATTGAAATTGCCCGCGTGTACCGCGGAAGTGCCGGCGAAGTCGATGTGCGCCCGGCCACCCTCGATGCGCACATCGACCGCGATCATCGCGCCGTCATCGAGTTCGTAGCGGAACGATCCGGAGCGCAGCCGTGCGATCGCCTCGCGCATGCACTCGGCGGCGTTCGCCTGCACATGCCCCATGTAGTCACGTACCCGCGTCAATCCGTGGCGCGCCACGGCGCGCTCGATCTCGGCAATACCGCGGGCGTTGGCCGCCAGCTGCGCGCGCAGGTCCGCCACGTTCTGATCGGGGCGGCGCGCCGGATATGGCGCCGCGGCGAGCGCCGCGCGCAGCTCGTGCTCGCGCAGCCTGCCCGCCTCGAGCAGATGGAAGCACTCGAAGAGCACCCCCTCCTCCTCGATGCTGCGGCTGAACGGCGGCATCGAGCCCGGCGTGCTGCCGCCGATGTCGGCATGGTGGGCGCGCGAGGCGACGAAGCAGTCCGGCGCATCGCCGGCGGACAAAAAGACCGGCGTCACGACCGTCATGTCCGGCAGATGGGTTCCGCCGTGATAGGGACTGTTGAGCAACCAGGCATCGCCGCGGCGCATCGCGCCGCGGCGCGCCTCGATGACCGAGCGCACGCTCGCGCCCATGGAGCCCAGATGCACCGGCATGTGCGGGGCATTGGCGATGAGTCCGCCGCGCGCATCGAACAGCGCACAGGAGTAATCGAGCCGCTCCTTGATGTTCACCGACTGGGCGGTGGCCCTGAGCACCTCGCCCATCTGCTCGGCGATGTGCATGTAGAGGTTGTTGAAGATTTCAATCCGGGCCGGATCGGGCCGCGTCTCGGTCACGCCCTGCACGGCGGAGAGCGCCGCGACAGTCGCCGCGGCGCGCTCGAGCAGCCACTGGCCGTCCGGGCGGCGCTGCGCGCGCCATCCGGGCTCGAGCACGACGGTCGAGTGGGGCCCGACGATGAGCGCAGGCCCCTCGAGGGTGTCCTGCGGTCCATCGACGGCCGCGAGCGCCACCTCGCGCCACTGCCCGTCGAACCACACGGACGCTCGCGGCGCCAGCACCGTCCGGAGCGGCTCCTGCGGCATGCGCAACCGACCCGGGACGAGCGAGGGCATCCGCACCTCGGTGCGCACCGCCTCGATGATGATCTCGAGCGCCGAGGTCTCGAACCCGAAGCGGCGCAGATGCTCCGCATCGAACGCTGCGCGCACGGCCGTCTGTGTTCCGAGCGGCAGCGAGAATGTCGTGTCGCTGTCGCCGGCGCGCACCTCGAGCAGGTGCACCGCCTGCACAGTGTCCGTCGCACCGTAGGGGGAGAGTTCCTCGCGCGCGGCCCGTTCGAGCTCGGCAAGCCGCGTGCCGGCCGCCTCGAGCGCCGCCGGATCGAGCGGCAGGCGCAGGCTGGCGCGGCGCACGGCCAGACGGTCGGCAACGCCGATCCCGAAGGCGGACAACACGCTGGCGAGCGGATGCACCAGCACGCGGTGCATGCCCGCTGCGGCGGCCACTCGGCAGGCGTGCTGACCGGCCGCCCCGCCGAAGCAAAAGAGGGTGAACTCGGCCGCATCCAGCCCCTGGCGCGTCGAGACCTGCCGGATCGCATTGGCCATCGACTCGACCGCGACGTCGAGAAAAGCCCCCGCGAGCGCCTCCGGCGAGTGCCGTGCGCCGCCCGGCACTGCGGCGCAGAGCGCACTGAACTGCTTCGCGACGATCTCCCGATCGATCGGCGCATTGCCCTGCGCACCGAAGAGCGCCGGCAGTGTGTCGGGACGCAGTCGCCCGAGCAGCACCTGCACATCCGTCAGCGTCAGTGGGCCGCCACGCCCGTAACAGGCCGGTCCCGGCGCCGATCCGGCCGATGCCGGGCCGACGGCGAGCCGACCATCACGCACCGCCAGAATGGAGCCGCCGCCGGCGGCGATGGTGTGCACATCGAGCATGGTCTGCTGCAGCCGCACCCCGGCGATGAGATGTTCGAACCGCCGCGGCAGCGCCCCATCGAGGAGCGAGACGTCCGTGGACGTGCCGCCCATGTCGAAGCCGATCAGCCGCTCGACGCCGGCCTGCGCGCCGATCCAGGCCATGCCGATCAGACCGCCCGCCGGACCGGACAACACACTGGCGAGCGCCCGGAAGCGCTCGAGCGCCGCCAGACCGCCGTTGCTCTGCATCAGTTCGAGGCGCGCGCCCGGATCGAGCGCGCGCAGTTGCGCAGCGAGACCCTCCAGGTACGCCCCGAGCGGCGGTGCGAGGTACGCGTTGAGCACCGTGGTGTCGCCACGGGCGACGAATCTCACCAGCGGGGAGAGCTCATGGGAGACGGATACCTCCTCGAAGCCGATGCGCCGGGCGAGTGCCGCGGCCTGACGCTCGTGCCGAGGATGCTGCCAGCCGTGCAGGAATACGATGGCCACCGAACGCACGCCACGCGCATGGGCGGCCCGCAGCTGCGCCTCCAGATGGGGCTCATCGAGCGGTGTCAGCACGCGGCCGAGCGCATCGAGGCGCTCCTCGGCCTCGATGACCTGCGAGTACAGCCGCTGCGGCAGCACGATGTGCCGCGCAAAGATGTCCGGGCGGTTCTGGTAGCCGATGGCGAGCGCATCGGCATGGCCGGCCGTCGTCACCAGCAGCACGTCGGCGCCCTGGCGCTCGAGCAGCGCATTGGTGGCGACCGTCGTGCCGACCTTGACCGACTGGATACACCCGTCGAACCGATCACGCGATCCGAGTTCGCTCTCGAGGATGCGGCGTATCCCGAGGATGCCCGCATCCTGCACGCCGTGCGTCTCGGCCTGACGCGAGAGCACCTTGCGGACGTGCAGCCGTCCATCGGGTGCCAAACCGATGACGTCAGTGAACGTTCCCCCGCGGTCGATCCAGAACTGCCACGCGTTCATCGCGGGATCTTAGCAGGCCGACCTGCGCACGTGGGGCGGCGGCCGCGCCGATGCTAGACTCGCTCGTAGCGAGACCGACGGGAGCGCAGCGTATGCGGATCGATTTGACGGGCACGGCGGTGCTGGTGAGTGGGGCGAGCCGGGGCATCGGCGCGGCGATCGCGCGCGCCATGGCCGAGTCCGGTGCGCGGGTAGCCGTGCACTATCATCGCCAGCGCGCACCGGCCGAGGCGCTGGCGGGCGAACTCGGCGCGAACGCCGAGATCTTCCAGGCCGACCTCGCGCAGCCCGAAGCGTGCGCCGGACTTTGGAGCAGCGTCCTCGAGCGCTTCGGCCGCGTGCACACGCTGGTGAACAACGCCGGGATCGCCCTCTCCAGCGCGCCCGAGGGCCCGCTCGATCAGTGGGTGGGCGACTGGGACGCGACGCTCGCGACCAACCTGCGCGCCCCGGGCATCCTGAGCAAACTCGCCGTCGAGCACTTCAGCGCCCACGGCGGCGGTCGGATCATCAACATCAGTTCGCGCGCGGCGTTCCGCGGCGATCAGCCGCACTACCTCGCGTACGCCGCTTCGAAGGCCGGTCTGGTCGCGCTCACCCGCTCGATCGCGCGCGGCTACGGCAAGGCCGGCGTGCTCGCGTTCAACGTTGCGCCGGGATTCACGCGCACCGAGATGGCCGAGGACTTCATCCGCCAGTACGGCGAGGCGTACGCCCGCTCGGACATCGCCCTCACCCGCCTCACCGAGCCGCGCGACGTCGCACCCATCGTGGTCTTTCTGGCCAGCGGTCTGGCCGATCACGCGACCGGCTGTACGATCGACGTCAACGCCGGCTCATACGTGCACTGATGGCGCGGAGCCTGCCGGTCGATGCATCAACCCCAGGAACGGACTGATGCATCGACCTGCGGTCGCGGCCGAGCGCCTCGCGGGCACGCACCGGGTCGCAGGATCCTCTGGGGTGCCCTTGCCGCCGGCGTACTCGCCGGCTGCGCCTCCGGCCCGCCTAGAGCCCCGCACGACGGCTACTGCGTCACCGGTTATGGGTGTTACCGCGTACTGGCCTCGGCCGACGGCTATCGGACAGAGGGCATCGCCTCCTGGTACGGACTGCACTCGGTGGGACGGCCGACGGCGAGCGGCGTGCCCTTCGATCCTGACGCCCTGCGCGTCGCGAGCAAGACGCTGCCGTTTGGGACCTGGGTGCGCATCCGCAACCGCCGCAACGACCGGGTGGCCATCGCGATGGTCGATGACCGCGGCCCGTTCTATGCGGGTCGCATCCTCGATGCCACGCCTGCCGTGGCCCGCGAGCTCGGCTATTACCTGAGCGGCACCGCGCCCGTACGCGTCACCGCCATCCCGCCCGACGAGCTCAATGCCGCCGAGCGCGCAGCGGCGCGCACCGATGAGCGCATTGCGCTCGCGTACGCACGCCACCACCGGCACGAGCTGCTCGCCGAAGCCGGTCGATTCGCGCTGCACGGCGTCGTCGACATCACGTCAACGGGCGTGCGCATCGCCGTTGGGATCGTCTGGGACTCGCTGAAGCTCGCCGTCGACATTATGGAACACCTCTGAGCCGCCTCGCGCACCCGCGCACCCGGCTTATGACTGACGGTACCCGATGCGAAAAGCGCCCCAGTGCCGTCCGTTGACCCAGATCGGCGCCGACAGATCCTTCATCAGCACGAACTGTCCGCCGCCCATGTCGCGCCGATAGGTCTGCAGCAGAAACGGTTGGGTGCTGCGCGCCACCTTCTGCACGGCCCGGTCCTTGAACACCCGGCGGTTGCGGCAGTGCGCGGCATTCCACACCGGGTCGCGGCTCTGCGGCTGGCGGTACTGCGGATTGTGCGTCGGGAGATACCCGCCGCGCGCCCAGGCGACGCAGAAGATGATGCGCGGGTCGGCGCCCTGCAGAGGATCCTGCAGCGCCGGCAGCACGCGGTCGGTGAACGCGACGTAGTCGGTCAGATATTGTTTCGGATTGGTGCCGGGGATCTCCCGGTAGCGCTCATCGAACAGCTGCGCCTCGGTGATCTCCCCGTGCGCAATCGCGCTCTCGAAGAGCTTGCCGATGCGCTGCGCGGCATCGGTGCCGAGCCGGATGATCGGCGTATCGGCGGTCTCGACGCCGCTCGCGGCGATCAGGCCGATCAGCGCCTCGCTCACCCCGAGCAGCCGCTCGACCCGCTGATCGGCCTGCGCGAGATTGCCCGAGGAGTGCTGTACGCCCTCGGCCAGGGTGCCGAGCTCCTCCAGTGTCGCATTGCAGGACTCCAAATTCGCAGCCGCCGCCCGTGCGATGGCATCGATCTCCCGGCGCACCGTGGAGAATGCTCCGTGCGCGCGGTTCACGACCCCGTGCACGGCCTCGGCCCCCTGACCGGCCTGCCCGGCGTGGCGGGCCGCAGCGCCGCTTTCTCCGATCAGCCCCTCGATCTGTGTGGTCAGCGAGCGTACGGTGCTGGTGATCCGCTCGGTCGCCGCGCGCGTGCCTTCGGCGAGGTTCTTCACCTCGCCGGCCACCACCGCGAATCCCCGACCCGCCTCCCCGGCGCGCGCCGCTTCGATGCCGGCATTCAGCGACAACAGCCGCGTCTGTTTGGCGATGCCCTCGATGGAGGTGGACACGGAGGTGATCTCCTTCAACACCGCGCCGAAGGACCCCAGACGTTCCTCGATCCGCCGCACCGCGCCGGTGAGCGCGCCGATGTGCTCCAGTGCCTTGCCGAGCAACTCGCGCGACTCGGCGATCTCCCCGCCGGCGGTGGAGGCGGCCTGCTGCGCCTCGCGCGCGGCCCGATCGATATCCCGGTTGCCCGTGACCATGGCCTCGGTGGACTGGTGCAGTTCCTCGAACTGCGCGGCCTGACCCGAGACCCGCGTGGTGAGCTCCTCGAGCTGCGCGGCGATGTCGGCGACTTCGACACCGAGCGAACCGACCCGCGTGGCGATCTCATTCACCAACCGGCCGTTTGCGCCGGACACGGCCGCGCCTCCGTCTGCGTTATTGTCCCCGACCCTGCCGGATACCGGGGTGGACATGGGCATGCCTCCGCTGCGGCGGGGGTGCGAACCCGCCGGATTCGTCTCGCAAGTATGCGCCGAACCCGGCCGCCTTTCCCACGGAGCGCCTCGCATCGGCTGCGGCCGCCGTCGGGCTGTTCGAGCCGCGGAACACCCCCCGTCTCCGAGGGCCCGAGCGACTCACCGCACGGCTGCCGATGGAGCCCCCCGGAGGATGCGCCGGCCGCGTGCTAAGGGGCGGAACCGCCCTCGCCGAGCGTCTGGGCGAGCAGATCCAGGTGCGCCTCGCCGTTCGTGAGCCGCTGTGTCTCGGGCGACTCGACGCAGACCTGATTGCGACCGGCGCGCTTGGCCGCATAGAGCGCCTGGTCGGCTCGGAACATCAGCGTGTCGAGCGACTCGCCCGGGGCTCCGGCGGCCACACCGAGCGACACGGTGATCGCGCCGATGGTCTCGCGACTCTGGTCGCGGCAGATGCGCCCGCGCGAAATGGTCGAGCGGATCTGCTCGGCCACGGTGCGCGCCCCCTCGAGCGTCGTCTGCGGCAGCAGCAGCGCGAACTCCTCCCCGCCGATGCGCGCCGCGATGTCCCGGCCCTTGATACTGTCGCGGAAGATCCCGGCAATGCTGCGCAACACCTTGTCGCCGAGCACATGCCCGAAGGTGTCGTTGATCTGTTTGAAGTGATCGACGTCGGCGAGCACGAGGGCGCTGCCGGCGAGCCCGCTGTCCGTCTCGAGCACTGCCTTGGCCTCGCGCAGAAAGCCGCGCCGGTTGTGGATGCCGCAGAGCGGATCGATCACCGCCTCGGCCTGCGCGCGCTGCAGCTGCTGCGTGAGCGCTTTGACTTCCTCGGTGCGCCCCTCGAGTTTCTCGGTGAGGATCTGCGTCATGGTCTCCATGCGCAGCGCCTCGCTCAGCAGGCGCGAGATGACCTGCTGGATCTTCGCGACCGTGACCTCCTCGGCCAGATCCGAGCGGCTCTCGCGCAGCGTGCGGCTGAAGTGTCCGGTGTCCTCGCCGGCGCTGTTGAAGGTCTGCGCGGTGTCATCGAGCAGGTTCTGCAGGCGCGCCTGCAGGTCATCCAGCACCGCCGCGTCGCGCTCGGACACGTGGCGCATGTACAGCCCGTACACCTCGTCGTCGTTCAGAGGTTCGTTCGCGTCGATGCGCGCGGCGAGCGCGGTGCTCAGCGGCGGATTGATGCCGGCGAGATGTTCGTACCAGATGGTGTAGCTGATCGGATGGTAGGCGGCGCTCTGACGCGTCATCAGCGGCAGCGTCAGGCGCAGCAACTCGGCGCTTTGCTCTTTGGATTCGATGTATCTCATGGCGATATCAATCGATCGCCCCGCACGGTGTGCGGCGCGTGGTGTCGGTACGTGAACCGCTGGTGCCCGCGGCAGGAATGGCGATGCCTTTCTTCTTATGCCGGATGCGTAAACGACGCTTTTACATAACCGGATGATTTTATTCCATTTGCACACGATTGTGAACGCGTGCACCGGCGTCCCTGAGCGCGCCGCCGTCCATGACAAAAATCACGGTTCGTCCGGCCCAAGGCGTCCGGAGAGCCTCGCCACGAGGGCGGAACGGGGGCCCGGGGAGGCCCCCCGGCCGTCTGGCCTCCTCGAGCGGCCAGTGCCCCGGCGCTGCGTACGGGGAGCGGTTTCGCGGCGCAATCCGCCGCGGCTGGGCCGCGTGCCGCACCCCGGGGTCGTGCCCCGGGGTGCGGTCGGCTCAGTGAACTTCGCCGTCGTTGGCCTCGTAGGTCGCCAGCGTGTTGCCGCGTCGGGCCGCATAGGCGCGCAGATAGCGCTCGAACGCACTATAGCTGCGCGCGCCCTTGCTTGCGATCCACTCCTGGCGCATCTGCTCCGGTCCTTCGACGGTCAGAATGGACGTCGGCGTATAGCGTTCGCTCGCGGTGAGCGAGATCCCATGTCCGTGCGGGTTCGTATGGCGCTGCAGCCACGTGGTGCTCAATGCGTGCCCCGCCGCACCCGCCTCGCGGCGCAGGAGCAGCTCATCGCTGCACTTGCCGGCATTGAACTGGACCGGCACCTGCATCGGCAGCACCGGCACGGTCTCCGCGCGGGGCGAACTCGCCCAGATGCCGGAAATCACCTGCGCATTGGCATCCCACTGCGACATCGGCGGCAGACCGAAGGCGGTCTCGATGGTGCGCACGATGTTCACCTGAGAGAGCGGGTGCGTATCGAGGTCGCCGGACTTGACCCAGGGACCGATCGCCAGGGCGAGCGTCCGGTGTGCATTGATATGGTCGGCACCGCTTTGCGCATCGTCCTCGGTGAGAAAGACGGCCATGTGCCGCCATTGGGGCGTTCCAGACAGGTAGTGCAGCAGCTGCGCCGTGGCGTGATCGTTGTCGGCCACGTAATACGGCGGACTGTAGTAGCACGGACTCGCCCCCGCCGTGTGATCGTCCGGGATCCAGATGAAAATGAAGTGCGGGAACGCCTTGCCCGGATGCGCCTTGAGCCAGCCGATCGCGGTGGAGACCCGCTCGGTGTCGTGGATCATCCGATCCCAGCCCGGGTAGGTCTCATCGACATGCGCCAGCATGGCGCGGCGGATCACCCCGTCGCGGGCGCGCGAGAGGTTCTCCCCGAAGTCCTCGAACGAGACGTGATGTGCGAGCAGGTTGTTGAACAGATACAGCCGCTGCGGATAGCTGATCCAGGGATTGGCGAAGGCGCCGAGCTGCCGGTGGGCGTACTCCAGCGCATCGTGGCTGGCGCGCGCCTTGGGGTTCAGCGCCCCGGTGCCGCCGGGACCGGCGTTCCAGATCAGGCCGCGGTTGGAGTAGTACTCGGGCCAGAGCCGCTGCACCACGTCCGAATCCGACGCACCGTCCGTCCACTGATGTCCCTGCGCGGTGACTTCCCCGTCCGCCATGAAGTTGGCGAACAGCACGTCATGGGACGCCAGCCGGTACAGGTTCGGCAGCTCCTTCGGCCCGTACAGATTGAAATGGGCGTTGGCCCAGGCGCCGGCGGGCCGATACTCGCCCATATCCTCATCGAACGTCTTGTTCTCGCGCAGGATGAACACGACGTAGTGGATGTGGCGGCGCACGAATGCCGCCGCATGCGCATTGCTCCGCGCGAGCGCGGCGCGCTGCGCCGGCAGAAAGCCGTCGTTCGAGAGACTCACGTGCGTCCACGCCCCGAGGTGGCGCGAGAGACCCTGCAGCGGCACTTTCTGCAGCAGACCGTGCATCATGTTGCCGATGTACTGCCACTGCAGGTTCGGTCCGGTCCCGAACCCCTTCGCCGCGACCACGTAGAGCGTCTGGTGCGAGATGCTCAGTGCGCTCGGATACCAGCCGGTCGGGATGAGCCCGAGCCGCCGACCGGTGGCGATGTCGTACACCGCAACGTCATCGTTGCCGGCATTGGCGACGAACAGTCTGCCGCCCGCCACCGCCAGCGCGTCGGGATAGCTGCCGGGCGGCGCGCCCGCGTAGGGGCTGTCGTTGATGGCACGGTCGGCGCGCAGCGTGCGGGCATTGACCTCGACGATCTGGTCATTGTTGGCATTGGCGACCCACACCTCGGGCCCGCCGGGGACCGCCACCATGGCCGTCGGATGCACCCCGGCGGCCACGGTGTGCGGGCCGACCATCGGGCCGGTCGGCACCACGCCGAGCACTTTCAGGGTGCGCCGGCTGAGAATCGTCACGCCGCTTCCGGCCCAGTCGCTCACCGCGAGTCGTCGCCCGCCATCGGCCAGCACGACTTCGAACGGATACGGCCCCACGTTGACGTAGCGGGTCTGGCCGGTGCGCAGGTCGATCCGCGCCAGGCTGTTGGCGAGCATGCCGGTCACGTACAGATGCGCTCCGTGCGGCCCGACGGCCACGGAGTCTGGATAGAACAGATAGGGCTTGCGGCTGTGATCACCCTGGTAGGTGTACGGATACTGCGTGTGCGGAAACGCCTGCCACTGCAGCGGATATTCGCGCACCACGCGCACTGCGCCGTGATGCAACTGCAGCGCCAGCACCCGGTCGGAGGCCCCACCGGTGGCGTACACGATGCCGTGGGCGCCTGCGGCCAGTCCCTGAAACAGGTCCCGATGCGATACGACCGAGGTGGCGACCGGGTGCGGATTGCGCTCCGCCCGCTCGGCCGCGAGCGCCTGCGCTGCACGCGTCTTGGCCGGCTCGTTCGTGCTGTAGACCGTGCCGCCTGCGCCGGCATGGCGCGGGTCGACCGCGATGGCCGTACCGCCTCCGAATGCCTGCACGGTGGGCTGGTGCGGCGCGGCGGCCGAGAACGCGGCAAGGCGTGCCTCGCGGCGCAGCTGCGGGCTGTACCACGTGACCGTCTGGAAGGGCGTCGAGCCGTTGGCGAGCACCAGCACGTGTGCGCCGGTGCGCAGCACCTTGGTGGGGAAATTCGGCGTGCTGACCAGCGTACCCACCGGTGACACGCGGCGCCAGGTCGGCAGCACCCCGATGTAGCGGGCGCGGTTGGCCGCCGTAACGGTTACCGGTGCCGCCACGAAATCGCGCGGACTTCCCGCAACCGCCGCCGCCAGAGCCGGCAGGCACAGACCCAGCAGGACCCCGAGCAGCCCGGTTCGGCTGCGGGGCATCGTGATCTTCGTCTCTGGCATCGTGTGGTCTCTCCAGTAGGGACGAGCCGCGGCACCCGGCCTACGGCGCGGCGGCTGCGGTGCGCGGGAACAACCGGCGCTGCGCGAGGGTACTGACGATAAATGACAGGCCGATGACCGGCCGCCCTATTCGGCCGCTCACCGGCCGAAGGCGACCAGGAACTCGATGACCCGGTGGACGAAGGCGTAGAGCGGCACGGCGAGCAGCGGCACCAGTAGCGCGGAGGTCGCAATGCGCCGGCCGGGGAACGCCGGGGCGCCGCCCGCAGGCGGCGCCAGCAGGCGCTTGATCCGCTGTTCGAGTCCGTCGCCGGGTCCGTCGGCGTGCACACCGCGTGCCGAGCGCGGACCGGCGATCGCCAGGCGTGCCACCTTGATCAGCGCGGACGCCAGCGCGACGCGCTTGTGCGGATCGGCACCGCTCGCGCGCTCATCGGCCTCGATCTCGGCGGCCGCCTGCCACTGGGCATTCAACGCCCGGCCCGCGGGCAACCAGGCGAGCACGTCCGGCACGGCGAGCAACGCGAGCAGCTTCAGGTTGTCCCGGGTATCGATGTGCGCCGTCTCGTGCGCCACGACCTGCCGGAACTCCTCGCCATCGCAGGCATCCGCCACGCAGTGCGCCGCCACGATGCGCTGCCGCCAGCCGCCGACTACCGCCACCACCGGCTCGGACAGGTTCACCAGGCTGACCTGCGCGCCATCTTCGAACGCCTCGGTCCGCAGCGACGGGGCGCTGCGCACCAGGGCGCGAGCGGCCCGAGCGGCCCGAACGGCCCGCCGGATTCCGTCGAAAATCACGAGCAACGCCAGTCCGGCCGCCACCACCAGCAGTGCTCCGGGCTTATCGTCGGCGTGCGCCGGCTCATATAGAAGGAATGCCGGCAGCACGACGGTGAGCACCGCGAGCGCCGAGACCGCCGCGGGCAGCAACCGCAGGGCGAGCAGCGCATCGGCGCGCTTCAGCGGCACGAATCCCCCGGCCCGCCAGAGCGCGCCCACGGCCACCGACAGCAGCAGATTGCACAAACCGTAGCTCGCCAGGAGCACCAGCACGAGGGTGGTCGGAAAGCTCATGTGCCCGGTCCCTTCAACCTCTGCCGCTCGGCATGCACCAGCGCCTCGAGTTCATCGAGCAGTTCGGCGTCGGCGTGGCCGACGGCCTGCACCAGCGTGGAGAGCAGCATCGAGCTGTCGCCGCAGGCGCCGAGCAGATCGATGACCTGTCCGGACATCATCTGACCGAGCCATTCATCGCGCGTGCAACGGGGTTCGTATCCGAAGGCCCGCCCGAGCCGGCAGCGTCGCAGCACCCCCTTGCGGTACAGACGGTCGAGCGTCGTCATGAGGGTCGTGTAGGCCAGTTGCGGGAAGGACGCATGCACATGCCGCACCGTTGCGGCCCGCCCCCGCTCCCAGAGCACGGCGAGCACCCGACGCTCGAGTGGCCCCAGTTCGACTCGATCCTCCACGCGTACCCCCGGCCCCCGTACCGCTGCGACCAATCGCCGCAGCCGAAGCCTCGCAAGTTCCGATGCAATCTGCAATGTCCCGGTTCGACTGCCGGTCCGGCGTGCAATTACGATCCCTGGTAGTAGAGCCCGGTGGCTCTTTACACTTATTCACGGTGCGGGGCACGTGCGCGCGAATCCCAAGAAATCGCTGCCGCGCACTGCTGATCGCCGGCGCAGCGTCCGCCCTGCAGGGAGAATTTGATGCCTCATCCACTCGGCGCAGTGCCGTGCGCCGCAGCCGCTTATCCTATGGGCACACCGGCCCATGGGGCGGTCCCGAAGCGTCACAGACCCGCAAGGCGGCGTCGATCACTCCTGGCACCGTGCCTCGCGCTCCTCTCGCACCCCGCCGCGGCTGCCACGCAGCAGGGACCGGCCGCCGCGCAGATCGGCCCGGTCCTGATCGAGGCTCGCCAGCCGCCGGTACTCGGACTGCAGACACATGCCCCCGTGAAGGTGCTCACGGCCACGGCACTGCACAACCTCGGCGTGGAGAACCTCGGGCAGGCACTGCGACTGATGCCGCTGTTCGGCAGCTCCAACGGGCTCGGCACGGGCAAGACGAGCAAGTTCACCAACGGCGGGGAACAGAGCGCGGATCTGTTCGATCTGACCAACTCGCGGGTGGTGATCCTCGTCAATGGGCAACGCTGGATCCAGGGGTTTCAGGGCGACACGGATCTGTCGACCTTTCCGGTGGCGCTGATCCAGAAGATCGAGGTCTATCCGGCCCGCGGCTCGGTCGCGTACGGGGACGGCGCGATCGCCGGCGTGGTCAACATCATCACCGTACCCTCGTTCAACGGCGTCATGACCTCCGCCGGCACGGGTATGTCGCACGGCAGCGGCCACTGGGATGGGCAGCGCACCTGGGCGAGTCTGGCGCTCGGCCGGCGCGACACCTCCTCAGGGCTGATGGCACTGCTCAGCTGGTCGGACCAGAGCGGTGTCTCGAGCGCGGCACGCGAGCTCACCGGCGCACCCCTGGCAGGCAGCGGCACCACCCGCGAGAGCCCCATCACGCCGTATGGACAATTCACCTTCGTACCGAACAGCGGTCCTTACGCGAACTCGAGCCTCTGCCCGGTGCAGAGCACCGGCTCGCGCCTGTGCAACCTGACTGCCTCGTCTGCTGCCGGCGGCGGTTACGTGCCGTTCAGCGCCAGCCAGGCGTTCAACACCCTGCCCTACAACGATCTGATCATGCCCTTGAAGCAGTGGGGCTTTTACGTCAGCGGTTTTCATGACCTCGGCGCCGGCGTGCGGGCCGATGCGAGCGTGTTCGTCGGCCGGCGCACCGCGAGCCAGTCCGGAGCCCCGAGCACGATCACCCTCGGCACTTCCGGCCTGCCGATCTCCGTCAGCGCGAACCAGCCGTACAACCCGTTCGGAATGGCACTCGACGCGAGCGGTACCAACGCCAACCTGCTCACCCTGTCGCAACGGTTTACCGGACTCGGACCGGTCGTGTTTCACGACCGGTCCGACACCTACCGCGCCACCGTCTCACTCACCGGCAGTCTGGCGCGTGGCGAGCGCTCACCCTGGCGCTGGCATATTCAGTATCTCTGGTCGTCCAGTCGCGTCGACAACCAGAATCAGGGGCGGATCAATCTGAACAATCTCGCCCTCGCACTCGGCAGCCCGACCGTCTGCGCTGCGGTACCGCAGTGCACGCCCCTGAACCTTTTCGGCGGACCGGGCGGCATGACCGCGGCAATGCTCCAGTTCATTGGCCTTCCCGAACACAATCAGATCGCCAATTCGCTCGAGACGCTGAACGTAAAGCTCGCTCAGCGCAGTCTTCTCGACCTGCCGGGCGGTCCGCTCGCGCTCGGCGTCGGCTACCAGTATCTGGCGCGGCACGGAGATTTCACGCCCGATCCGGCGGCGAGCCAGGGGATCGACAGCGCCGTGCCAATGCTGCAGGTCCCGGCTTACATCGGCGGTTACACCGGCAATGCCCTGTGGGCCCAGAGCATCGTGCCGCTCATCGGCGGCGTTCACGCCCTCACGCTCGGCGCCGGCATGCGCGTCTACCGCTACTCGGACACCGGCACCGGTCACGTCGCCGAAGCCACCCTCAGTTTCGATGCCCGCGCCGATCTGTCGTTGCAAGCCGGCTGGACACAGGGCTTCCGCACACCGGACCTGCGCGAACTCGGACAGTCCATGCCCGGTGCGGCCGCCACCCTCAGCGACCCGTGCAGCAACTATAGCGCAGCGGCAGTCGCGCCCAGCGTCGCAACAGCGTGCGCCGCAGCCGGCATCCCGGCGAGCTACATCCAGACGGACAATCAGGCGCAGAACTTGAAGGTCGGCAATCCCGCCTTACAGGCCGAACGCAGCGAGAACGCCTGGTTCAGCGCCAAATGGACGCCCCGTTCCGTGCCAGGGTTGTCGTTGAACCTCGCGTACTACCGCATCAGACTCAACCACGCGATCAGCCGCCTCAGCGCACAACAGACTTTGCTCGACTGCTACGACCTCGGCAGTGCATCGTCCTGCGCGGGCATCGACCGCGCACCAGACGGGCAACTGCTGGTCATTTCGACTCAGGCGACCAACGCCCAGAGTATCTTCACCGACTGGCTGACCGGCGGACTGCAGTATGCGTGGAGGACGGCAATTGGCCGATTCAGCGTGCGCAGCGACCTCGCCTGGACCCACCACTACACCATCGCGACTGCGACGGGCCATGGCATGACGGTGCAGGAGCTGGCCGGCGTCGAACTGGGCTCGGGTTCCCCGAGCGGTATTCCAAGCTGGGACGGCACCGCAATGCTCGAATGGACGCGCGGCCCCTGGGATGCCGGCTGGCAGGTCACGGCCATCGGCCCGATGAGCGAAGCCTGCACCGACCGCTACAACGGCACACCGTACAGCTACACCGCACTCGGTCTGTGTTCCGAGCCGGACCTGAGCAACCCAAGTCTCTCACGCAATCATCTCGGCACGACTCTATATCACGACGTATACCTCGATTATCGGTTCACGCACCGACTGACCGTGACCGCCGGCGTCGACAACCTGTTCGGCACCGCGCCGCCAGTCTCGATCACACAGCCATCGCACTACGATCCGTCCATCTATCGCGCGCCCGGCCAGACGGTCTACGCCAGCATGGATTACCGCATCGGATGACCGCAGTCGGTCCGGCTCAGAGCCCCAGGTAGCCGCGGGGACCCGCGCGGCACATCAAGACTGCCCGCCCCGGCTGCGGCGCTGCGCAGTCGGCCGGCAAAATCGCTCGCGCAACCCGACGTTCGGCACGTAGTAGCACGTATTCCGGCACGATCCGCGCACACGCATCATTCCTCCAGGACATCGCCAGGAGAAATCCTCATGCGCCGATTCATGCTCATCGCCGCCGCGGCGCTCGCGATCCTCGCGAGTGCCGCAAGACCCTCGAGCGCACAAGACGGCCGCTGGGAAGTCCGGGTGCGGGCCGTGTATCTCGATCCTGAAAATCACTCCGATGCATACCGTCCGCTCGGAATTCCCGCCGATGCGATCCGCATCAACGGCAAATGGATCCCGGATCTCGATGTCGAGTATTTCTTCACCCCGCACTGGTCCGGCGAACTGCTGCTCACCTACCCACAGTCCCAGACCGTCACGCTGCGGCACAGCGTGCTCGGCAGTCCGACCGTGCTCGGCACCTTCAAACATCTCCCGCCGACGCTGCTGTTGAAATACGATTTTCTGCCCGAAGATGCCTTTCAGCCCTATGTCGGCCTCGGCGTCAATCTCACGCTCATCTCCGATGTGCACCTCACCGTCCCGACCGTCGGATCACTGCAACTCGACTCGACGAGCGTCGGTCCGGCCGCACAGGCCGGATTCGACTATCGCCTGGCGCCGCACTGGTATTTCAATATGGATCTGAAGTGGATCATGATCCGCTCGGACGTGAAATACAGGGGCATTAAAATCTCAGCCGCGCAGCTCGACCCGCTGTTGTTCGGTGTCGGCATCGGTTACCGTTTCGGCGGGGAGACATCTTGAGACCGACAGTCGCCGCACGTTGATCGAGACTGCTTTCGGGCGGGAACCGCGTAGCCGCGCACCGATACGGCCCGCCGGGGTTCAACGGGTGCGCGTGCTATAGTGCCGCGCTGCGGCATGCGCCGCATGTTCCAGACGGATTTCAGCATGAAGCGTCCACTGCGCATGTTCGCGGCAATTGCCCTGAGTTACGGTGTGCTCTGCGCCTCACCCGGTCACGCTGCGGTCGGTTTGCGCGCACCGCTCGTGTCCACCGAAGACGGTCTGCTTCGCGGTCGGCCGCGACCCGGCGGAGGAGCTGAATTCCTCGGCATTCCGTATGCCGAACCGCCCGTCGGTCCGCTGCGCTGGAAACCTCCAGTGCCGGTGAAGCACTGGCGGGGCGTGCGCAGCGCGACGCAGTTCGGCGCGCCCTGCCTACAACCCCCGCTCGGCACCTGGAACGAGCGCGCTGCGGCCACGGGCCGCGAGAACTGCCTGTACCTGAATGTGATCGTGCCTCGGTGGCCGCTGAAGAGGCCATTGCCGGTGATGTTCTGGATCCACGGCGGCGCCAACATCGGCGGCACTGGCACACGGCCGCTGTACAACTTCGGCACGCTGGTCGAGCACGGCGTCATCCTCGTCACCCTCGATTACCGGCTCGGCATCTTCGGGTTTCTTGCCGATCCGGCGCTCAGCCGCGAGTCCGCACACCACGCCTCCGGTGACTATGGCCTGATGGATCAGATTCTCGCGCTGCGCTGGGTGCGCGCAAACATTGCGCGCTTCGGCGGCGATCCGCACAACATCACGGTATTCGGTCAGTCCGCCGGCGGCACCGACACCGGACTGCTGATGGCCTCGAGCGCGCACGGTCTATTCCAGAAGGCGATCGAGGAAAGCGGCACGCCGTTCGTCCCGCCGGTCGCACCACTAGCGCAGGCGGAGCGCGCCGGGGCGCACCTCGTGGCAGCCCTGGGCGCCAAGCCCGGCGCGCCCGGAATCGCCCAGTTGCGCCGCATGCCGGCCCGGACGCTGCTCGCCAAGCTCTCGGCGCTGCCGCGCGGTTCCGTGCAGTATCCGCTCCCCGACGTCGACGGCTGGGTGATCCGGCGTGTGCCGCTCATGAGCTTCGCCTCGGGACACGAGGCGCCCGTGCCGCTGCTGTTCGGCACGACCACCCGGGAGATGAATTTCCCACTGCCCCTGAGCGTCGTGCGCGCGAGCATCCGCAGTGCGGCCGGGTCGTTGGCGCCGCAGATGCTCGCTCTGTACGGATTCGCGCACGGCGGGCAGGGCCACCGCGACCCGAAGTACGGCAGCGCGATCAACCAGTTGCTCGCCGATGACACCTTCAGGTGTCCAGCGGTGCTGGAGGCGCGCTGGCACGTCGCGGCGCACCATCCGGTTTATGAATATGAGTTCGATCATCCACTGCCGGGCCATGCATTCGCGGTCCATTCCGCGGAGCTGCCGTACGTGTTCGGGGATTTTCCGACCCATGGGTTCGACGGCGCCCGCTTCAGCGCGCAAGACCGGCGGCTCTCGGGGCTGATCGAACGCTATTGGACGAATTTCGCCAGGACCGGCAATCCCAACGGGCCGGGGCTGCCCCCATGGCCGGCATTCGGCCACACGGGCCGATACGTCGAGGTCTTGGCCAACGGGCGGCTCGGCTACGCCAGCCACATCCGCCGCGCGCAATGCCGACTGTTCCGCCAAGTCGTGCTGGCGCGCATGAACGGCTCGCACTGATTGAATTCGCCGGGACGCTCACCGTCGGAGTGCTGAGCCCCGGATCAGCCGCTTCGGCGCAGGCGCCTGAGGCGAAAGTCGCTCATGATCTCCTGCGCGGCGTTGTGGCCCGGCGCACCGGTGACACCGCCGCCGGGATGCGTCCCCGATCCGCACAGGTACAGCCCGCGCAGGGGCCCGCGATAGTTTCCATACCCGAGCATCGGGCGGGCGGAGAACATCTGGTCGAGCTGCAGTCGGCCGTGGAAGATGTCCCCGCCGATCAACCCGAACGTGCGCTCCAGATCCAGAGGACTCATGATCTGGCGTCCGAGCACGGATCGTTTGAAATTCGGGGCATGCTGGTTCACCGTCTCGATCATCAGATCGGCGACCTGCTCGCGGTGATCGTCCCAGGAGGCGCCGTTGGGCAATTCCGGCGCGACGTGCTGGCAGAACAGACTCGCCACATGCCCTCCGGGCGGGGCGAGCGAATCATCGAGGGTCGAGGGGATCACCATCTCGACGATGGGCTTGCGCGACCAGCCGCCGGTACGCGCATCGAAGTAGGCCTGCTCCATGTAGCCGAGCGTCGGCGCCAGGATGATGCCCGCGGTGTGGTGGTCGGCCACGGCGGTGCCCGGGAGGCAGGTGAAATCCGGCAACTCCGACAAGGCAACGTTCATGCGGAAGGTCCCCGATCCGCACCGCCACTGACCGATGCGCTCGAGAAATGGCTTCGGCAGGACCGCCGGGTCGATCAGACTGTGATACAGGAGCTTGGGATTGAGATTCGAGACCACCGCCGCCGCCCGTACGGTCTGTCCATCCGCAGTGACCACACCGACCGCGCGCCCCTGCTCCACGATCACTTCACGCACACCGCAGCCGACACGGATGTCGACGCCGCGGGCCGCGGCCGACTTGGCCATCGCCTGGGTGATCGCGCCCATGCCGCCCACCGCATGGCCCCAGGCGCCCTTCTTCCCGTTCACTTCGCCGAAGCAATGGTGCAGCAGCACGTACGCCGATCCGGCGCTGTACGGACTGGCGTAGTGCCCGACGATGCCGTCGAAGCCATACAGCGCCTTGATCGGATCACTTTCGAACCAGTCATCGAGATAATCGCCGGCGGAGGTCGCAAACAGGCGCAGCAGTTCACGCCGCGAGTCCATGTCGAGTCGCCCGAGACGCGAACCGAGCCGCGCCGTACGAAGCAATTCGGGAATCGCTGCGGTCCAACTTCCCGACACCACATTCGGCGGAGTCTGCAGCACCAGCTCACGCAGCACGTCCGCGATTCTCTCGAGGCGCTCCCCGTAGCCTTCGAGCCGCTCGGCATCCGCGGCAGAAAATTTCGCGACTTCGCCCCGGGTACGCCCCGCCCCGCTGCACAGATAGCGCCCATCGGCGGTCGGCAGGAAGTTGGCCAGCCGGCGCTCGACGATGCGCAGACCGTACTCGTGCAGCTTGAGGTCGCGAATCACCTTCGGATTGAGCAGCGACACGGTGTACGCAGCCACCGAGTTGCGAAATCCCGGATGAAACTCCTCCGTGACCGCCGCGCCCCCGACCACCGGCCGGCGCTCGAGGACGGTCACCTTCAGTCCGGCGTGCGCCAGATAAGCGGCGCACACCAGCCCATTGTGGCCGCCCCCGACGACCACGACATCGCGGACCTCAGCGCTCATGGTGACGATGACTCCAACCCGGCTGCGGCGCCCGGGGCGCACGCGCCTCGGGAAGCGTCGCGCGCATGCGGCGCGCGAAGCTGCGCAGGCAGACCTCATTGGCGCCGAGCGGTCCGACGGTGTAGCTGTCCGAGGCCATACCGGCCTGCACGCGCTCGATGAGCGTGGTGTCCTCGCGATTGACCTGCCGGTTGATCCGCCAGTTCAAATAGCGCGCCGCGCGCATCTCGCGCCGCTCGTCGGGATGCACATACGCGATCTCTCGGATCAACGTCTCAGTGGGGGAAATCGGCACGAACTGCATGAAATCGACCTGGTCTGGATAAATGTCGAAGGCCACGTTGGGCCATAGCTTGAAGTAGATCCACAGCCGCTGGCGCGACGCGGGCAGATGCGCCACGGGCGGCAACAGCGACTGGTAGCGCGCCTCGGACCAATTGCTCGAGGGCGTCGCGCGCAAGTGACCCCACATCTTGTCGATCCAGGGCTGCGCCTCGATGCCGTAGGTGTCCCCGAAGAGCCGCGAGAGGCCCGGATGCGCCACCGGAATGTGCAGTCCGTCGGAGTAGTTGTCGGCGATGTTCTTCCAGTTCACGGGACGCGGGCGCAATGTGACCCGTCCCTGGGGAACCAGCTCCTCGAGCCGGTATTCAGCGAGTTCCTGCAGGTACGGTGCCGCCATCTCGCGCACGCTCGGCGCACCGGGTGCGAACCGGACGAACACGAATCCGAACAAGATTTCCTGCTCCAGCGAGACGAGCCCATGTCGCTGCCGGTCGAGGCCCTGGAAGGCATCGCGCTGCGGCAGCGCAATGAGACGTCCGTCGGTCGCGTAAGTCCAGGCGTGGTACGGGCACGTAATGCGCCGGCCGCAATGTCCCTTCGGACCATCGAGCAGGCGCGCGGCGCGATGCCGGCAGACGTTGTGGAAGCTGCGAATCTCGCCGTCATCACCGCGGACCGTGACGACACTCTGGCCGAGGAACTCAAACGTGTGGAAATCGCCGCGCTGCGGAATGTCGTTGACGTGGCAGACGAGCTGCCAGCTGGTGCGGAATATCCGCTCCCGCTCGAGGGCGAAGAACTCCGGATCACGATAGATCCAGGCAGGCAGACTCAGCGACTCCTCGTCGACTGCGGAGACGATGTCGATCGCAGATGCGCTCACGGCCGGACTCGCATGGCCTACTGTTGAACGACTGTACAGCAGTATTTTGATCTCGGTCAAGCGGCCGCGGTCCGGGGCAGGCACGTCTCTGCCTGAGCCAGCGCGCGGGGTATCATGAGCGCACTGCGGGGATGGACCCGCGGGCGTCCGAAAGGGAGTGCGTTGATGGCCCCAGAGCCTCGCCGGCCGAAATTCCACCGCGCGCCGCCGACCGTGCGGCGCGAAGCGCTCATCGAAGCGACCCTCGCGTGCCTGCGTGCGCAGGGCCATGCGGGGGTTTCGGCGCGGCGCATCGGCGCCGAGGCGGGGGTGTCCCCGGGGCTGATCACCCACCATTTTCCGAGCATCTCGGCCCTGGTCGCGGCCGCCTACGAATCGCTCGCCATGTCGCTGCTGCAATCGATCGAGCAGCATGCCCGCGAGCGGGAGGCCACGGCCCGGGAGCGGCTGCGGCGGTTCTTCGAAGCCTCGTTCGCCCCGGGACTGCTGGAGCCGGGATTGTTCAATACCTGGCTCGTGTTCTGGAGCATGACGGCCCATGATGCAAGTGTTCGCGCGGTTCACAACCGCACCTACGTCGCCTATCGCACCGCGCTCGAATCGATGCTCGGGGAGCTGTCCGGCTCAAACGGAACGCCGGCGTTCAAATTGCGGCCGGCCGCCATCGCGCTCTCGGCCTTGCTCGATGGCCTGTGGATCGAAGCCAGCATGAACCCACGCACGTTCAAGCCGGCCGAAGCCGTCGCATTGTGCGAAGACTGGATCAGTGCCCTCAGCCAAGGTGCGTTCCCGAGTCTGCTCGGCACGTCGCCAGCACCCGCGGCGGCCCGGCGCCGTCCCCGCACGCCCCGCGGCCACGGCTGACCCACACGCAGCTCAGAACTCGCGACCGCCGTCGCCGGCAAAGATCAGACTGCAGCAGGTGACTGCACCCTCGGCTTTTTCCAGCTCAGAGACGTCGACCACACGGACCTGCACGCCACGGCGGCGCAGCCGCTCCGCAGTGCGTGGTTTGGAGGCCGGATACATCACCTCGCCGCCGAGCAGCAGCGCATTGGCGCCGAGCGGCTCGGCGGGATCGACCTCGATCCACTCGAACCCGCGAAAGGATTCAGGCGCGATGTACTCGGGATTGACCAGCACCGTCTCCGGGGCCACCAGGGTCACGGCGCTCTTCAGATGCAGACAGCCGTGCACTGGAATCGCTTCAACCCGATAGCCGAACGGCGCCACCCGTTGCGCAAGTTGTTCGATGCCGTCTCGGTTGCTGCGGCCCGAGCGACCGACATAGAGCGTGTGGTCCACGCGTAGCACGTCCCCGCCATCGAGGGTTGCCGGCGCGGCAATCTGCGCAATCCGGCGGTATGGGCCGAGCAGGCGCGCCACCGAGTCGGTCTCGGCGCGCCGGGACGGCGCGCCTGGCCGCGTCACGACGGCGAGTTCATCGAGCACGATCGCCGTGTCCTCGACGAACACCGAGTCGGCCAGCGCCGGCGCCTCGGGTAGACGCTCGAGGCGACACCCGAGGCTGCCGAGCGCCCGTTCGTAGGCGGCGTGCTGCTCGCGCGCCAGACTGATGTCGATCTGCGTCCGGGGCAGATACGTCAGCTCACAGCACGCCATCGCCGGACTCACCGAGCGCGTCACGGCGATGCGCGCTTGTTGCGGACTGCTCGGCATGGACACCTCGAGTGCAACGATACTCGCCACGAAGAATATCAGGTACTGTGTACGTGCTCGAATTCTCCGTCCCGTCTTCGGAGGACTCCTCGACATGCATTCCGGCGGCGAACCGCGACGCAGCCTGGGACTGGCCACCACCACCTCCGTGGTGGTCGGCAACATGGTGGGCTCAGGAGTCTTCCTGCTGCCGGCGGCGCTCGCCGCATACGGGCGTTACAGCCTGTGGGGCTGGGGGTTCAGCACCGTCGGGGCGCTGCTGCTGGCGTGGATGTTCAGCGATCTGGCCCGGCGCATGCCCCGCTCCGGCGGACCGTATGCCTACACGCGCGAGGGGCTGGGCGAATTTGCCGGTTTCCTGGTCGCGTGGATGTACTGGATCAGTATCGCCGCATCTGTGGCCGCGATTGCCGTCGCATTCGTCAGTTACCTGGTGCCCTTCGTGCCGGCACTGGCCTCGCACCGCGCAGCCGGCGGGGGCGCCGCGCTGCTCGTGACGTGGCTGCTCACCGGCGTGAATATCTGGGGGGTGCGCACGGCGGGCCGGCTGCAGCTGATCACGGTGATCCTCAAACTGTCCCCGCTGCTGGTGCTGGCGGCCGTCGGCAGCTTTTATTTCGATCCGAAGTTGATCACGGCCGGACCGACCAATGTTAGCCCCCTCGCTTCGATCAATGCCTGCGCGGCACTGACGATGTGGGCCTTCGTCGGTCTGGAATGTGCCACCGTACCGGCCGATCACGTCAAGGATCCCGCCCGAACCATTCCGAGAGCGACCCTGCTCGGCACCATCATCGCCGCGGTCTTTTACATCGCCTGCACCACGACAGTGATGGGCATCGTCCCTGCCGCGACGCTCGCCCGCTCCGATGCGCCATTTGCGGCCGCCGCGCAGGCACTCTGGGGCAGTTGGGCCGGCGGCGTGATCGCGGCGGCCGCAGCGATTTCCTGCTTCGGCGCACTCAACGGCTGGACGCTCATGGCCGGACAGTTTGCGCAGGCCGTCGCCCGCGACGAGTTGTTCCCGAGCGTATTCGCCCGGGAAATCCGCCGCGGCACCCCCGCGATCGGGCTGATACTCTCCGGACTCATCGCCAGCGGTCTGATCGCGATGAACTACAGCCGAGGACTGGTCGGCACCTTCGACATCATCATCCTGATCGCCACGTTCTTCACGCTCGTGCCGTACATGCTGTGCGCGGTGGCAGAGGTGCTTGGCAGCCGCGAACATGCGCGCCCGCTGCGCAACGTGCTGCTGGCGTGCGCGGCATTCGTGTTCGCCCTCTGGGCAGCGGCCGGAACCGGACAACGCTCGCTCTACTGGGGTACGTTGGTGATGCTTGCCGGCCTGCCCGTCTATGCCTGGCAGAAGTGGTCACGAGCAAAGCCGACCTGAGGGCCAGCGGCAACGCCGGGAGCGACGCGTCCCCTGCCGGCGCGAGCGCGTCACCCTCAACCGCGTTCGCGCGCAAACGTCTCGAACCAGGCGAGACTCTCGGGATTGGCCAGCGCATCCGGATGGACCACCTCGGCGAGGGGCCGACCGAGGAGCAGCTTCTTGATCGGCAGTTCGAGCTTCTTGCCCGACAATGTGCGCGGGATGGCGGGCACAGAGAAGATCTCATCCGGGACATGGCGGGCGGAGATCGCTGCACGGATCCTGTGCTGGATCCGCGCGCGCAGATCATCCGACAGGGATTCCGCCGGGCGCAGCACGACGAACAATGGCATATACGACGGCCTGCCCAGATACTCGAGGTCCACCACGAGACTGTCGAGGATCTCGGGGAGCGACTCCACGGCCCGATACAGCTCACTCGTGCCCATACGGATGCCATGACGATTGATCGTGGCGTCGGAACGGCCATAGATGACCGCACCACCGCGCCGCGTGATCCGTATCCAGTCGCCGTGACGCCAGATACCTGGATACACGTCGAAGTAGCTTTCCGTATAGCGCCGCTGCCCCGGGTCGTTCCAGAACCCGATGGGCATCGAAGGCATCGGTGCCGTACAGACCAATTCACCGACCTCATCGGTCAACGCCTGTCCGGCCGCGTCATACGCCTCGACGCGAGCACCCAGGCAGCGGCACTGCATCTCTCCGCAGTACACCGGCTCGGTCGGCACGCCGCCAACAAAGGCACTGACGATATCCGTTCCGCCGGAGAGGGGATTGACCCACAGGTCGCGCCCTACCCGCTCGTAGAGCCACTCATAACTCTCCGCACCCAGCGGCGACCCCGTGGAGCCCACCGCACGCAGCGCCCCAAGATCGGCCGCCCGGGACGGCTCGATGCCCGCCTTCTCGGCGGCCTTGAAGAACGCCGCCCCGGCGCCGAAGAACGTCACGCGTTCGCGCCCGGCGAAGCGCCACAACGCTGCGCCGTCGGGATACGTGGGACTGCCGTCATAGAGACAGATCGTGCTGCCGACCAGCAGTCCAGCCACCTGCACGTTCCACATCATCCAACCGGTGCTCGAATACCACAGGAAACGCGAGTCGGAGGCAAGGTCGAGATGGATTGCGGCCAGCTTGGTGTGCTCGAGCACTACCCCGCCCTGAGAATGCACGATGGGCTTGGGAAGACCCGTAGTCCCGGAGGAATACACGATCCACAGGGGGTGTTCGAATGCGACGCGCTGCGTCTTCAGCGCAGCGTCTCCGGCAGTCGCGCACGCCCAGTTGAGCGCACCGTCGAGCGACTCAGCGTCGAGCTGCGGATCGAGGTGCGGCACCAGCACCACGTGCTGTACGCTCGGCAGTCCGGCGAGCAGATCGCGCAGCACCTCGAGCCGCGGATACGACTTGCCGCCATATCGATAACCATCGACGGCGATGATCACCTTCGGGGAGATCTGGCGAAAGCGATCGAGGACGGCATCGACGCCCATGTCCGGGGCACACACCGACCAGATCGCACCGAGACTGGCCGATGCGAGAAACGCAACGACCGTCTCGGGAATGTTCGGCAGGTACGCCGCAATGCGATCGCCGGATTCGACGCCGAGCCTTCGTAGCGTCGCGGCAAGCGCCGCGACCTGGCGGCGCAGCTCGCCCCAGGAAACTTCCCGCCGTGCGCCGCTCTCCTCGCCGGCGATGATCGCCGGAGACGTTTCGCGGCTGTGGCGAAACACCTGCTCGACGTAATTCAGCTCGACGCCCGGGAACCACTGGGCCCCAGGCATCGCCGCATGCGCCAGCACCGAGCTGCGCGGCGACGAGGGCAGCGCGATCCAATCACACCATGCGCGCCAGAAGCCCTCGAGATCCGTCACCGACCACTGCCAGAGTGCACCATAGTCCGTGAAGCGCAGACCGCGCTCTGCGGCCAGCCAGTGCTGGAACGCCGTGATGCGCGCGCGCTCGATGGTTGCGGCATCGGGACGCCACACCGGCTCACTCATGCGCCGCTCTGCAGTGCTCTGAACGGCGCGAGGGCGTCAAGGAACCGGTCAATCACCGGCACGACTTCCGGCTCCTCGAGCAGCGGCACGTGACCGCGACGAGCCACGATGAGCGTCTGCAGATCCGGCTTCTCGCGCTGCATGCGAGCCAGGATGGCCTCGCTCAGGATGTCCGACAGTGCACCGCGAATGGCGAGCATGGGCACGGCGCGGACCTGGGCAAATACGGACCAGAGGCCGCCCGGCACCGGCGAGGCGGCGCGAACGGCCTCCCCGACCATCGGGTCGCAATCGAGCACGGGAATACCCGAGGCGTCCTCCCGATACCAGCGACGCGCGAGCACCGGCCACTGGGCATCCGGCACATCGGGCAACGATGCGCCGTTGACCTCTCGGCATTGCGCGATCGCCTCGTCCCAGGTGCGCACCGGCGGAAGTTTCCCGGCGTAGCTTCGGATGCGCTCAAGACCACGCGGATCGGCCTCCGGACCGACGTCGTTCAGGACGATGCCGGCAATCCGCTGCGGTTCGACGGAGGCGAGCAGCATGGCCAGCAGCCCGCCGAGCGAGGTGCCGACAACCGCCACCTCCGTCAACTGGAGACTCTCGAGCAGCGACGCGATGTCCGTCAGATAGGTGCCCGGGTGGTAATTGCGCCACTGCGGGTCGCGCTGCGAGTGCCCGCGGCCTCTCAAATCCGGGCAGACCACCCGGTACCTGGCGGCCAAATGGAGCGCCAGACCCTCGAAATCCCGGCTGTTGCGCGTCAGACCCGCCAGGCACAGTACCGCCGGCGCCGTACTGCCCGCCGAATCATAGATCCGGCTGTACAGCGCCAGACCATCGTGCGAACACCAGCGGTGTTCCCGGAACGTACTCATCACTCGCCTCACTGCATGTGCCAGCCGTGACTCACCACGAGCGACTGGCCGGTAAGCGCATTGGATTCGCACGAGGCGAAAAACAGCGCCGCTTCCGCCACATCCTCGAGCGTGGTGAATTGTCCATCGACAGTCTCCTTCAGCATCACCTCGCGCACAACCTCCTGCTCGCTCAGTCCGAGCGCGCGGGCCTGCTCTGGAATTTGCCGTTCCACCAGGCCCGTGCGTACGAACCCCGGGCAGATGACATTGGCACGCACCCCGTGCGCCGCGCCCTCCTTGGCGACCACGCGCGCGAGGCCGAGCAGGCCGTGCTTTGCTGCGACATAAGGCGCTTTGAGCACTGAAGCCTCTTTGGAATGCACCGAGCCGATGTAGAGAATGCTGCCGGCGCCTTGACGGTACATGACCTTCAGCGCCGCCCGCGTGGTGAGAAACGCCCCGTCCAGATGGACGGCAAGAACCCGCCGCCAGTCGGTCAAGGAAAACTCCTCGACCGGCGAGACGATCTGGATCCCGGCGTTGCTCACCAGGACATCCAGCCGCCCGAACGACTGTGCCACCTCGTCCGTGACCGATTGCACCTGCGACTCGCTCGTCACGTCCATGACCCGGGCCGTCGCGATTCCGCCTTCGGCCTCGATCGCCGTCGCCGCGTCTTGCGTGCGCACCGGGTCCAGATCCGTCAGCACGACTCGTGCGCCTTCGCGAGCAAACCTTCGGGCGATGGCGAGCCCGATTCCGCTCGCCGCACCGCTCACCAGCGCCACCTTATCTTTCATCCGCATGAGCCCCGTGACCTCACTCCGTCCGATACGTCACGGTGGCAGAATACGTGCGGGGCGCCCCGTAGAATCCAATCTGGCTGATCCCGCCAATGAACGCATTCGACGGCCCGATGGGCGGCGGACCGAAATCGTATCCGGCCACGCGATACAGCTCATTGGTGAGATTCTCGCCATCGAGCGAGAAGCGCCAACGGCCATTGCCCGCAGTGAACGCCAAGTGTGCATTGAGCAGACCGTAGGCGGGCTGGTCCGTCACACTCGGCGAGGTATTGGCCACTTTCGTGAAACTGCGCCAGTCATAGCCGGCGCGCGCCACCAATGCACCGGCATGCAAGTGCCAGGTGTAACTGCCCATCACGGACACGGTCCAGTGCGGCGCATTGATCGGATGGTTTTCACCCGCGACATTGATCGCCCCGACCCCGTTGGAGCACCCCGGCGCGGCGGTGAATATGCTGCAGGGCACGAGATAATCCTGATAGTAGGCATCGAGATAGCCGATATTCATGCCGAGCGTGAGCGCGTCGCTCGCCCGCCATGCCGACTGCAGCTCCGCGCCCTCGTTGACCTGCTTGCCGGCATTGAGAACCGCCGTGAGATTCTGCGGTGTGCCCTGATACTCGACGAACTGCTGCACGGTGAGCTGGGCATTCGTGTAGGGATCGTAGAACGCCGTGAGGTTCAGCAACAGCGAATTGTCGAGCCAAGTGGATTTCAGGCCCGCCTCGTAGTTGTTCGCCACCTCCGACGCGTAGCCGTTCTCAGTCCCCGGGAACACCGCCGCATTTCCGCGCATGTCGAATCCGCCGCTCAGAAACCCGCGGCTGTACATCACATAGCCCATGACGTGCGGCGTAAAGTGGTAATCGAACCCGAAGCGCGGCGTGATGTTCACGAACGGCCGATTGCGCGTGTAATCGGTGACCACGCCTGGATCCGGAAAGAATCCGCTCGGCACGGCATTCGGATTGAAGAACGTCTGATCCGGGAGCAACTGAGTAGGCGCCAGACTCCCGTAACTGGCCTGGTACACATGCGCGAGTTTTCGATCCTCGTTCCAGCGCATGCCGACGTCCATATCGAGCTTGTCGGTCAACTTCCAGGACGTATCGCCGTACAACGCATAACTCTTGGTCCGCACACAGCCTTGCACCAGTTGCGTGATGTACAGGTCATACGCCGGGATTCCGAGCAGATTCAGCGTGCCGATCGAAGCGTTGTACGCCCCGCAAGCCGTGCTGTTCATGAAGAACAGACCGCCGACACCCTTGACGCGATCACCGGTGTACGAGAGCTGCCCTTCTGCGGAGGTCTGCTGGTCATGGTACATCGCCGGAACCTCGAAGAGGTTCTGGTTAGTCTCTGAGAAGTTGATGAACTGCTGGCCTCGGCCGCGGTAGTAGGCGCCCACCAGCTTCAAGCCCAGATTGCTGCTGAGCTTCTGCGTATACGTACCGGAAAAGCCGTTACGATGAAAATAGTCGCGCCCCACCGG
>Ga0315298_1002745_pt1 | contig 29118 bp, 21 predicted proteins | sample WHS_1_MG_FD_203077 | JGI IMG/M metagenome (GOLD analysis project Ga0315298, IMG submission 203077) | Extremophilic microbial mat communities from Washburn Hot Springs, YNP, Wyoming, USA - WHS_1_MG | ecosystem: Environmental > Aquatic > Thermal springs > Hot (42-90C) | place: USA: Wyoming... | reverse complement strand
TGTATCGAGAACCCTGTTCCACAGAATGCCGAAGTCCTTTCGGTTGATCCGGGTCGTTCCCGTGGCGCCCCGTCTAAATCCCCCCCAGGGGTCCTTTATCTCGGGGGTAGGCCCCTCCACATCGACGGTCACCTCTTTGGTCACACCCCTTATGGTCAAGTCTCCGACGACACGTAACCGGTTTCCGTCGGTCTTGGTTACTCGTTTGGAGACGAAGGTGATGTGAGGAAACTTCGCCACATCAAAAAAATCGGCTCCCCTGAGATGTTCATCTCGTTTAGCATGGCCCGTATGGACGGATGAAGCATCGATTGTCAGCTCGACCTTCAGATCGGTGATGTTCTGATCGTCGAGGATAACAAAACCCTTGGCTCGGGAGAAGTCACCTTTGACATTGGACACCGTCAGGTGGCGGACCTTGAATTGGAAACTTGAATGATCCGGGTCGATTTGATAAGTGAATCCGTAGGCTGAAAAAGGGATGATCAAAAGGGGGCAAAAAACGACGGCTAAAATTCGACTTTTCATACGGAGAACCTCCTTCTTGGATTCCCCCCTTCTCTTTCAAATTAACAGGTCGGTTTTTCTTTTTCAATCTTCCTCGAGACTTTCGGGTTTCGGAATCCTTCCCTCTCTCACGCCGAAAGGAACATGGAAGACGTGAAAGGAGTCATCAGATCCTCGCTCCGCAGTGAGGGCAGAACCTGAACTGGGGTTCCACCTCTTCGCCGCATCTTGGGCAGGCGTGGAGCGGCCGGGCGCCGAGAGAACTTGGTTGAGACCTCCCCGCCTCGTCAAAAACCGCACCGCATCGCTGGCATTCGAGGAAGCGCTCTCCCCGTTTCACCGGAATCAGAGGGATAAAAAAGAGGCTTATGTAATGGTCCAACCTCTTCAGTCGAGCTGCAGGATGGCCACAGCTTGGACAGGTTCGGGGTTGTTCGTCAAGAGTGACCTTCCTGGGCTGCAATCCACCGATGAAGATGAAGGCGAATCACCTCCTTTCTTGAGGAAACGATGAACCATGAACTGTGAACAATGAACGATGAACTGTGAACCATGCAAGATCGATCTTAGGAGATATTGTAGGACAATTTGCGGAGGGTTGCCACGTTGGTGAACAATCAACTTTTAGCCCCCGGCCTCCAACCTTTTCAGAAATTGTCATTGCGAGGGAACCGAAGCAATCTCGCCTTTTAGAGTGAGATTGCCACGCACCTTGCAGGTGCTCGCAATGACCGGATGGGGAAAGGCCTTCTGTTTCTAAATCGGAATTTGGCCCCTCATTGACACTTGAATTGTGGTTGCGGTTGGGATAAAGAGTAATTCGTTGGTCCCCGGTCAGGGGCGGAAAAAGGGAAAAAGGAGTGATTTATTTTCGAAAGGAGGTAAAGCCATGTTTTGGCGAAGCAGAGAGATTCTCACGAGACCTGAATGGGCTATGGCCCGTTCTCTCTACAAGTCGATGGGCTACAGCGAGCACGATCTGGAGCGGCCTTTGGTCGGTATTGCCAATTCGGGGAACAGGGTTGTGCCAGGGCACTACAACTTGAATCAGGTCTCCGAGTATGTGAAACAGGGTATTTTCCAAGCTGGAGGGACTCCGGTCGAGTTCGGCGTGATTGGAGCTTGCGACGGCATCGCTCAGGGCCATCCAGGGATGCACTATATTCTTCCCACGCGCGATCTCATTGCCAACGATGTGGAGATGATGGTGGAGGCACACCGTTTCGACGGCATCGTCTTACTCGCCTCGTGTGACAAGATCGTTCCGGGAATGATAATGGCGGCTGCGCGCCTCGACATTCCCGCCATCGTCGTTGTGGGAGGGCCGATGGAAGGGGGGTGCGTCTTTGACGGTCGCGCTTCGGACACGACCTCGCTGACTGAGGCATTGGGAATGCTCAACACAGGACGAATCGATGAATCGACCTTCCGCGAGCTCGAAGATTGCGCCGGGCCGAGCTGCGGCTCTTGTTCTTTTCTTGGGACAGCGAATACGATGTGTTGCCTCGCCGAAGCCCTGGGAATGAGTTTGCCTGGAAGCGCCACGATTCCAGCGACCCGGGCCGATCGTCTGAGGGCAGCTCAAAACTCGGGGCGGCAGATCATGGAACTGATCCGGCGCGAGATCACGGCCCGAAAGATCGTCAATCGAAAAGGGATCGAAAACGCCATCCGTCTCAATGCAGCCATTGGAGGTTCAACGAACGCGATTCTCCATATGATCGCCATCGCCTACGAGGCGGACTGCGACCTGACGGTTGATGAGTTTGAGGAGTTGAGCCGAACAACTCCCCTCATCGCCAAGATGAACCCCGCAGCCCCTCCGAATGTTCCCGATTTCCACGAGGCCGGTGGGGTGCCTGCGGTGATGAAGGAGATTTTACCCTTGCTTCATCGGGAGGCCTTGACCGTGACCGGAAAACCCGTGGCCGAGAACGTGAAGGAGGTGAAGGTCAGAAACCGTAACCTTATCAAGACCATGAACGACCCATGGAGCCAGGGTGGAGGGCTGGCGGTTCTGAGGGGAAATCTCGCTCCCAACTCGGCCATCACCAAGCCTGCTGCCATCCGGCCTGAAATGCACACCTTCACGGGAAGGGCCCACTGTTTCGACTCGGAGGAGGAGGCGAACCAGGCCATCCTCGACGGAAGGGTCTTAGAAGGAGAGGTTCTGGTGATTCGTTACGAGGGCCCGAAGGGAGGGCCCGGCATGAGGGAGATGTTCAAAGCGATGAAGCTCCTCTACGGCAGGGGGCTCGCCTTGAAGACGGCTCTCGTGACCGATGGCCGCTTCTCCGGGACGAACAATGGCTGCTTTGTTGGGCACATTTCACCAGAGGCAGCGGAAGGAGGGCCTCTGGCCATTGTGGAAGACGGGGATCTGATCACGATCGACATTCCGAATCGAAAACTTCACCTCCACGTTGGGGACGAACAGATCAGGGCTCGTCTGGCAAAATGGAGACGACCGGAGCCCAAGTTCAAGCGGGGTTATCTCGCACTTTATGCCCGCCTCGCTGAATCGGCAGACAAGGGAGCCATCATCCGTCATAAGTAAGAGGGGCCGAAATGGAGCCTTTGTCGTTGAGGTTCGACAAAAAAGAGCCTGTTTCAAGGAGGGATGATCCATGGGAGATAAAATACCGACCCGAGAGGAAGCCTTGGAGCTTCTGCACCAATGGAACGAAAGCGACAGCCTTCGCAAACACGCCTATGCCGTTGAAGGGGTGATGCGTTACATCGCTCGGAAACGAGGTGAGGATGAGGAAAAGTGGGGAATCATCGGTTTGATCCATGACCTGGATTATGAAAAGTTTCCCAAAGAACACTGCCAAAAGACCGGGGAGATCCTTCGGGAGCAGGGTTGGCCCGAGGAGTACATCCGTGCCGCCATTTCCCATGGCTGGGGGATCTGCTGCGATGTTGAGCCTGAGAGCGATCTCGAAAAGACCCTTTTTGCCATCGATGAGCTCACGGGCCTCGTGGTGACAACGGCCCTGATCCGACCTTCCAAGAGCGTCCTGGATGTGCAGGTCAAATCCGTCAAGAACAAGTGGAAGGACAAACGATTTGCAGCCGGGGTAGATCGTTCCATCATCGAAAAGGGTGCGGCCATGCTCGGCATGGAGCTCGATGAGCTGATCGACGATACCATCAAAGGCATGCAAGAAGTCGCGGAAGCGATCGGCCTGAAGGGCCGTCCGGTTTGAAGCGACGTTCTCACGTGGGGGGTCAGGCCTCGCCCATCTCCTTCCCCATGATCTTCCAAAGCATCTCCTCGATCTCCGGTGAGAGCTTGGGTGCGGCCTCACCTTCTTTCTGTCGAACCCGGACCTCGTAGATCGTCTCGAGCTGGGCGACCAGATTCTTGAGATCGGGGCTCTTTTCCATCTTCTCGTTGATCATCCTGTATTGGGCTGCAGCCTTTTCAAAGTCCCGCTTATCCACCGGGATGTTGTAGAGGAGATTGAGGATCTCCATCAGGCGGATCTTTCCCAGAAAATCCTCCTCGACGGCCACATACTGGGGGAGAGAGACGATGAGCCACATCGTCTCGATTCCCATCTCCGGAGCCTTCTGCGTGATCACGGCCGTGATCGTTGTCGGTCCCTGATAATCGCTTCGAAGGGCTCCGGACCTTTTGAAATCGAGCTCGGCGCCGGCCCCGATGGCGGCTCCGTTGACGATCAAAGGCTTGGTATGGGGAACGATATCGTACATACTCCCCAAGAGGCAGTAGCGTTTTACCTTGAGGGTCGAAAGAAGCCTCAGGATGGAATCGACATAGAATTCCGACAGGGCGTGGGGCTCGAGAAGATTGAAAAAAACGAGATCAGAGGTCCCTTCCCGCAGAGCATAAGTCACGGTCGTGTTGGGGATCTTCACCTTTCGGATCCCTTCTTCGTAGTAGAGCGTAGGCCGGTAGCGGGTGAAGTCGAAAAAGTGGCCCGGCTTGGCCAGGGTGGCCAGGGGTTTGGCTCCGAACTGAGCTTCGAGGTCGCTGAGGATGAGAGTTCCGACATGGCTCACATCGATCCAAGGGCGAAGGATTGCGAAGGCCACGGGTTCATTCAACTTGGGCAGAGGAACCTTCAGCTCAAAAGCACCGATCCGCATATCTTCTCCTTTTTGCTCTTATTATAACCTAAATTGAGCGATTCAAGTTGGTCATTGCGAGGCGAAGCCGAAGCAATCTCGATTTTATATGAGATTGCCACGCACCCTTTGGGTGCTCGCAATGACTAATAATTAAAAGCTTTTTATAAGAAATCGCTCAATTTAGATATAAGATATTTGAGTCCAAGGAGCTCCAGGTCGCCCAGGCGCAGGGCTGACCCCTTCTAATAGTAGCGCTTTTCTTCGACCTTGTCTTCGGCGAGCTCGATTCCCCACTCCCTCAGGATCTTCGACACGGCCCGCTCACCGCTCTCAATACAGTTTGGGATGCCGACACCCCTGTAACTTCCCCCTGCCAGGGCAAGTCCCGGGATTCGAGCGCTTCGGTTTTCGATGAGCTCCACGCGGGCAAGGTGTCCCATCGTATACTGAGGCATGCCTCGAGGCCAGCGATAGACCCTCGAAAAGAGAGGTTTGGCAGCAGGGTTGAGGCCCAGGATCTCGTGAAACTCCTTCAGCACGATCTGAAGCAGTTCCTCATCCGAGTGGCGAAGAATCTCCTGGTTATGAGGACCGCCGAGAAAGCCTCGAAGGAGTACCTTTTCTTTCGGAGCGCGGCCGGGCCATTTTGTCGACGAGTAGGTAGCTGCCATGAGAGCGCGACCTTCCACCAGAGGACAGAGGACTCCGAAGGCGTTGAGATCGAAACCGACCTCTCGTTCTTCGAAGGCGATGGAGAGGGTTGCGGAGGACGTATGTTCGATTTGTCCAAGGGCTTCGGAGATCCCTTCGTCGATGGGACGAAGGAGCGGCTGAGCGGCCCAGGACTCCGTGGCCACGATCAATCCTTCTGCCGAAGCCACGGATCCGTCGGAGAGCGAAACCTCCCATTTGCCGTCGGCAGTTCTACGAATCGAAGTGGCTCCAACGCCCGAGACCATCGCCTCCCTGCCGGCCTTGTCGGCCATGGCATCGGTGAGCTGTTGCATGCCCCGGACAAAGGAGGTGAAGAAGGTCCTCGGTTTTTGGCCTGGCTTGGGAGGATATTTTCGGCGCATCTCCTCCACTTTTCGGCGGGCAGCGAGGAAGCCTCTAATGAGGGATCCGTAACGTTGTTCCATCTCGAGAAGACGTGGAAAGGTGGCAGCCAATGACATCTTCGAAGGATCGGAGGCGTGCACCCCTCCTACGAGGGGTTCGGCCAGACGGTCCAGACATTCCCTTCCCATCCGCCGTACGACAAAGCTTTCGAGGCTCTCGTCGTTGAGCTCGCCTGGAAGGACCCTCTTTTTTGGGATGAAGATCTCCATGGCCATCCGAATCTTGCCCCGCCACGAGAAAAGCCCGGTGGTGGCAAAGGGAAGAAACTTTGTGGGCGCAAACATGAAGATCCCGTCCGGAAGGGCATGAAGCCTGCCGCGCGAAAGGATCCACGTCCGTTTGCGCGTCTCGTCGGTCGGCAACTCGTCATCGAAGATCCCTGTGAGCTTAGCGATGCGATGGCAGGCAGGCTTCTCCGTGAGGAAACAGTCCGGGCCTCCATCGACGATGAATTCACCCGCGTTCCCATCTCGGACGATTTCGGTCAGGATTTTGCCGCCAAGGCGGGGGTCCCTCTCAAAGAGCCGAAACTCCACTGTGTGGCCTTCCGAACGGGCTCGCGCCACTTTGTAGGCGGCCGCAAGGCCCGCCACCCCGCCGCCGATGATCAAAATACGCTTCATGGAAACTCGCTCCCCTTTTTCGCCATCTCTCTTTCTACGACCTTCGCCAGTGCCGTTATAAAGGATTCCGAGGCATTGAGGGAAGGGGTCCGAAGAAGGGTCATCCCGAGGGAACGGGCTTTTTCTCTCAGAACAACATCGATGTCGTAGAGGATCTCGATGTGGTCGCAAACGAAGCCGATGGGGACAACAAGAACATTTTTCACCCCCGTTGCCGAAAGCTCTTGAAGGGCCTCCTCGGCATCGGGGCCGAGCCACTCACCCCCTCCAAGGCCCTTGCTCTGAAAGGCGACGGACCATCGAGGCCGCCCCATTTTGTGGACCACGCCTTTGATGCTTGCATGGAGGTCTTCGACATAGGGATCGTCTCTCACCAGCGAAAGGGGAAGGCTATGAGCCGTGAAGAGGAGATGGACCTCTTCCCGCTCATCCCGCGGAAAATGCTCCATGGTGATGGAAATCTTTTCCCGGACCGATTCGAGGAAGCCGGGGTCCATATGCCAGCCTTCGACCCGGTGAATCTTGAAGGACGCCTTTGCTTTGGCACAGGCTTGACCGAGCTCGTCAAAATAGGCGCCGGTTGTAGCTTTGGATCGTAACGGGGTCATCGGAAGGGCAAAGATCTCCTCGATTCCATCCCGAAGGATCTCTTCAACCGTCTCTTCAATGAGGGGAGAGCTGTAGCGCATTCCCACATAGGATCTGAACGGATATCCCCTTGCCTTCAACGCCGCCTCAAGGGCCTCGGCCTGAAGCCGTGTCAACTCGGGAAGGGGCGATGCCCCGCCGATCAAGCGATAACGCGTCTTGATCTTCTCCAACTGCTCCGGAGAAGGTCTTCGTCCTTTCATTAGTCGAAGAAGAAAAGGCTCGACCTCCTCGAGGGAGCGAGGTCCGCCGAAAGTTAGAAGAAGAAGACCTTTCATCGTTCAAATCCGTTCGGTCGATCTTGCTGAAACGAAACCGCCATGAGAAAACGTGCTCCGAAGATACCGAACTTCAGAACCGGAGACGAAGGACATAGCGGGCAAGGAGCGATCTCGCCGAGAAGCCTCCGCCTTCAGGACAGGGAGCTTCACTTCGTCTGACTGTATCGGTGAACCGTTTCGACGAGGAGGGCTACATTCTCAACGGGTGTCCGAGGCAAAATCCCGTGGCCGAGATTGAAGATATGCCCGGGTCTTCGCTGGGCCTTTTCAAGAATCCGGCAGGCCTCCCTTTCGATCACCTCAGAAGGGCCCAGTAAGACCGTGGGATCCAGGTTGCCTTGGATGGCCACGTCGAAACCGATTCGGCTCCAGGCCTCTCCGAGATCGATCCGCCAATCGACTCCTATGACGTCTCCGCCTGCCCGCTTCATCCTTTCGAGAAGCCCGCAGGACATGGTTGCAAAATGAATGAGCGGCACCTCCTTCGAAACGCCACCGATCACCTTCTTGGAGTAAGGGAAAACGTAGGTGTCGTAGTCGCTCGGGCTCAGGCACCCTACCCAGGAGTCGAAGAGTTGAAGGGCCTCGGCCCCTGCTCGAACCTGAGCGTTGAGGTAGCGGATCAATACCTCCGAGATCTTTTCCATCAGGCTATGCCACATCCCCGGATTTTGATACATGACGCCCTTGGTCAAGACATAGTCTTTCGAGTGGCCTCCCTCGATGAGGTAGCTTGCCAGGGTGAAGGGGGCACCTGCGAAACCGATCAAAGGCGTTTTTCCTTCGAGTTCCCGGCGAACGATTCGTATCGCCTCCATGAGAAACGAAAGCTCCTCCTCAGGTTCGATCACTCGAAGCTTTTCAACCTGGTTCACCTCGCGAACCGGGTGAGGGAAGACAGGACCTTCTTTCTTCGAGAAGGTGAATCCCACGCCCATGGGTTCGAGGGGAAGGAGAATATCGGCGAAGATGATCGCCGCATCCACCTTGAATTGCTCAACAGGAAGAAGGGTCACCTTCGCAGCGAGCTCTGGCGTCTTGCACATTTCGATAAAGGAATATTTCTTTCGCAGGGCCCGGTATTCCTTCTGGTAACGGCCTGCTTGGCGCATGAGCCAAATGGGGGTGTAAGGCGTAGGTTCTCTACGGCACGCCTTCAGGAACGGAGACGAATGCTCTCCGTAGGCAGATCGACTGTTTGCGTTGGATTGGCCGTTGTTCATTTCGTGCTCTCTTGAGGCCCTTTCCATTCTCGGAGGAGTTGAAGGAGCAGTCTCACGCCCACCCCTGTTCCTCCCTTGGGCGTGTAGGGCTGGGCCTTTTCGATGGAGGCAGGGCCTGCAATGTCGAGATGGACCCAGGGGGTCTTTCCAACGAACTTGCTGAGGAAGATAGCGCCCGTAATAGCCCCTGCTGCTCGGGTTCCCACGTTTCTCATGTCGGCGCAATCGCTCTTCAAGTAGTCGAAGTATTCTTCCCACAGGGGGAGACGCCAGACCTTTTCTCCCGTGACGGCCGAGGCATCTTCCACTCGTTTCAAAAGGTCTTCGTCATTGCCGAAAAGGCCGGCGACATAGTCTCCCAAAGCGATCACACAGGCTCCGGTAAGGGTTGCAAGATCGATCATGGCTTTGGGCTGATAACGAAGGCCGTAAGTCAGGGCATCGCAAAGGATGAGCCTTCCTTCGGCATCGGTGCTGATCACTTCAACCGTTTGCCCTGAGAGGGTCTTGAGGATGTCACCCGGCTTATAGGCCTTGCCACTTGGCAGGTTCTCTGTGGCGGGAATGATCCCGACCAGATGAAGAGGGATTTGAAGCCTCGAGGCCGCCTCCAGTGTCGTGAGGACTGCGGCGGCTCCGGACATATCGTCCTTCATTCGCTCCATCTTCTCCGAGGGCTTCAGGGAGATGCCTCCACTATCAAAGGTGATTCCTTTTCCCACGAGGACAAGGGTATCCATGGCCTTGTCTTTGTTGTATTCGATGATGATGAACTTACCCGGTTCTTGGCTTCCCTTCGCGACGGCGGCGAAAGCGCCCATGCCCATTGCCTCGGCCTCGCTTACCTCAAAGACATGGAGCTCCATCGAATGTTCCTGAGCGAACGATCGAGCCCTCTCGGCAAGAACCGTCGGAGTGATCTCGTTGCTGGGACCGTTTACAAGGTCTCGAGCCTTGCAGACGGCCTCGGAGATGATCCTTCCACGGGAAGTTCCTTCCTCAATCGATCGGGCCTCTTCAGGGCTCTCAGCCAGGAGGATAACCTCCCTGACTTCCTTGATCTTATCTCGATCCACGGTCTTAAAGGGGTTGAAGTCGTAGAGGCCCAGCATGAGCCCGGTCACAAAGGCTTCGGCCAGTTGTGAAAGAGGAATTCCTGCGATCTCCCAGAGAGGCGTGGAAAAGGTCTTGATCCCCTGGTCTCGGGTGAACTGACCTGCCTTTGAAGCAGCCCGCCTCCAGGTTTCGAGACTGAATTCCTCTCTTTTCCCGAGACCGGTCAGGAGAACCCTTTTCGCGGGATACGTGCCGTGGGTATGAATGAGACGACACTCGTTCAGCTCTCCGCTGAACTCGCCCTCCTTAATCAGAGAAGACAGGAAACCTTTCCAATCCCTGTCGAGCTCGGCAAGTCTTCCTTCAAGTCCTGTTCGGCACTCGAAGGAGAAGAGGCAGAGGAGCTCGCAAGGATACTGTTCTGCTTTGGCTTGTTCAATTCGAATCTCCATGCCACCTGCTCCCTTCGTTCGGTTTAAGGATCCGGCCGAGATTTCCGCGGCCTTCCATCTCGTCTTGAACTTTCTTCGGGTCCGGCCTCCTTGAGGTCACTCTCTTTCTTTCAGCTTGGATAAGACGATGGAACGGCTCTCCTCACGGGTAGAATATTCTTTGACCTTTTCAACCAAGGGATGAGGCCAACTATTGCGGCTCATCACCCGGGCAAGCATCCAGGGGTTGAGATCGGAGACATCCATCCACTTCCCGGCCTTCTTAATCAAGGCATCGAGGGCCCTCCGCCGAGGGTCGCCTTTCAAAGGATATTTTTCCTTGATCTCGATCTTGATCCGTGCTACGTGATCGCTGCCGTAAACGGCGTCGAGGCCCTCTTTCTCGGCGAAGGCATAAAGGGCTTCTTCGATGCGAGCCAGTTCGGAATCGATCTCCTCGTTCAGGAGCCTCTTCTTTTCCGTCAATTCCGCATATCGGTTGACGAGGGTGACACCCTCTTCGAGGAGATATTCATTGGGGGGTAGATCTTCCAAGGCCACAAGATGCTTTCGCTTGGGGCAGAGACCCTGATAGTCACACCAGTCACAGAGAGGGCTCTCCCGAGGCGAAAAGCTCATGTCCGTTTCGATCTTCTCGATGAGGGCCATCGTTTCCTGACAGATCGCGTTCAGTTTCTCTTCTGTTCTCGAAGATCGAAACTCCATATCGAAAGCGAGGTAGTGCCAGACGAGCCTCACCTCCTGAATATTCTCCCATCGGTTTCGGACCCCCATTTCGTAAAAGGCCAGTTGCCGGTCCGAATGGATCTCTTCTTGGGTCGGAAGCCTCGCTGCGGTCTTGTAGTCATGAATCTCGAGGATGTTCTGTCCCACCAGGGTCAGCCGATCCACATAACCATGAATCCAGTAGCCCCGTTCTTCGTCGAGAGGAAAGCTGATGTAGTCCTCGAGGCCGACCGTCACTCCCTGGTCGAAGGGATAGTAACGGCGGTAGTAATCCCGAATGCACTTCTCTCCCCTTTGACGGTAATCGGAAGGCTCGTAACCCTTCCTCGTAATCTGAACCGCTTCGCTCCAATTCCTGTCCCACTGTTCGTGATAGAACTCGAGGAGGGCTTCAAGGGAGTTGAGCTTGTTCACCCTCATCAGATCCAGATAGAGCTTTTCCAGCGCGTCGTGGACCCTCGAGCCCATAAAGGCCTCGATCCCTTCTCTTTTTGTCTCGATCTTATCGATGTAAGCAAGTTTGTACTGATGAGGACAGGTTTCGTACGTGGAGAGCTGTGTATGGGAATAAGTGGGCATTCTTCACCCCTTTCGTCTTAAGTTTCATGAACGGCTCGTTAGGTTTCATCTGCTAAATTTAACAAGAAAAACCCCGGGTGTCAAAAAAACGTTCAAATCGACGCAAGAAGGGCATTTCCCGAGGTCCCATGGTCTTGAGGCTCTTTTCGAGGTGGAAGGTTTCCTTGAAAAATGGAGCGTCTGGAGTTAAATGAAGGCTTGGTGGGAAAGGATTCGTCATGAGATCGGAAGAGGCTCTCAAGAGACTTCACAAAAGCGTGGTAAGCTGCCGTAAGTGCCCAAGGCTCGTGATTTATCTCGAAGAAATCACGAATCGGAAACCCAAAAGGTACCAGCAGTGGGATTACTGGGGAAAACCTCTACCGAGTTTTGGCGATCCCCAGGCGCGACTTCTTATCGTCGGCCTTGCACCCGCTGCTCACGGTGGCGCGCGGACTGGAAGGATGTTCACGGGAGATCGGAGCGGGGAGTGGCTTTTTTCGGCCCTCCATGAGGCCGGCTTTTCGAATCGGCCTAAATCGGATCGTCGGGACGACGATCTGACGTTGAGCGATTGTTACATCACGGCGACGATCCATTGTGCTCCGCCCAAGAACAAACCTCTTCCGCAGGAGATTGAGAACTGTCGTCCCTATCTCCTTGAGGAATTTCGCCTCCTCAAGAAGGTGAGGATTATCCTTGCGCTCGGTCAGATCGCCTTCACCCAGACCCTCCGATCCCTCCGCCTGGTGGGCTACGAAATTCCCAATCTTCCTTTTGGTCATGGCCGATTGTATCGGGTTTCGAGGAGGGAAGGGGGGAAAGATTTTCTTCGGAGTGATCGTAGGGCTGATTTGTCGACGGGGGCAGTAAAGATTCTGGCCACCTACCACCCCAGTCAGCAGAACACCCAGACCGGAAGACTGACTCGTCCCATGTTTCGGCAGATCTTTGAAAAGATACGAGAAGAGATCGGGGAGGAACAATAAAAAAACAGTAAGGAGTGAGGAGTGAGGAGTAAGGGGTAAAGAAAAAAAAGAACTTTGAACGCTGAACTTTGAACTTTGAACAAAAAAGGAGTAAGGAGTGAGGAGTAAGGGGTAAGGGGTAAACAACAAAAAAACGCTGAACCTTGAACTCTGAACTGTGAACCCTGAACTTTGAACCTTGAACCTTGAACAAAAAAGGAGTAAGGAGTGAGGGGGTAAAGAATAAACTCTGAAGGTTGGACTCTGAAAGCTGAACGCTGAAAGCTGAACGCTGAACAAAAAAACAGTGAGGAGTGAGGAGTAAGGGGTGAAGAATAAACCCTGAACGTTGAACATTGAACCTTGAACTTTGAACCTTGAACAAAAAAACAGTGAGGAGTGAGGAGTAAGGGGTGAAGGGTAAAGAGTAAACTCTGAACGTTGAACCCTGAACGTTGAAAGCTGAGAGCTGAACTTTTGAACAAAAAAACAGTAAGGAGTGAGGAGTAAGGAGTGAAGGGTAAAGAGTAAACTCTGAACGTTGAACCCTGAACGCTGAAGGCTGAGAGCTGAACGCTGAACCTTGAACATTGAACCTTGAACGTTGAACGCTGAGAGCTGAACCCTTTGTCGTTTTTGGGGGGGTTTTCAACTTTCACTGTCGGAGGGAGCCACTTGACTTGATTTTCTTGGGTGTCTATAATGGCAGGCAACCGGGCTCAAATCTCAATTTTCTGAAAAGGAGGGTGCAATGAAAAGAAGAAACAGTCTGATTTGTCGAGTTGGCATGATTGTCGTATCTTTCCTCTTCGTCTGTTTGATCTCCGGCATGGCTGTGGGATCCTCGCTGGAGAAGATCATCGCCCAGGGTTATTTGAGGGTAGGCACGGCTGGAGATTACAAACCCTTCACTTACCTCAACCCCACAACCCAGACATTCGAAGGCATCGATATCGACATGGCCCATCATCTGGGTAAAGCCCTGGGTGTGGAAATCAGATTCGTGAAGACCTCGTGGCCCACCTTGATGAAGGATTTCCTCGAAGGCAAATACGATATCGGAATGGGGGGCATCTCCATCAACCTCGACCGGCAGAAGAAGGCTTTCTTCAGCATTCCGTACCTCGTGGATGGGAAGACTCCCATCACGCGTAAGGAGAACGTGGCCAAATTCCAGACCCTTGCCGACATTGATCAGCCGGGGGTGCGGGTCATTGTGAATCCGGGTGGTACCAATGAGCGCTTCGTTCGTGCCAATATCAAGAAGGCGACGATCATTGTGTACAACGACAACGTCACGATCTTCGACCAGATTGTTCAGGGGAAGGCGGATCTCATGATCACAGATGCCATCGAGACCATTTTGCAACAGAAGCTTCGACCTGAGCTTGCGGCCGTCCACCCGGAGGCGCCTTTCACCTACTCTGAGAAAGGATATCTTCTGCCCCAGGAGATCGTTCTGAAGCTATGGATCGATCAGTGGCTCCACATCGCTCTGAAGGATGGAACCTTTCGGTCCATTTACGACAAATGGTTGAAGTAGAAAGGCAAGGAAAGTAAGGAGTGAGGAGTAAGGGGTGAGGGGTAAAGAATAAACTCTGAACGTTGAACAAAAAAACAGTGAGGAGTGAGGAGTAAGGAGTGAGGGGGTAAAGAATAAACTCTGAAGGTTGGACTCTGAAAGCTGAACGCTGAATGCTGAAAGCTGAACAAAAAAACAGTAAGGAGTAAGGACTGAAGAATAAACTCTGAACGTTGAACATTGAACTTTGAACATAGAACTCTGAAGGCTGAAGGCTGAGAGCTGAACGCTGAACAAAAAAACAGTGAGGAGTGAGGAGTGAGGAGTAAGGGGTGAAGAATAAACCCTGAACGTTGAACGCTGAAAGCTGAACGCTGAAAGCTGAACAAAAAAACAGTGAGGAGTGAGGAGTAAGGAGTGAGGGGTAAAGAGTAAACTCTGAACGTTGAACCCTGAAGGCTGAAGGCTGGGGCCTCTCTGGGCGCCGTGCCTTGACAGGGTTGGTGTTCTTCGGGTATGGTGAAAAGGCATACGACTAACATATCTCTTCAGGTCGAAGGAGGTCGGCAATGGCATTTGGATATCGGGGTAAGATCCTTCACGTCGATTTGACGCAGCGGAAGATCGAGATCGAGGAAAAGGACGATACGTTCTATAGAACCTACTTGGGAGGCCGGGGGATCGGCTATCATTACCTGTTGAAGGAGGTGCCTCCCAAGATCGATCCTTTCGCGGCGGAGAACATCCTTGTTCTGGCGACGGGCGTGATGACGGGCTCACCTCTTGCGGCATCGTGCCGGTTCGCGGCTGTGGGGAAATCGCCCCTTACGGGAACCGCGGGCGAATCGGAGGCGGCTGGTTTTTTTGGCCCCGAGCTGAAGATGGCCGGTTTTGATGCCATCGTTTTCCGAGGAGCATCGGAACGTCCTGTCTATCTCTGGGTCACGGATGGAAAGGCGGAGCTTCGGGATGCCTCCCACTTGGCGTACCTTGGAGCCCGGGAGGTCGAGGATGCCATTCGTCAGGAGATGGGAAGCAATCGCATCCGGGTCGCCCAGACCGGCTTGGCCGGAATGAAGCGGGTTCGCTTTGCCAACATCACGAACAACCTCGGTCATTTCAACGGCCGAAACGGGTTCGGTGCCCTCATGGGTTCGAAAAACCTCCGGGCTGTGGCCGCCCTGGGCACGGAGAAGATCCCCTTTGCCGATCCGGAATACTTGCAAAAGACGGCCGTAGAGTATTCGAAAACCTTCCAGGATAACCCTCAGGGGAAACAGCTCTTCGTTTATGGGACGACAGCGTTCTGTGAGCTCCTTTCGGTGGCCGGAGGCCTTCCCGTCGACAACTTTCGAAGAAGCAAACTCGAAGACACGACACCCGTCAGCGGCGACACCTATAACGAGGTTCTCCTGAGAGAAAGAAAGGGGTGTTACGTCTGTCCCATACGCTGCAAGCGAAGCATCGTTCTCGACGATCCCAAGTACGGGGTCGATTCCCGCTACGGCGGTCCGGAGTACGAGACGATGGCTGCCCTCGGAACCAATCTCAACATTTTGGATCTCAAGGCCATTGCCAAAGGAAATGAGATCTGCAACCGCTACTGCATGGACACGATCTCAGCAGGGATGGTCATCGCCTTTGCCTGTGAGTGTTTTGAGAAGGGGATCCTTACGAAAGCGGACACAGGAGGGCTCGAGCTTCGCTTTGGAGACGCGGATTTGATGATTCGGCTCCTCGAAATGATGGCCCATCGAGAAGGATTTGGAGATGAGCTCGCTGAGGGGATGACACGACTGGCCGAGCGCTTTGGTCTGACGGAGCAACCGTTCCATTTGGCGGTCAAGGGTCAAGAAGTTCCCATGCACGACCCGCGGATCAAGGTGGGCGTGGGGTTTGGCTATGCGATCAGCACCTACGGAGCGGATCACATGTATGCACCTCATGACCCCTATTTCACGGACGAGAAATTCCTGCCCTTCCAGGCCGTCAAACCTCTGGGAATTTATCGTCCCATGGCCGCGACGGAAATTACGACGGAGAAGGTGAGGACCTATCCCCTTCTCGACACACTGTGGAAGATGCAGGATGCCTTGGGACTCTGCGTTTTTGGCTATGCTCCCCGGGGTGTCATGCCCATCGAGCAGATGGTCCGGTGTCTTAATGCGATCACGGGTTGGAATGCGAGCCTTTTCGAACTGATGAAGGCCGCTGAGCGGGCAACGATGATGGCTCGGGCTTTCAATAGCCGCGAAGGGTTCACGATCGATAAGGACCGTCTTCCCGGCCGACTCTTCGATCCGAAGCCGGATGGTCCGAATGCGGGTCAGAAGATCTTTGACGAAAAGGATTTCAACAGGGCCATCGCCATGCTTTATGAGGTCATGGGATGTGATCCAAAGACCGGCCGTCCCCTCCGTGGAAAGCTTCTCGAACTTGGCCTCGACTGGGTCGAGGAGATTCTGAATCGATCCTGAGGGAAGCGGGGAGGATCATCATCACCCTTGCCCATCGAACATTTCCATCGGCAGCCCAGATGGAGGCCGCTCTCATCGAGGCGGTGGAGGGTGGGTACACCCTCCTTACGGGTACAAGCCGCCTCGCCCGAAGGCTGCTTCATGCCTACCGCCTTCGGAAGATCAAGAACCACGAAAAAGGCTGGCAGACCCCAGCGGTTTCGAGTTTCAACCGGTGGGTGAGAAGCAACTTTGATCAGCTTTGGGAGCCGTCTCGACCTCTTTCGAGGGTTGCGGCCTTGAGGTTGTGGGAGGAGGCGGTCCATCGGGTTTCCCTCTTAGAAGGTTTGAACGAAGGCCCTTTTCTTTTTCTTGAGCTCCAAAAAGCCTTTGATCTTCTCACCCGCCACGGGTTAAACCCAGCGAGCCCTCCTGTGGGCCATCGCCTTTCGGACTGGAGGCGAGAGGTCTCCAAAGTCTTTCTCACTCTTGCCGAGAACGGTCGTTTCGTTTCCTGGGCCCAGGTTCTCGAACGACTGGGAGAGGCCTTTGAAGCGAACCGTCTAAGGCCTCCCGAAAAAGTGATCCTATGCGGTTTCGATCTCCTGTCGCCCATCGAACGCTCTTTCTTGGAGCGCCTTGGCCGCACGTCTTCCATCTCTTTCTGGCAGGCTGCCAAAGGGCCGGACGATAAGAACACCGTGCGCGTCTACGCCACACCCGAACAGGAGTGCCGAGACGTCTGCGCGGAGATCCTCAGGGCCTGGAACGAAGGAAAGAAACGGCTGGGACTTGTCTTTTTCGATCCCGAGTACTCCCGATGGATTGAACAATGCTTCGAGGAGTTGGTCGATCGCGAAGAAAGACCTCCGGATAAGCTTCGTTACAACCTCACCCTTGGAACACCCCTTTCAGAGCATCCCCTGTTCCAGACAGCCCTGGTTCCCCTTCGTCTTCTCAGCGAAGCTGAACCCCAGCGACTTCTTTCCTCTCTCCTGACTTCTCCTTATGTTAGGAAGGGAGCAACGAACTGGGACGAAGGCATACGGCGTGTCCTCTGGCCCTTAGGGGATCGTGGAAAGCTTGAGCGGAACCTGGAAGACCTCGACCGGCTTGGCTATCCCGTGGGAAGTATCCGTCTTTTTACGGCCTACAGGAGAAGGCCCCTGAGGTACTGGTGTTCGGGCCTTGAGCGTGTCTGGCAGGACCTCTCCTTCCCCGTCTGCTCGTGCGAGACCGATACCCTCGCCAAAGATCATCTCCTCCATCTTTCGGAGGAACTCTCCAACGAAGCAGGCCATGTTGAAACGGATTCGACTGGAGCCCTGGCCTGGTTTGTTTCGTCGGCGCAGGGTTTCGAGGTCATCGAAAAGACGCCGGAGACAGCGGGCATACAGATCTTGACACCCATCGAATCTCGGGGTCTTGCATTTGAGCGGCTCTGGGTGGTGGGAGCCCATGGTCGGGTCTTGCCCGAACCTGTTCGAAGATACCCCTTCCTCGACCCTGACGAGATCCGTCAGGTCGAAGGAACGACAGCAGAAGCTCAGTGGGAGTCAGGAAGAAGAAACCTTTCCTATCTTCTTGCCTCTTCTCCTGAAGTGACGCTGAGTCGGGCGGTGTCTCAAGGGGAAGACGAGGTCTTTTTGCCGTGCCCTTTTCTTCCCGATGAAACGGGACGAGAGAAGGTCCGAAGGACCATCGATCTCTGGCAATCGCCTCCTCGCGAATGGATGAGGGCCCGGTGGCTGAGGGAAGGGCTTCAGGGAATCGTATCGACACAGAAAGAGGAGCCGCAAGTCCCGTTATCCGGGCCAGTCCCGTCTTTGCCTCGTTCGCTGGAGGTGACGGAGGTCGAGACCCTTCTCTCCTGTCCCTTTCAATTTTTTGCCTCTCGTTTGCTGAAATTGGAGCCCCTCGAGGAGCGGGAATGGGGACTCGATCCTGCCGAACGGGGAACCCTCATCCATAGAATCCTGAAGAGATTCGTTTCAGGCCTACACCGGGAAGCTCCGGACTGGCCGGAGCGTGATGAAAAGGCCTTGGAGCTTCTGGAGAAGACGGTCGATGCGGTTCTCTCGAACGAAGAGGGAGGACTCTTTCTGGAGGCGGAGCGTTTGAGGCTTCTCGGTGACGAACAGAACGAAGGCCTTCTCAAGGTGTGGCTTCGAGAGGAGCAGCAACGAGCCAGGGACGGATGGCGGTTCGAGGCGGCAGAGATCTCCTTCGACGGACTTCCTCTTGGTGACACGGGCCTCACGGTGAGAGGGCGAGTGGATCGGGTGGATCACCACGATAAAGAAGGAAGGATCCTTTGGGATTACAAGACTGGGAATGTGCCGAAGGGACAAGAGATTTTTGGGGAGATGGTTCGCCCTCAACTTCCCCTCTACCTCTTGGCCCTAAAAAAAGGTCTTCTCTCTCCGTGTAAGGAAGATAAGAGGCCCGTCAGGGCGGGCTACATCGGCCTGAAAAGGATCGCTGACGTCTCGATCAAGGAGGTGAAGGTACCAGGAAAAGAGACAGCATGGGAAGCGTTTCTTCCTCAATGGGAAGAAGAGGTCAAAAGGAGGCTCGAAGAACCCCTTCAAGGCCTTTTCAAGGCCGACCCTAAGCCCCCTCCCAAAGGGAACGAGGGGGCCTGTCGGTACTGTTCTTTTGAAATCCTCTGCGACATCTTGGGTCGTGATGTGCAAGGGGGGGAGGAAGAATCGGATGAACCTTTCGAGGGATGAGTCGATTCGCTGGGAGGCCCTGAGAACCGAGGAAAGCTTCATCGTTGAAGCGCCGGCGGGATCGGGAAAGACCGCCCTGCTCACGGCCCGATACCTGGCTCTTCTTGGTAAGGTTTCCCATCCGGGGCAGATCCTTGCGGTGACCTTCACCCGGAAGGCAGCGGCCGAGATGTCAACACGGATCACCTCCGTCCTTTCGCAGGCTTCTTCAGGAGAAGATTCTTCCCTGGAGAACGAGTGGGAGAGTCTTCTTCTTTCGCTTGGCCGAAAGGCCTTGGAGCGGCATCGAAGCCATCCAGCCAGACTCTTTAACCCGGAATCGCTCCAGGTGGGCACCTTTCATGGTTTTTGTGCTTCTCTCGTGAGGGATTGGCCATTGGAGGCGGAGATTCCGCCGGGCCTGGGGCTCCTCGACGAGATGGACCAGGCCGACCTTCTCGAAAGGGCGGTCACGGAGTACGTGGAGGATCTCATCGCTCGCAAAGCCGCCTCAGCGGAGGTCGAAGCGTATCGGCGTTGCCTCGCCTCGACGAACAACGACGCAAAGCTCCTATCAAGACAGCTTCAGGAACTTTTGGCGAGACGGGATCGCTTGAAGCCCTTCCTTGAGATCTTTGGAAGAAGAGACGGGAAATCCCTCTCCAAAGAGCTGGAGAAGCGCCTCGAAGAGTACTCCAGCCTCTACCTCTCCTCCCTTCATCACTGTTTTGAGAGAGAGGTGGAAAAGTGGAAGGCCTTAAAGAAAGCCCTTGGCAGGTCGAAACTCGGAGAGACCTTTCCCGAAAAAGTTCCCGGTACCGGGTTGGCCGGGATCACCGAGTGGAAGGAAATCGCAAATGTCTTTCTCACCCGCGAGGGAACCCCCCGCAAGCAGCTCGGGCCCAAGAATGGCTTCCCCGAAGGCTTTGGAAAGACTCCTTCAGGGGAGTGGATCAAAGAGCTTCCGAAAAGGGTTGCCGATCAACTCCACTTCGTTCGGGGTTGGCCTGATGCGAGAGAGGACAACATCGGTCTTCCGGAGCTTTCCGACCTGTTGATCGTCGTCGGAGGGATCCTTAAGAGGTTTCAGGAGTTGCTGCGGACCCGTGGCCTGGACTATCTCGAGCTTGAGATGGCGGCCCTTCGGGCCCTGAGCAAGCCCGAGCATCCGAGTGAAGGCCTTATCTTCTATCACGAACACCTGAAACACATCCTCGTCGACGAGGCCCAGGATCTGAACGATCTTCAGGTCGAGATCCTGAGCAAGCTGACAGAGGGATGGGAACCGGGAGACGGAAGAACGGTTTTCATGGTGGGCGATCCCAAACAGTCGATCTACCGATTCCGTCGAGCCGAGGTGAGCCTGTTCTACGAGCTGAAAGAGAGAGGGCTTCGTCGTGAAGGGGAGTCGCCATTTCCTCTGAAGACCCTGACCCTCAGCGCCAATTTCAGGTCGCGTCCCCACCTGGTTCGCTTCGCAAACGACCTTTTCGAGAAGGTGATGGCCGATCCCCAGCCGATCTATGACGAGGTCGCCTTTTCGCCATCCCTGCCCAGCCGGGAGAAGAGCGTTGCCCCAATCCCGGTGACGGTTGCCGTCTTCCGTGGCGAAGAGGGCGCTCCTTTGGAAACGGAGGCCCTTCGTGAGCAGGAGGCCCAGTGGGTTTCTGCCTCGGTTGCGAAGCTTCGGGATGATCATCCTAACGATACCCTCGGCATTCTGATCCCGGTGCGTACGCACCTTCCAACGTTTCTGAGGGCACTGCGGGAACTCCATCTCCCGGTCTGTCTCCTCGAAGGAGAACCTTTGTCGGAGAGGCCGGAGGTTCTTCACCTTCTCAATCTTTTCAGGGCTCTTGTTCGTCCCTATGACGATGTGGCATGGGCCGGAGCCATAAGGGCGCCGTGGTGTCATGTGCCGGATCAGGTTCTTTTGGAGCTGGCTTCAGAGGAGGGGCCCTGGTCGAAAAGAATCCTCCAAGAGCAGGATCGCTGGCCAGAGGTTTCGCGTTTTCGTCACAGCGTCAACGAAACCCTGAAGATGTTCGGACGGGAACCGTATGCCCGAACGCTGGGCAGGTTGTGGGAGGATCTGGACGGTCCCAGGGTGACGGCCATGCGCTATGGGTTGTCAGGGGTATCGAACGTCAGGGCCTTTTTGGATCTTCTCGGAAGCTGTTCCGGGCTTCTCGCAGAGGAGGCGTTGCTCAAGGTGACCGATCTTCTCGAATCCGCCTATACACCCCCTGATCCCGGAGGGGCCTTCTCCAATATTCAAATGATGACGATTCACAAGGCGAAAGGTCTCGAGTTCGATCACGTGTTCTGTGTCAACATGGGATACGATCCATTACGGGGAGGCCGGGGCGAAGAGCCCGCCTATCGGATGGCCCGTCTTCCAGGGGAGGAGAAACCTCTCCTTATGGCGGCCTCGAAGGATCGAAGAACCGGAGAACGTTCTTTGGCCTCCCATCTCTTGAAAGAACTCGATCAACGGAGAGACCTTGCCGAAGTCCGCAGACTCTTCTACGTAGCTGTGACAAGGGCTCGAGAGAGTCTCACGATCACTGGAACAGGAAAGATGGTGAAAGAGGGAGAAGGGTCCAAATTTGCAAATCCTCTTTCGGCGCTCCTCAAGATTCTCTCGCAAGAAAATTCCCTACGGTCTTCGATCAGGTATCTGGAAAACCCCGGGCCACCTCAAGGAAGGCTGGTCCGTTCGGTCATAAGTCTCAGCCAAGTTTCTCCTCCTTCCTTCGAGGCGGAGCCCCTTCCTTATCGTATCGAAAGCCCGTCTCGGATCGAAGACGAGACACTTCTTGCGGCACCTGCCGGATCGGAAGAAGAGGAAGGCGGGCGAAAGGCTCGGGGAATCGTTCTCCATCGCCTTCTCGAAACGCTCTCGCAGGGTGGTTCTTTGCCCGACTCTGAGGCCGTTGCCATGGCCTTATCGGCCGAGGGATTGCCCCTGACCGAAGCACGGCAACGAGCCCCCGACGTATTGAAAGAGGCCCGCACGGCCTGGGATCTCGATGCGTTTCGAACCCTGCTGGAGAAGGCTCGCCTTGTCGAAACCGAGTGGGCCGCGGAGGATTTTGATGGGGAGGGTAGGTTGCGAGTAGGCCGTTTCGACCTCCTGATAAGGCAAGAGCAGGGCTGGGTCGTCGTTGACTACAAAACAAGCCCACCGGAAGGAGAAGTCGAAGGCTGGATCAAGACGCAAACGATGCGCTACCGATTCCAACTGCGCTCCTATGTCCAGATGCTCGCTAGGGTGCTCGGCACCCCTGAAGAGGCCGTGAAAGGGGCGATTCTTTTCACGGCGATACCGAGACTGGTTTACTTATGAGACGAATTCTTTGGGGTACGCCCCAAGCGCTCTTTGACGCCCGCACCGGGCCTCTCTGTCCAAGGATTTTTGCAGCATCCGGTTGAAGTTGCTTCTTCTTTTTCGTTTTCCTTCATGAGGAGTGGTACCAGAGAAGTTCGATACTGTTTTCAATGGCGATGAGGTGACCTTCGGTGGTTTTGATCTCCATTCGCACGCCCTGGGATCGGCCCTTCCACCTCTCTTCGATGACCAGATCGAGATGGCCGCGGCCGCGGTGGGCAAAGGAATAGCAGAGATAAGGGACATTCGAACCGAGCTTTTTTTCTTCTGCCATGGATACGTAGAAATCCCTGTTTGAGAGCTCGACAATCCTCTCCGTGTCCTTCCTGTAATACCATTCCTTATCTCCCGGAATGCGATGATGATACTCCGAGAAACGGACGTGGATCTTGATCCGGAGAAAATAGAGGCTTCGGGGCCTCAGGTCTTTGAGAACGAAGTCGACGAAAGCGGACTTGGAGATGGGACGGGCCATAAACAAAGCCATTCCTGTCGGAGATTATGTGGCCTCAGAGGGAGGTGAGGCCGAGAGGATGATCCGAGCGTCGGCGATGACGCATCGGGTCCGGGAACAGAGAACGGGGTTGAGGTCGATCGATTCGATCTCGCCCTCCAGTTCCATGACAAGAGCGGAAAACGAGAAGAGGAGTTTCTTCAGTGCATCGAAGTCGATGGGCTGGGAACCGCGATAACCCTCGAGGAGTTTGAAGCCTCTGAGACACTGGATCATCGACATCACGTCTCTCTCCTCGAGAGGAGCCATTCGTAGGGTAACGTCCTCATAGATTTCCACGCCCGTTCCACCCATCCCAAGAAGGATGACGGGCCCGAATTGGTAGTCCACCTTGGCTCCCACGATGAGTTCCACGCCCGAAAGCATCTCCTCGACCAGTACACCTCTGAACCCCTCAATCCGGCTGAATCGATCAAAGACCTCCTTCAATCTCTCAGGACTTTCCACGCCCACGACAACCCCTCCTGCATCCGACTTGTGGAGCACTTGGGGAGAAACCACCTTGCAGACAACAGGAAAACCGTTGGCCTCGGTAAATGGGAGCACCTCTTCGAAGCGAGAGGCGAAGAGAAATCGGGGAACATCCATTCCTCGAAGGGAAAAGAGGCGTTTCGCCTCGGGTTCCTGCACCCACCCCCATTTCCTCGAAGCGGAGAGAATCTGCCGAGTTTGGTCGTTTAGCATCGCTGGTGCCTCCTCAGGGCCTCGGCCATCAAGACGACCTCGTCGATGGAATGGGCCACAGGAACCTCATTGAACTGGAAACCCTCAATCATCATCCGATATTTCTCGACATGGGGAACATAGGCGACGAGGGGCTTGCCCGCCTGGCGGGCAAGGAAGCTCAGGCGGGCTCCCAAGTCCGAACTGATTCCTGGCGTGTAAGGAAGGAGAAGCATGAGCACACAGTCTATCTCCGGTTTCCTCAAGAGAAATTGAGCTCCGGCGACAAAGTCGTCGTCCACAGCGCTTCCCGTGAGGTCGAGGGGGTTATGAAAGGAGGCGATCGTCTGAATATTGGGCGATACCTTCTCCCTGATCTCAAGTTGTTCCCTTTCGCTCAAGGCAGGAACGGAAAGACCGCGCGAGAGGCACGCATCCACCGCGATGGCTCCGTGACCGCCGCTTCCACTCACAATGCCGATCCTTCCTTCGATCCCTTTTCGATAGCAACTCAGAGACTCGCAGAAGGATACGAGCTCGAATTCATCCCGCGCCTCCACAACGCCGAACTGAGCGAGAACCGAGGAAAACACCTTGTAGTCCCCTGCCATCGAGGCCGTATGGCTGCTGATCGCGCGGGTGCCTCCCGGGGTCTTACCCGCCTTCAGAACGATCACAGGCTTTGGACACTGACGAGCCGCCAGGACAAACTCTCGCCCTTCGTTTCGGCCAAAGCCCTCGAGGTAGAAGGCGATGACCCCTGTTTCGGGGTCGTCGGAAAAATATCGAAGCAACTCCATCTCCCGGATAAATGCCTTGTTTCCGATGCTCACCCCTACCGAAAGCCCAACCCCTTCCTCTGCGAACTTCACCATTTGATCGACCAGGATGCCACCGCTTTGGCTAATAAGGGCGACCTTACCTTTTTCGGGCCGAACGATTCGTTCGCTGGGGATGAAGAAGGTATCGACATAGGGTTGGGAATAGACGCCTAAACAGTTGGGTCCGATGAAGGGGAAACGAGCCTCCCTTGCGATCGCGATCAGGCGATCTTGAAGGTCTTGACGGCCCACCTCGGCAAACCCCCCTGAGATCACGATCCCGGCGCCCACGCCGCTTTCCACGCACTGCGTGAGGATATCGGGTACGAACTCGGCTCGAGCCACAATGACCGCAAGGTCGACGTGGGTCGGAATATCCTTCACGCTCGGAAAGACCGTCTCGCCGTGAAGGGATCCTCCGCGCCTGTTCACAGGAAACACCTTGACGCGGTGCCTGAGATTGTTCTTGTGATAGATCACATTGGCAGGGTGCTGGTCGTTGGTCAGGGATACTCCGATCACAGCCATCGTCTTCGGTTTAAACAAAGCTCGAAAGTCCATCCTATACAAAACCTCTCTGGCGTCTTCTCCAGACCCCTTGAGCAGGATTCTTTGCAACATTCGGGTGAACCCTTTCCTAAAGGGCGAAAATCTCCTGGGGCGTCCGATGAAGGCAAGGACTCACGCCCGATTCCGTCACAAAGTAGTTATCGCAGACCCAAACCCAAACTCGGTCGGTTCCAACGGTGGGATGAACCGTGATGTTCATCCGCGGCTTGAGGGTCATCGGTTCGTCGTCTCGGATCAGAGGCCGCTCCACGAGATCGTATCCCTGCCCGTGGGCGTAGGCCCTTGTTTCCGGTAGAAAGCCTTTTCGGCCGAGCAACTCGTTATGGGCCCGCCAGATGATCTCAGGTTTCACACCGGGCCGGATGAGCTTCAGGGTCTCCTGTTGAAGGACCTTCGCCTCCTCGTGAGCCTCCTGCAAGGGAGAAGGGACCTTACCCGTAACGAAAATCCTTCCGATCTCAGCGTACATGCCTCCGGGGCCGTTCACCTCGATGAGCAAAGAGAACTGCTCGTTCTCTTTGAGCATGCGGTTTTGGAAATGGCGCTTCCGGAGAGAAACGGGCTCTCCCAAGGGGCCGGATCCACCCAAAACGAGCTGTTCTTCGCTTCCCCGCTCCGTCACGAAATGGATGATGTCGGCAATAATTTCGAAGTCCCTTCTTCCGGGCCGAATCGCCTTCTTGGCATATTCGATGGCATCATCCTCAAGGGCGGCTGTTTTTCGAATCAGTTCCATCTCCTCATCGCTCTTGATGGCTTTGATCTCGTCGACGAGGTTGGATGCGTCGACAAAGGTCGCCTGAGGAAGGTGGTGGAGGAGCTGCTCGTAAAAAGCAGCCGATAGGGTTCCCTTGCCCACAAGGCCGATCCTTGCTTTTCGTTTAGCCCGGAGCACATGGGCGGCAAGCTCGGCTTCGTAAGGATGGGTGAAATAGGCGGTCCGGAAAAAGGGTGCCGTGAGTCTTCGTTTTACACCTCGAAGGGTCCACGCGGGCGGGCCCATGTCACCGGGAGGCTTTCCTCCGTGAGTAATCGTCGTCATCTCGTCATCGACTGGGAAAATGACGGTATGAGGCTGGGCATTTCGGGCCGGAACATCGGTGAACCACTTCACGTAGCCCCCCAACCACTCGTTGTCGTTCTGCATGACGAGAAAGTCGATTCGCTCTTCGGCCATGCGGCTTCGGACGGCTTTCCAGCGTCTCTCGAGCTCCTGGTCGGAGATCGAAAGGGTCATGATCTCTCGTGCTTCATCCATTTGGGTCTCTCTCCTGAACCATAGAGTGAATCGGGTTGGCTCCGGCAAAGGAGCGTTTTCTTTTCGCTACTCTTTGAAGCGCTCGTACTGCTCGCGGCGCTTCTTGAAATATGGGAAGAGATTCGAAAGCAACAGCAAGAAGGCAAAGCCCAGGGCGATACCCGAGATGGGACGAGTGAAAAAAATCGTAAAGCTTCCCTGGGAGATGAGCAGGGATTGACGAAGGGCGTTTTCGAGCATCGGGCCCAAGACGTAGGCGAGAACGAGAGGAGCGCCTTCGTAGCCGAACTTCCGCATGATCCAGCCAAAAAGGCCGAAAATCAACATCACGTAAAGATCGAAGGTGACGTTGTTCATGCTGTAGGCCCCGATGAGGCAGAAGAGGAGGATCAGGGGGAAAAGGATCCGGTAGGGGATCTCGAGGACCTTGACCCACATGCCGATCAAGGGAAGGTTTAGGACGAGGAGAAGGGCGTTTCCAAGGTACAAACTGGCAACGAGCCCCCAGAAAAGATCGGGGTGTTGTTTGATCAGGAGGGGCCCAGGCTGAACCCCGTGGATGATGAGGGCCGAGAAGAAGATGGCCATGATGGGGTTCGGAGGGATGCCAAGGCTCAGAAGGGGGATGAGGGAGCCTCCTGCGGCTGCATTATTGGCCGATTCGGGCGCAGCCACGCCTTCGATGGCGCCCGTGCCGAACCTCTCAGGATGCTTGGAGATCTTCTTTTCAACGGCATAGGCCACAAAGGTGGAGATCACCGCTCCACCCCCCGGGAGGATACCCAGAACGAAGCCGATGAGGGAACCCCGAAGGATGGCCCATTTCGCCTCCATCCAATCTTGAAAGGAAGGCCAGAGGTTCTTGACCCGGGTTTTGAAAATCTCCGTTTGCAGGCTTCCCTCGAGGTTCTCGAGGATCTCCGATATGCCGAAGAGACCCATGACCAGAGGAATGATGCCCACCCCGTCCGTCAACTCGTTAATCCCCAGGGTGAAGCGTGGAAGCCCGGTGATCACATCGAGGCCGATACTGCCGAGGATGATCCCAACGAGGGCCATCATGATGGCCTTGAGCACGGATCCCTGGGCGAGATACGTGACGATGAGAAGGCCTGCACACATCAGTGCGAAGTATTCGGGAGGCCCGAAGCTGAGGGCCGCGTGGGCCAAGGGCAGAGCCACAAGCATCAGCCCGATATTTGCGATCGTTCCCGCGATAAATGACCCCCAAGCTGCAATCCCTAGGGCCGGGCCGGCGCGGCCGTTACGGGCCATTTGGTAACCGTCGAGGCAGGTGATGACGGAAGAGGCTTCGCCGGGGATATTGACCAGGATGGAGGTGGTCGATCCTCCGTATTGCACACCGTAATAGATACCGCCAAGAAGAATGAGGGTTGCCGTGGGGGAAAACTTGAATGTGGCCGGAAGCAAAAGGGCCATGGCACCCGCAGGTCCGATGCCTGGAAGAACGCCGACCAGCGTTCCCACCAGAACACCGATGGCGCAGAAAAGGATGTTCGTCGGTTGGAACGTGACCTGAAAACCGTAGAGAATGCTGTCAACAAAAGTCACCGCGTACCCTCAAAACCCGAAAAGACCGTCCGGGAACTGACAGTTTAGCCATTTCGAGAAGACGAGATAGGTCAGGATCGTGCTGAGGAAAGAAGAGAGAAGAATCCACCCCGTCCACCGTTTTTCCAGGCTCCAGAAGAGAAACGTCATCAAAAGGAAAGTACTGATCAGGTAGCCCAGGGTGGGCATCAAGACGGAGTAGAGGCCCAGGGCCGCGAGAACCGAAAGGATTCTCTGCCACAAGATGCGGCTCAAGGGAGAACCTTCCAGCTTTTCCTCTTTCCGGAAAGAAGCCTGGAGAAAAAGGGCGATGGAGAGGATTCCAAGGAGGCCCGAGGCCCCGAAGGTCAGGAATCCTCTCCCTGGGTTCCGGAGTGTCCCGAGCCCGAGGCGAACCGATTCCGTAAAAACCACCACGGAGACAAGGAACCAGAAAAAGCTGCTGATTCGGTCATAGGTTTTCATCACTGCTGTTTCGTAATGCCGAGCTTCTTAAGCATCACCGCAAACCGATTGTAGGCATCGTCGAGATATTTTTTCAGCTCTTCGTGGTTTCGATAGGTCACAGTGAACTCCATGGAGGTAATGGTCTTGACGAATTCCGGGTCGTCCATGGCCTTGTGAAAGGCTTCGTCCAGTTTCTTGATGATCGGTAAAGGGGTGCCTTTTGGAGCCGCGATCATGAAGACCGTTTCGTTGATGAAGTCGTAGCCCAGATCTCTCAATGTGGGTACATTGGGAAAGATCCGCATTCGACTTTCACCGTGGGTCACAAGAAGGCGAAGGCTTCCCTCCTTCACATGGGGAAGCCATTCGGTGCTATCGGACATGGCTGTGACGTGGCCTCCCAGCACGGCCGAAAGGGCGGGTGCCCCGCCCGCGTAAGGGACATGGGTCCACTGGATTTTCTCCACGTCCGCCACGAACTCCATGGCCATATGCATGGGTGAACCCACGCCCGAGGTGGCGTAGCTCACCTTTCCCGGATTCTTTCTCGCATATTCCACGAGGTCTTTGAAGGTCTTAAAGGGCGAGTCCGACTTGACAACGACGCCGGATTGGACCGCGGCAAAGTGCATGATGGGGACGAAATCGTCCGGGCTATAAGGCACGGATCGTAGCTGCGGAAGCCGGATGATGCCGGTGCTCGTGCAGCTTGTGATGTCGTACCCATCGGGCCTTTTCTTCGCCACCTGGCCGAGGGCTACGGATCCCGCTCCTCCGCCGATGTTCGAAACCACGAGGGGTTGCCCAAGGAACTTCTCTGCTTTTGCCGCAAGGACCCGCGTGCTCGCATCGAGGGTTCCTCCGGGTGCGAAGGTCACGATCAGGTTGATTGGTTTTGTTGGATAAGACTGCGCCGAGGCGAAGACGGGCA
>Ga0315298_1002744_pt1 | contig 29124 bp, 23 predicted proteins | sample WHS_1_MG_FD_203077 | JGI IMG/M metagenome (GOLD analysis project Ga0315298, IMG submission 203077) | Extremophilic microbial mat communities from Washburn Hot Springs, YNP, Wyoming, USA - WHS_1_MG | ecosystem: Environmental > Aquatic > Thermal springs > Hot (42-90C) | place: USA: Wyoming... | reverse complement strand
CCTTCTTGCGCACATCCTCGCCCCCCTCCCCGGCCCTCTGGAGTATATAGTCTACGAACCCGGCCGCGAGCTCCCGCTGTCCTTCGGAGCCGTGTACTGAAAGCCAAGCGGCGCGCTCAAGGCCCTCTTTTAGGATCGAGACGTAGCCCTTCTTACCACCTTCCGGCATCTTGACCGTGAAGTGCCTGCCCTCCTCAAGGCCCATGTCCCTAAGCCGCCGGGCCTCCCGCTCTATGCCTTCAGGGTCTGTGGAGCGATATCTGACCACCAGCGCGCTCTCGGTCAGCCCCACGTGGTACCTGGGCCAGCCCTCCTTCAGCGTGATGCCGCTCCTCAGCTTCTCCAGCCAGCGCTCCGCCCTGCCGGCATCCACCCAGCCGTTGTCGCGCGCAGTCTTGACGATATCGGCGATGGCGTCCCTGAGCTCCTTGCGGCCGGCCGCCAATTTGTCAGTAGTGGCCCAGACCTGCCACACGCCTCTACCGCCCACTCTCTCAACCTCGGCGTCAATGCCCGCAAGCTTGAGGAGGCGCGCCGCGAGCTCTGCGCGGCTCTGGTCAGTCGAGTTGAATTGAACCATGATGTCGTGTCCGCGCAGATAGACGTTGTACTTGACGTCGACGTCGCCCTCCGATATGGTCAGATCGGCGGCGACGCGGCCGCCCTCGGTCCTCCTCAGCCTCTCCCAGCCGATGTTGAGGGCCCCCTCGGCCCCCAGCTCCACGGCCTCAGCCAGCTTGTGGTTCTTAAGCCTGTCGTCCCCTCCCTCAAGCAGAGGAGGCCCGAAGAGGAAGTAGAGGCGCGCCAGCCTGACCGCGTCGCCGCCGGACGCGACGACTTTGAACGCAGTCCCGGCGCCCTCCACCTCAGCCCTAATGCCGTGTGCCGCGAGGGCGGCCCTCCAGAGCAGGGCGATTGCGCGCTCGCCGCAGGTCAAGACGACCTCCCCCCTCCCCGCCGCGGACACGTACCCATCCCCGCCTACGGCCCCGGAGACCGCCGCGGCGAAGTACCTCAGCGATTCCCCACCCACGCCGAGTTTCTCCGCCTGTACGAGCAGGAGGGCCGGCGCGATGGCCTCCCTGGCGATCTTGTCGTCGTTCAGCTTATCCCTCAGCGCATTGAGCCCCTCCAGTTCCTCCTTCGTCAACGTCTTCTCGTCCAGCCGTCTCACGGCGGCCTCCACCACGCCGCTCCAGTGGTCGATAGCCCAGCGCTTCAGCTCGCCCCAGCTCTTCGCCTCGACGCCCAGCCTCTTGAGCCACCCGCCCTCAGCGCTCCTCCTGACGGCCCCGTCGAGCTTGCCGAGGGTGGCGTGGACCAAAAGCTGGAGCTTAGGCCCCTCAAGGGTCAAGCTCACGCGGAGCCGCACGGCGTCGGACCAGCCGAACAAGTCCTTGGTCTCAGCCACCTGCCAGAAGTGGGAGGTGGTCATTTGCAACATCTTTCCCTTTCTGCTTATCGCCACGTCTGAGGCAAGCCAGCCCAGCATGTGGGGGAAGGGGTCCTCGATGGGCCAGCGCTCCCTAAGCTCCTCCGCCGCCTTCCACACCATCTCGAGCTCCCGCCTAAAGAGCTCCCGCCACCTCGCGCCGAGCTCCAAGAAGTAGGCTCTGCCCGCCCCCTCCCCCTCACCCACCTTCTCGATCCTCAGCCTTATGCCCTCAAGCTCGGCGAGCCTGCCGCCCCCCTTAAGCCTGAATACCTTAAACACGAGGGACTTCTCGGCCTCCCTCTCAGGCATCAGCGCCAGCCCGCCGCCCTTTGTGAGCATATCGACGAGGCCGCCGTAGTGGTCGCGGCCGGGCTTCAGGAACAGGCGGCGGAGGGCCTCCGCGATCATCTCCTCTACCGCCGCGGGTCTCTCGGCCCTCGCCCTCCTGGCCTTGATGTACGCCGTCCTCGGCGCGTAGTAGAGGAGCCAGGCCGAGCCGCCCTCCTCAAGCCAGTACCTGGCCGCTGTACCGTACGCGCCCCTCCTGCCCAGCGCGTCCTCCCTATAGGCCAGAAGGGCCGCGTAGGCCTTCACGCCGAAGTTCGAGCCGCCGAACTCGGGGAGCTCCCGATAGTCCGTCTCAGTCAGCTCCCTTGCTGTATTCTCCTTTACGTCCAGGAGGTCTCCCAGTTTGTACTTGACCGCATACTCGTTCAGCCTCTCCCTGAGAGTATTCAAGGCGTCCTTGAAGGCCTCCTCTTCCTCGGCCAGCCGCTCCAGCCTCCCGAGGTCGGGCACGTACATAACCCGCTTGAGCGGCCCCTCGCCGGCCTCCACCCTCTTCACGGCCTCCTCAAGCCCCGCCGCGACCTCTCCTAACGCAGACCTGTAGACGCCGAAGGCCTCCTCAAGGGCCAGCGTCGCGTAGAAGAGGGCCCTCTTCCTCCCCTCGTCGAGCTCTCTATATGCCTTGCCGCGCATCAGCCTCCTCTCCTCGGACGGCCTCGGCGCGATGATCTTCCTCAGCGACTCCCAGGGCTCCGCCAGCCCTATCCTCCCGGCGTTAGCCTCTCTCGCTATCCCCAGGAACTTCTTGTAGGGATCGGGCTCGCGTTTAAGCAGGTTGAGCGCCTCCTCCCTAGAGTACTCGACCCCGCCGAAGGCGGCGAAGGGCATCAAGGAGGCCGCGTAGGCGAGTCTGTGGAGCTCGATGAGGCCCCAGAGGTTCATCGCTGCAGAGGCCGCCACCAGCCCGGCCGCGACCGCGGCGGCCAGGAAGAGGTGGGCCTTGTGCTCGTCGATCCAAGCCAGAACCCTCGCGACCGCCTCGACGAACAGCTCCGCCAGCCTCTCCGCCGCCACCCTGGCCCTCTCGAAGACGTCCCTCGCCGCCTCGTATAATGCCTTCGCCGCCCTCCGGACGTACTCGACGGCCTCCCTGAACTGCCCGGCGTCCGCCAGCGCTATGGCCGAGGCCACTGAGGAGACCACGGCGTCCGAGTACAGCCCGTGGTAGGCCGAATATACGGCCGCCGCGGAGAGGCCGGCTAACGCCGTCGCTCTAAGCGCCCTCTCGACGGCCGATACGCCCTTCAGCGCGTCCCTTCTGTACCTCTCGCCGGCCCTAGCCAGTATGTCTACGATATCCAGCACGAACTGCTTTATGCGGTACTCGGCGTCGGGGATGCCCGCCTCCTCGGCCCTCCTCATAGCCTCCCTTACGGTGAGCTCTATGCGCGCGTACAGCCTCTCGCCGTCCCTCGTCGCATACCCCTCGAAGAGGTAGAGAAGGGCGTCGCGGGCGTGCCTCGCGGCGTCCGGCGACGCCATCAGCCTCCCGAGGGAGCGCAGGACGTCCTCCGCAACCTCGCCCAGGATGTGGGCGAATTCGGGCTCCCTCCTCGCTGTTTTCTCCAGCCTCGCCTGCACCTTAGCCACGACGAGGCTCTTCGCCTTGAACGCCGCCTCCATGTCTAGGGCCAGGCCGAACCTCTCCACCAGATGGTCCACAATCTCAAGGGCCCCGTCCGGGATCACGTCGGCTATAGGCGCCCTCGGCCTCTCGCCCAGCCGTCTTAAACCGCGCTCCTCGACAGCGGGCCTCCGGACCTCCGCGGCCTGCTTGACCGCCTCGGGCCTGGCGGCCTCCCGCCTTAAACTGCGTACAGCCGGCTCGACGGCCTCGGGCTCGGCCGGCTTCAACGCCTCGGCCCTAGCCGCCTCGGGCTTGACCGACTCGGCCGGCTTCACGGCCTCCGGCCTCTGGGGAGGCGGGAAGAGCTCCTCGTACTTGAGGCCGGCGCCCATGAAGGCGTTGAAGAGCTCCAGCGTCCTCCTCGCCGCGGCGGGCTTCTTGGGCGCATACGGCTCTGCCATCCCCTCGAACCACATGTTCAACGCGGTTATCCACGTGGCCCTGAACTCGCCCCACCCGTCCTCGTCGCCCACCAGCCGGTACATGAAGGCCGGAACCAGCTCGTGCGGAAGCCAAGGCATGAAGATTGCGCCGGCCGCCTCCTCCTTGGTCCTGAGCTCCCTACCCGCCCCGCTCCTCAAATAATCGGCGTATTCGTCCGCAAGCCTGAAGGCCAGCCACGTCAGATACAGCTCGTCGTGCCTCTCCCACAGGCGATCCTCAGGCTCTCCGTACCTTCTGCGGAGATGCTCAAGGGCGTCCCTGGCCCTAGGCCGGTCGAACTCGTAGACGACCTGCCACGCCGTCCTGTTGAGGCGGGCGTCGTAGAGCTCCCTCACCATCTTCCTCATGCCGTCGTGGTCCCTTGCGCGCAAGGACTCTCCGAATTTAGATAGGGGCTCCTCTATGGAGAGCCTGTCTATGGAGTATGCCATAATCTGGTCGCCGTCCCTGGCGGGCATCCTGTCCTTAAGGATATACCAGATGAAGGGCTCCGGCGCGGGCCACTCCGCCGGCCTGATGTAGGCTATGCCCTCGGGCGCCCCGTCCACCAGCTCCGTCACGGCCCTCTCCACGGCCGAGAGGTCGAGGCCGCGGGGGGCAACTACGTGTGCCGTCCTCCACTCCTTGGGCACCCCCTCCTCGAAGCCCGCAGGTCTCTTTATCTGCCGCACCTCCCAGCCCGCCTCGCCCGCCCTTCTGGCCAGCCCCTCGTCCTCGGTCCAATACGCGACGTACGGCTCTATCCTCCCCCTCCAGCCGCCCCGCATATAGGCCTCGACGTGCTCTTGGGGAACGGCGGAGAGCCCGAGGAGGAGGGCCCTCTCGGCGGCCTCCCTGCCCATCCTGAGGCCGGAGCCGCGGGCGTAGCGCCCCATGGCCTCGTGGAGCTCGCCTACCGCGTCCTCAAGCCTGTCGCTCACGACGAAGCGCTCCGCCGCCCTAACGCCGTAGGCCGCCAGAAGGGCGTCCACCGCCCTGGCCAGCTCGTCCGTAGGCGCCTCGCCCCTCTGCACCCTCCTGGCCGCCTCGACCACTCGCCTTACGTATTCTCTAAGGTCTCCCCACTCCCCATTAGCCGTGAAGACCTTGGCGAGGGCGTCCTCAAGGGCCGCCAGGTCCGCGGCCACGTCCCTCTTCACGATAATGCCTGCGCTCCTCAGGGCTTTGCGCAGGACCTCCCCTGCCGCCTCCTCCCTCTTGGCGATAAGCTCCCTCACGGCCTGGGGCAGGGAGCTCCACCTATCTTCGAGGGGCCTCGCCCAATGCTGAGCGTACTCCCTAAGCGCCCGCTCCCCGGCCTCGTACGCCGTAAGGGCCATCCATCTGGATATGGGATCGGAGCCCGCTTCCTTCGCCGCCTCGCCCAGCGCCAACGCCGCCTCGGGCGAGAACCTCGCGATCGCGTCCACGGCGGCCGCGTACTCCCTCCTCGCGTTGAGGTACTCCTCGTAGGCGGGCCTGGCCCTCTCCTCCACGGCCTTCAACACCGTCTTCACGTCTCCGCCCTCCGCCTCTATGCCTAGGGCCTTGAGGGCGGCCTTCAGCTCCTCCAGCGCCTTGAGGGCTTGCTCCTTGTCCTTAGCCTTCAGCGCCTTCTGCAGTGTGCGATACGCCTTCTTCACTTCCTGGGAGACATGCCGCGTGTCGTCTTTGACCAGCGCCAGGTAGACGGCCGCCCTCTCCGCCGCCTCTTTCAGCCTTCCGTAGTAGGCCGCGAGGACGTCCCTGACTACTCTCGGCACCGCCTCCTCCAGCCTGCTCCTCGGAGGCGGCTGAGGCCTGGCGCCCTCCGCGAAGAAGTGCTGGGCCCTCTCCAGGTCGTACACCGGCGGAATTGGTTCAGCCCTCGCCCGCAGCATCTTTTCAAACTTGTTGTACGCCCGTTCGGCGTCTGCAATCCCAACTGCAACCTCGCCAAGCTCCTTCGGGAGCTTGAGCTCGTCTACCCAGCTAATCACGCGCCTGACGTCCACGGCCCTCGCCATCCTCTCCGCCACCTCCTGCGGGTCGCCGGCGAATGCCCTCGCCGTCAGGCCGAAGTACCTCATGGCCACCTCGCGGACGTCGCCGCGCTCCCTCACGAAGTCCCTCACCTCCGCCACGTGCGCCCTATAGCGCGTCCTCGCGTCGGCCAGATGCCTCTCGGCCCTCTTGCGGGCCGCCTCAAGCCCCTCCCTCGCCCTCCTCTCCAGCTCCAGCCGGGCCTCCACGCAACACGCCGACGCGGCCTCCCTCAGAAGCCCCTCGGCCCTCCTCTCGGCGCCCCTTAGATACGTCTGGACAAGGCGGATCTCCTCGTACGCCGCCTTGGCCCTCAACACGGAGGCCAGAAGCTTCAGCTCGTGCGCCTCCGCCTCAAGCCGCCTAGCGACCGCCTCGTCAGATGCAGCCTCCGCCTCAGAAAGCATCTGCGCGGCTTTAGCTGTTATGAGGGAGGCCGCCTTGTCGAAGAGCTGTATTCTAGCTCCTGTAACGGTCATCTCCGAGAGCTCCCTAAACGGCCTCCCCTCGCCTCTGTAGTACGCCTTCAGCCCGCGCATCACCGCCTCCCTGCCGAAGTCCCCCAGCCACCTCATCATCTTGCCGGCGTAGCTGCCGCCCGCGATGCTCACCGGCGCCCCCGCCTTGGCCGCGCTCGTCTTGGAGTGCTCGAAGGCCGTGCTTAGGTACGGGCCGTAGTCGGCGAAGAGGCCGTACCACCTGGCGTACGTGGGCCGGAGCAGGTCGTGGCCGAGGCGGTCCACGACGTACGAGTACAGAGGCGCCCTGACGAGGGCCCTGACCCTCTCCTCGTCGATCAGGTGCTTCACCTCGTCGTAAAGCGGATTTCTGAAAATCTCACGGCCCTCCCTAAGCAGGTATAGCGACACCTCGGACAGAGCCCTAAACAGCCTGTCCGCCTCCTCGAGGCCCAGCATACGTGCCGCGGCCCACGCATGGCCGAACTCGGCGTCTGCGCGGGGACGTCTGACGTATTCGGCGAGCTCTAGGGCGCCGTACAGCCTGGCCAGCTCCCTCTCCAGCTCGCCCAGGGCCTTGGCCACGCGCCTGTCGTCCGGCCTCTCAAGGGCCTTCAAGACGTTGGAGAGGCCCAGCTCCTCGGCCACCCTCCTGGCCCCCTCCAGCTCCTCGGCCGGCCTCTCCGCGGCCGCCTTACCGGCCTCCCTCTCGCCCTTCTGGTTCCGGTAGGCGTCGAGGGCCGCTCTGTTCGAGAGGAGGCGGTGGAGGAGCTCAAGCCCCTCTACGGCCCGGCCCGCGCGCTCCGGCGACAGTAGGGCGCGCACCCTCTCGACTGAGGCCTTGTCCCCGACCTCCCCGGCGATCCTCTCCGCGGCCCTCCTGATGCGGGCCGCGACGTCCCCCATGCCTTGTTGCTCGAACTGCTTCGCGGCCTCCTCCGCCCTAGCCTTGAAGGCCTTCACGAATTCGGAGGGGCTCCTGGCCTCCGAGTAGGCCTCCTCGAAGGCCCTGGCGACTGCCGGCAGAACCACCGCGACGTCCTCCACCGCCCTCCAGCCCACCGACTCAGATATCTTGGCCAGCTCGGCCGCCGCGCGGCGGACCCTCTCGGCGCCTTCTACGTCACCCCGCCTGGCGTGCTCCTCGGCCAGCCTCTCCACCCTCTCCGTGAAGAGCTCGCGGAACGCCCTCTCCCTCCTCTCCGGCTCCCTAAGCGCCTGCGCCAGAGACTCCTCGAAGGCCATAACCACGGAGCGCACCTCCGGCACCTCCCGCCTGACGACGCGGTGCCCCTCGACTATGTCCTTGACGAAGAAGAACTCCTCTTGAAATCTCCTATAGATGTTTGCAGTTTCCTGCAGGACCTCCCGCCTCAGCCTCTCGGCCTCGGCCGCGAGCCTCTCGACCGCCGTAGGGGGCATCCTCAGCTCCTCCGCCCTCTCCAGCATGCGCGCTATGCGGCGGTACTCGACGGCCTTGCGCAGAGCGTCCAGCGCCTCCTCCCCGACCCTAAACCCGGCGAGGTATCTGGCGTAGTCCGGCAGAAGGACGGCGTCCGGCCCGATCCTGACGGCCTCGGCCGCGCTCAGCCTCTGCTCCCTCACCAAGGAGGCCCTGTGCGCCACCGCCTCCCACGGGGCGTCCTCCACGCGCCTTACGGCAGTCCTCCCGGACCAGGACCTAAGCGCCACCTCGCCCTCCTCGGTGCCCCTCGCGCCGAGGACGACGCCCCTGGCGAGGCCGGCTATCCTCAGCGTTGGGATGCGCTCCTCGATATGCCACCTGACTATCTCGGCCGCTATCTGCCTCGTGTCGTAGCGGGTCGGCGCAACCGCGTAGTGCGCCTCCAGGTACCTCTCGGCGCTCCTCAAAGCCCTTACGGCCAGGCCGAGGTCCATAAGCGCCAGGCCCTTGACTATATCCTCCACCGAGGCGTCCCTGGGGATCTGGGGAGGCCTCCCCTCAGAGAGCCTCTGGAGGGCCTCGTTGAGGGCCGCGACTACGCGGGCCCTAGGCGCCTTGTCTATCACGGCGAAGTGCCTAAGCGCCTCCTCCAGGCGCTCCACCGCCTTCCTTGCCTCCTCGGCCATCTTCGCCCTCTCCCCCTCATCCAGCCCCGAGGGGTCCGAGAAGTACCTCCTAAGGACCTCGTACCGCCTCTGGAACTCCTCGGCAAACCGGCGGAAGTCGGCGAGTCCCCTCTCCGCCTCGTGCGCCATCTTCTGCCTAGCCTTCTCAAACTCCTCCCTTGCCTGCTCCACATACTGCGACACTGAGTGTAGCCTTGCCCAGCCCCACCTCAACTCCCTCATATAGCCTTGTACCGCGGCGCGTAGGTTCAAATACACGGCGGCGTCCTCCGGCTTAATTTTGCCCTCAGCCACGAGCCTAGCCACCACATGCGGATCCAGTCGGAGCAGGCCCCGCCACATAGACGGGAGGCGGTCGAGGCGCCACCAGAAGAGGTAGTAGCTGAGGGAGTGTCTGCTCGCCTCCACCCTCTCCTGCACCCAGGCGTCGAACCTAGGCGAAAGCTCCCTGAGGACCTCGATGATGTTGTCGGCCTTGAGGGCGTTCCAGAGGCGCCTGGCCGCCTCGATGCGAGCCCGCCGCTCCTCCTCAGCCCTGCGCCTCTGGCTCCGAATCCACTCGGCGTCAGCCCTCTCCTCAGCCGCCCTCTTCACCCGCTCCAAGGCCTCCTCCCTCGCCTTGGTCTTGATCTCTTCGCGTATCTGCTCCGCCGGGTCCCTCACGGCGATCTCCCTCCGCCACAGGACGTACCGCCTGTAGTACTCCTTGAGGTCGGGGCTCCGGAGATACCTAAGGCCGGGTACCCGCGCCGCGAAGAAGGAGTGGACGCGCGCCGCCGCGCGGACGGTAGTCCTCATCACCGGCCTCTTCACCGCCAGCCATATGCGCGTAAGCAGCCTCCCCCTCACCGCCACCCGGAACGGGAGCCAGTAGGTCCAGTCCTGTATTACGCCGATGACGAAGCCGAACGCCGCCCTCATAGGCGTCGGGAAGTCGAAGAGAGCACCGAGGAATTCGAAGACGGCAACTATAGAGAGGATCGTGACGAATAAGACGGTGAAGAGCCAGCTTAACACGTTGCTCTGCGTCGTCTGGACATCCTCAAGGTTTTGTATGTTCCAGAGCGGGATCCCAGTCTCGTTGTCGGTCGGAGGCATCTTCATGCCGGAGTGGTAGTAGGGCGTGTACGGCAGTGTCCTGTTGTTCCAAGGTATCCTCCACTTCACGAAGCCGCTTAAGTTTGCAGGCGGCGGAGGAGGCGGCGTGCCGAAGACGTATTTGAACATGTCCGCCTTGGCCTCAGCCACGCGTCTAGCCACCCGCGAGTCGCCCATGGGATACGCCGCGGCCCACCACTCCCTCGCGGGGTGGAGGCGGAGCTCAGCCGTGAGGTTAACCGGCGCACGCCAGTCGTACATGACGCATGCGATGAGGACGTTCCTCCCACTGTAGCTGTCCGGCGACGTGTAGTAGAGCGGCACGGCTCCGGGCGTCTGGCTTATCAGCGCCAGATACTCCCTAACAGTTGCGGCGGCCGCCCTGGCCAGAGAGGAGTTGCTGGCCTCAGCCGCCTCCAGATACGGCCCCACCCTGGCGAAGTAGGCCAGGGAGACGTTCCGAATAACCACAAGGGTTAGGTAGTTGTCTCTCAACAGCTTCGTCAAGTTGTGCTCGGCATCCACAACGGGGCGCCACCGCGGCTCTGCAGTTGGGACGAGGGCGGGTTGGCAGTAGTGCCGATGCTCCACGCCCTCTAGGTACTCCACGACCCGTATGCCGCCTATGTCGGTGTAGTCGGCCAGCACCTCCGGCAGGTGGTCGCCCTGCTGCTTATGCACCCAGACGCCTACGTCGTCCATCCACGCGAAGGCATATAAGATCCGCGGCGGCCCGGGGACAGCCCTGAAGAAGGACAGCACCATGTACGTCCTGTTGTCGTGGGTGTAGCAGTATGCGCCGAAAGGCGGCGTGCCGTCCCCACTCCACTCCCCATATTCAAGCCGGATCTGCACGTCCCACGTCCTCGTGGTGATGGGTATCTGGCCGGCGTAGTTCCGCTCCTCCTCCGGCACCCAAGGCCGTGCGTATATCGTAGTGTTGTACTCGTAGCGGCCGGAGCCCAGCCTCTTGGTCACGTCGGCCCTCTGCCAGACGTCTCTAGAGGCGGAGCACCACCGCGCACACGTCCCGTTGACGTATTCGCAACACCACTCGCAGGTCTCCACCCAGCGGTGGAGGCTCACAGACCTGCCGAACACAGGCCGGGAGGCGTTCTGCACCGTGAAGTTAAACACCGAACGGACTACGCCGGCGACCGGGTCCACAACACGCTTCTCCCCCGACCAGAGGGAGAAGTTGTAAACGCCTCCGCGAATAGTCGCGTCCAACACGGCGCACGTCGTCTTGTTGCCCAAGGCGTCGAAGCACGTCTCGTTGTCCGGCGGCTTTATCCAGCCCCACACCCCGTTGTGAGCGTACGTGACGCCTCTGTCCACCACCCCGTGTCTGTCCTTCGCCGTGTAGTTTACCGCCACTGCGAGGAACCGCCAGTGCTGGGGGACGTCTATCCGGAGGTGGTAGCTCCTATACCCCAGCCACTGGTGGAATTGACAGATGGCCTTCGACAAGTTGGCCGCCTTAAGCCTCTGCGCCTGGTCGGGGGGCATCAAGTAGTCGAGGAACTCCCGGAAGTCGCCGTAGGATATGCACCCGCCCTCCCCCGGCCGGGGCGCGGGGAAGTCTAGCCAGGTGTTGATGGCTGTTGTGGAAAACCACGTCTTGTTGCCGTAGGCCAAAGGCGTTACGGAGCTAACTGTAGCCGTCACCCAGTCGGTGCCGTTGAAGGCGGCTTTGTCGAAGACTTTGTACCTCTCGGCCAGCTCCAGGGCGGTGGCCGCCGCCTTCTCCACGTGGGTGGAGTTCAGCGGCACGTCGGTGAGGTTCAACACCCCCCGCATCTCCTCCCCCAGCTCCGCGGCGTTGGGCTTGACGAAGGTGTTGTTGTACCTAGCGAAGAAGAGGGTGTGGGGAGCGCCCTCCACGGCCATGAGCGGCACCGGGGCTATGCCCGTGGCGTTTGCCGCAGTGGCGTTTAGCCACTTGGCCGTTTCGACGCCCCACACGGCGAATTCCTTCCCCAGAGGCGCCAGGTAGTAGCCGATGTAAGAAGGCACGATCATGATCAAGGCGAAGAACAGCAGGGCGCCACCCAGCGCCCGCGTGGGTTTGAAGATTACGGCGAGGAGCGAAAGGGCCAGAAGCGGCACAGCCATCTTCACCGCCGCCCCGGCCATGAACTCCAGGAAGTGGAAGACCATGACGAAGGCTGTGGCGGCGTTGTAGGTGGTTAGGGAGATCTGCAGAACTGGGTCCCCAACCTTGGAGACGTATAGGGCGTATTTAGAGAGCTGGACGAGGGCGCCTCCCGGCACCAGCGACGCGACGATGTTAACCACAGTCTCCGCCGCCGCCACCGCGAAGAGGGCCGTGTAAGAGGCCTGCTGAGCCGTTAGGAGGGCCTCGAAGGTCTCGTGGATGGCCTTGTAGTTCCTCTCAAGGGCTTGTTGCAGGTTCAAGTCGGGGAAGGGGTATGGGAAGAACTCGCCTTGCCTGGTTTCAAAGAGCGGTGGATGTTCTCCATTGGGGGTGAAGAAGGCTATGATGTGCACGACCACCGCCGGCACTAGAAACAGCGTAAAGGCGCCTATCAACGCGGGGAGTGCCCACTTGGGGTCCCCCCTCAAAAGCATCACGAAGGCGGCTACGCCTATCAGCGCGATTATGCCTAGGTCCAGCATGTTAATCTAGCGCTAGGTGCGCCCCTGCATGGTCGAGCAGCCTCGACGCGGCGTACGTCGCCACGCCCAGCACCAGCCCTATCAAGCCCAGCAGAACCATGGCTTGTATCAGCGGCACCGCGCCGAAGGGCGTGGCGGTGAGCGGGGTGAGGAATATGATGGGGTTTACGGCGGATTTAAGCACGTCCGCCCCCGCCGCTAAGACGATGGGCGCCACCACTGAGACGGCGAGGAGCCAGGCGCCCAGGTTCCGGGTGCGTTCATAGGTCGTGAGGACAGCCCCAATGGACAGAAACGCGGGCCAGCCGTATGCCATGGCCGCGGCTACTCCGTATACCGCGGCCGAGATCAGCACAGTTGTGGCGGCAGTCACGATGTATGCCATCCCGTTCATGATGGCCATGCTCACGGCCGAGGTCCACGGCAGTATGCCTGTGCCAATGACTGCCGCCATGTAGCCTGCCAATATGCCCCACGCCGCTCCCACGTAGCTTTGATACGTCGACGCCGCTATGCTAAGCGCCGCCTGGACGTTGGCCCCGAAGTTCTGCCAGCTCTTAGTCCGGTTAAGCACTTGGATGGCTGAGTTGTCTGGGAGCCTCACGCCTGCCACGGACAGGTAGGTGTTCAACCCCCACAGCGACAGGTTGATCAAGATCAACGCCACTCCGAAGAGGACGCCCGACACCAAAACCCGCTCGAAGCCCTCCGCGGCGCGCTCTCTATGCGACCTGTCTCCCAAAAACCAGTAGAGGGAGTAGTAGCCGGCCTGGGCCGCCAAGGCCATCAACCCGGCGGCCGTGAGGGGGTCGGAAAAAAACTGGGGTTCGGGCATTACCTGCTGAGCTCGCTCCACAGCTGGGTGATGGGGTCTACCATTATCCACCTCACCACAGTGGCGAAGGTGTTGAGGTCCATCTGGCCGCCGTTGGTGATTATCCCGATCGCGGCGTATATGGAGAAGATCAGCAGAAACAGCCAGGCGAAGCCGTATATGACGTCCTTCGCCCGCTCCAGTCCGTCCCAGAAGGCGCCCATCCTCTGGAACCGCGTCGGCGACACTTTGCCCAAGGCGAAGTGCGCCACGATTATCGAGATCGCGGCCCAGAACGCCATGGCGATTGCCAGCCTAACGCCGAGGACTACGCGTTTCAGAAACTCCTTAAAGCCGCCTAACGCCTGCTCAGGCTCAGGCATACCGCCTTGTTGTTGCTGAGCCTCCACATACGCCGCCAGCGCCAACAGCAGAAGCGCCGTCGCCACCGCCTTCACAGCCCTCTTCCCGGCTTTGCCCTCCTCAGCCTCCTTCTTCTTTGTCTGTGGTTTAGTTGTGGGCGGCATGAACCCCCTCTACGGCCGGCCGGAAAAACCCTACATACGCCGATCCCGCCTCGATGTCCGTAGCCCTCTGCCAGCTGCCCGATAGGCCGAGCCCGGACCCGGGAACCTCTGCCCCGAGCGCGGCCGCGCGCCCTAGCGCTCCAGCTCCCGGAGCATCCTCAGCACGTCGCCGCCGAGGATGTGGCCCGCCGTGGCCTCCTCCACGGCGTCCGCGAGCCTGTCCCTCAGGTCTCTGTAGGGCAGCACCCTCTCCACCAGGTGCCGGTTCTCGTCGAGGAACTCGGCGACCTTCTCCCTGAGCCACTCCCTGTCCGGCCCCCACGGCCCTCCCTCCCCGCCCCACCTCTCGCCCCACCTCTTTACGGCCCTCGCCAGCTCCCTCCTCAGCTCCTCCAGGGCCTCCTCGGCCTCCCTGCGCGGAGGCCTCTGCGCCTCCGCCGCGGGCCTCTGGGGCTTCAGCAGGTCGGCCACGGCGGCGTGCAGGCCGTCCACGAGGGACTTGAGCGCCGCGGCCACGTGCATCGCGCCCTCGGCCCGGAGGCGCCTCACGAGCCCCTCCACGTCCGTCCTCTCCACCAGCTTGGGGCGGTGCCCCGTGCCGGGGCCCTTGCAGTAGATGTGGACCGTCGTGCCGTACATCAGCGGCCAGCATGTGCCGCCGCCCGCCCTCCAGGTGAGGGACCGCGCCGCGGATCCCGGCGGCCCCTCCAGCGCCCGCGCCGCCTCCTCCAGCTCGGCCTCGGCGGCGGCGAGGGCCCGCGGATCGGCCGCGGCCAGGAGCCGCCTCACCTCCTCCAGCGTCCTCCTCCCCATGTACCTGGTCCTGGAGCCCTCCTTCCTGTAGAGCAGATACCCGCCGGGGCCTATCACGAGCCAGTACCTAACCCCCTCAACAACGAAGTACACGCAGACGCTGGGCCGGGGATTATTTGAACTTGCAACGGTTTAAGACGGCGCCGCTACGCGCGGCCCCGGCGTTCCGCGGTTTAAGACGGCGATCTAAAGGCCCTGCCGAAGATGCGGTTTAAGACGGCGCACCTCACCCGCCGAAGCGCGCGGTTTAAACGGCGAGCCCGGGCCAAGCCGGCCCGAGGCGGCCTCACGACGCCCATGCCGCGGTTTAGACGCGCCGCACCACTTCACGGTTTAAACCGGCGGGGAGAAACGCGGGGATCCCGCGCAGTTTAAAACGGAGACCGGCCGCGACGTGCTCATCGCAGACGTGGTTAAACCGACGGGAGGAAAGGCGCAACCTCGACGCGGTTTAAAACGGCGGCCGAAGACGGCGTGACTCGGCCGGTAGAGGGGCGCGGTTTAAAACGGCGCGCCGCATCTTCCACGCGGTTTAAGACGGCGGATCGGTGGGGCTTGGGGAGGGTGGGCGCGCGGCCGGGGGCTACGCGGTCTAGGGCGGATCGACGGCGCTATGTAGGATATATAGCGCTAGGCGCGTGCGGCCTGGCCACCCGGCGCATAGAGGTCGAAGCGCTCAGATCTTGCCATACCTCCTCACGAACTCGCCCCACTCCTCCCTGGAGAGGCAGACGACGCCCAGCTCCTCCGCAAGCCCCTCGTTGCCCACCACGACGATGAAGGCCTTCCCCACAAGGCTGCGGAGCTCCTCGACGCTCTCGACGACGCGGAAGCCCTCCGGCGCGTCCTCGACCCCGTAGACCACCACGTCCATGCGCCCGCCTAGCCGGGCTCGGATATATCTTCCACCCTCCAGAACCTCCCCCTCTGGAAGATCAGCACGGCGCACCTCCCGGCGGCCTTGACCGCGTCGTAGTCCCGCGTCAAGACCGCGCACCCCTCCCCGCACTCGGCGTCGCAGAGCTCGGCGGCGTAGGTCTCGGCGGGCTTGTGCTCGGAGAGCCTGCAGTCCAGGCCGTAGCGGCGGCATAGGTCGAGGTAGCGCCTCGCCAGAGGCAGGTGGTTCTCGTGCCAGGCGTCTACCACGAAGACGGCGTCCACCCCCGCCTCTGCGGCTGACGCGAAGAGCTCCTCCGGCTGGCTTAAAGACGCCGCCACCGAGAAGACGTCCACGTAGACCTTGCGGTAGTTGGCGGCGGAGTCGGGCCGTAAGTAGAAGCGGCCCTTCCTATTCTTTACCTTCATACAGCCTCTCCACGAGAACCTTGGCGACGGCCATGGGCACCTCCTCGCCCTCAGCCTCGTATAGGACGCGGCCGCCGCATTTGATCGTAATGCGCCGCGTGTCGGAGATAACCACGACGCGGTACCTCGGCGAGATGAAGAAGGTCAGATCGACCCCTCCCCTCGGCGCGAGGGGCCTGGCGTGCAGCTCCCCGTTGGCCTCCAGCCTCTCGCCGCACTCCACGTCCGCCTCGGCCACGTAGACCCGCCTGTCCTCAAGCCTCTGGAGCGCCCTCCTGTAGCGCCGGTACAGCATTACGGCGGCTATGTGGGTGCAGATCTCTTTGCGGCGTCGAAAACCGAAGGCCGAGGTAAAGCATGTACAATACCAACGACCCTCCCTCTCGGAGTACCAGACCTGATACATTTGCTTCCAGTCCCCCAGCTCCCTACGGCCTTGGACGAGGTAGAGGTTCTCCCTCACCTCCTCTACGTCACCCAACCTCAGCAAAGCCCTCCTTATCCAGCTTCGCGATTTGCCGGGGAAGGTACTCGATAGGGACTCCACAGCCCGCCTAAGCGGGTCCTCTCTGCGCATAGGGCGGCACCGTCATCCTCAGCTGGCCCCACGTGCCGCGTAGCGGAATCACGCGGGACAGCTCCTGCTGGGCCTTGACGGAGGCCGCCCTAATGGTGACGAGGGCCTCCGAGGGGTTGAGGGGCGCAGTTCTGCTTTCATCCATATCCCAGTCGGGGAACCGTATCACAACCTTCACGTACCCAAGGTGACGGAGAAATTCTCTATAGCTGTGGGAAATCAACACGAAGAATCGCCTAGAGGCTCTGCCTGTGCGGAGGTGGTCTGTGAGGAGGCTGTAGCGGCCGGTAAAAGAGAGGAAGCGGTGTGCCTCGTCTATGACGTAGATGACGTTTCTGACGCCGCGGGTCAGCTCCAGGTGGGTGAGGACGTAGGCTATCCTGCCCACTCTGTCCAGCTGGGAGAGGTCTATGCATGTGGACTTCCCCGCCGCGATAGGCCCGTCTGTGGCTTTGAACTGCGGCCCGTCGAGGTGCGCCAACCTGCGCCGAAGCGCATAGGCCGTATCCACCTCGTGGGGCTCGGCTAGCTTGAGCACGTTGGCGCGGATGTCCGAAAGCGTCTCGAAGCCGTGTTCGATGCTCCTAAGCAGGAGCTCCGCCATGGCGGGCGTCAGCAGATACGGATACTCCCCGTACGTCGCCGCGAGGCTCTCCTCCAGGATCTCCACGACGCGTTGAGGCGGGAGGTCGAGGGGGTTGACGGAGTACCGCCCGACAAAATCACACTCCTTGAACTCCCCGGCTGTGTCGTAGATGATGATGCTGTATCGCGGTGGTATGTTGCGGAGAGACCACTTGACGAGGCTGGTCTTGCCGCTACCCGGCAGACCAGTCACCAACACGTTGCCCTCGGCGGCTACCGTCAGCCAGAACAACATTGTGTAGAGCTGGGTCATGTCAAGACGGACATCCCAAGCTCGGTAAGTCTCAACGTCATCGTGAGGGTGTCCAGCTTGACGTAGCCCGCCTTGACCGCCTTCGTGATGGTCTCCTGGCTGAAGTTATCCTGCGCATATCGCAGTGTAGTGAACCCACCAGCCTCGAATATGGTCTGAAGTAGCTCCTTCACGTCCTCCATCGCCTCTGCGACGGGCGGCGGCACCTCGACCTGACACAGGCGCCCGCCGGCCCACTCCTTCTTGAGCGACAGGGCCTCGTAGGTGAGGCCCGGCACGGCCATGGCGGCCCTGTCGGCCACCGCGATCCGCGAGTCGAAGGCCGACGTGTATACGCGCAGGACTCCGCGCAGAGGCTTGGCCATGGCCAGCAGATCGCTGAACATAGGCCAGATGTCGCTGTATATCTCCACCGCCCAGCCTCCGCCTACTTCGCGCTCCAGCTTGAAGGCCAGCGCCAAGCCGAGCACCAGCTGGACGGGGTCTGCCGTGGGCGCCCTATATCGCCACGTCCCCTCGCCGAGCTGGAGCTCCGAATAATCCACATACTTAAACAAATTACACAACGGCGCCGAACAGGAGGCGAAGTCCTGCGTCTTGGCAAATGGGGAAACGGGGTTCTGTATTCTCATAAACACGGCCGTAGCTACGAGGGAGCCCTCCGGCGTGAGGTCGAAGCCTAGGCCAGTCTCGCCGGCCTCCTCGACTTGACAGAAGGTGTAGCGGACCTTCGCGGAGGGGGGCTCCATCAATCCGCCGATGACGATCTCCAACACGGCTAACAGGTCAGCTGAATCGGTATGCCGGACAGCTGGAGGATCTGGTTCAGGAGGTGGCCGTGTATGGGGCACCCCTCCTTGAGGAAGTCCACGGCGAATTTAGGCCTTCTTGTGGGGTCCAGCCGTATCAGCGCCATCCTCGCCGGCGCCGTGTTGACGGCGTAGCCCTCGTAGCGCCATATCTGGTACAGCTCCTCCCTCCTCGGCGGCCGCACGACCGCGCGGGGGTCGCACGCCGCGACTAGGGCGAACCTGCCCGTGTGCAGCTGGCGCGCTATCCTCTCGATGTCGCGCGAAAGCACGAAGCCGTAGACGCAGAGCCGGCGGTCCGCCACCCCGGCGATGCGCAGATGCGCGTCGCCCATCCAGAACCTGCTCCTGGGCGCGCGGCGGATGATCACGTGGTCGCCCGGGCCCTTGACCACGAGGACGTCCCCGACGCCGGCGTAGACGTCGCTCACCACCTGCCAGAAGCTTGAAAATATGAGGCCCTTGTGGCGTATCGGGATCTCCACCGTCTGCGTCGGGGCGGGCGCAGGCAGAGAAGGCGCCGGAGGCGGCGGTGCCGGAGCCTCCATGGGCGCCTCTGCGGGAGGCCCCTCCTCCGCCTCGGGCTGGCCGTCCTGCGGCTGTGAGGGCGGCCGGGCCTCCATGAGCCACATCTCCCTCATCACCTCCCCCATGTCCACCGTGCCTGTGCCTCTGCGCTCCAGCTTCTCGCCGCAGAGCATCGAGGGGCGGTACAGGCAGTCGGTCCAGTCCGGCCTCTCGCTCATGCCTCCTTGAGTACGGGGTCTAGTGGTATCTTGACGTGGTACTTCAAATCGCGGGGGGACAAATACAGCACGCCCATGGCGTATGGCCTGCTCCCGGCAACGGCGGCGCCGCCTGTTGTTTCTCTTGGCGTTGTGGCTGAGCGGAGGTACTCGTAGTCGTACCTATCCAGCGCGAGAACCTCCAGGCTCCTCTTGAGCGCCCTTGTTGTCCCGCCCAACTGTAACACAAACCCGGCGTTTTCGATTATGTCCTCCGGCACATGGCGCGCCAGCTGGGCGATGATCCACAGGGCGAATCCGTACTTCCTCCCGCCCATGCTCAGCTGGCGTATGAGCGTCAACACCGTGTTGGTCACCAGCCCGGTCTCGGTGACCTTGGCCGAGTGCATGAGGAGGGCCGCCTCGTCCACGATGATCACGGCCTCCACCCTCTCGGCGAAGGGCCTGGAGCCCCACTGGGTAAGGTACCAGAGGAGGATCAGCGAGACGAAGAAGGCCTGCGCCGCCGCGTCGTGCTTCAGCGGGCGCAGATCCCACACCACGTGCCTCACGTTGGTCAGGTCGGCCTCCTCCGGCTCCTCGACGCCCGCCGCCTTGGCCGCGGCCTCTACGGCGGCTTTGGCGCTTACGGCGCCGTCTCCGGCGGGGGGCGCCAGGCCGAATTCGATTAGGAGCATGCGGAAGTATCTATTGTTCTCCAGAGGCCCCAGCGGCGGGATGTGCCTCGGCACCTCGAAGACATCGGCGCCGATGTGTTTAGCCAGCTGGACGTAGTCGCCGTGGGGATCCACGACGGCGATCTTGAGGTCTTTATGCGACTCGACCAGCCGCTGGAGCAGGGTCGCCACGGCCCACGACTTGCCCATGCCCGAAGGGCCCAGGACGACCGCGTGGGCCACAGGCATGGAGTCTATGTCGATCTCCACGGGCCTGCCGAATCTGTCGTACCCCACCAGGAGCTTGCGGCCGCTGCTCATCAGCTTCCCGCCGTAGAAGATCGGAACGCGCGACAGGTCGTGCGATAGGGCCTTGGCCATGTAAGAGCCTTTGGGCACCCAGAACAACACGTTGGCCAACACATCTTTCCGGATCTCCAGCTGGGTGGCGAGGTCTTGACTGCCGAAGACCTGGAGAAATACGGGCCTCTCGTCGTACTTCAGCATCCGCTCCAGCAACTGCGAGGTCTTGTGCAACCTGACCACTACGCCCCGCTTCTCCGAGATGCTTTCGTAGGCCTTGCCGAATTCCTTCTCCACCGCGGCCTCCGGCCTCGGCGTAAACACCACCGCCCACTTCTGCATCTTAGCAATGGCGCTTGCCTCGGCCGACGCGTAGAGCTCTAGAGTCTGCCGCGCCGTGCCTATGTCCCGCTTCGTGCCCACCGCCTCTAGCGCCAGCTCTATGTCTGCCTGGCGGTACCACCTGCGCACGTTCCGGCCGTGGTAGACAAGGAGGGCCCCGATTAGGAAGAAGGCCGGGTTGAGGAGCCCGAAGACCAGCGGCGCCGCGGCTACGTACGTAATCCAGCGCTCCGGCACAACCTTCAGCGACACCCACGTCGTGGGGTGCAGGACGAAATACGTGCGGAGCACAGACTCGATGTGGGCGATGCGGGATTCATCCGGCGTCTTGGTTGTGTATCTAACAAAGCGCTCGTTCCCGATTTGCACCACGGCCAGAAACTCAGACGGCTGGAGGGCGAGAGAGGCGTACATCTCGTGTATTGTTTGGGCCGCCGATATGCCGAACTCGCTTCTGGTAGGTTCCGCCTTCCAGAGGATGTGGTAAATCTTGCGGCGTGGGTCAAAGGCGGCTAGGTACTGCCCCACCCGCACCTTCTCCCTATACGGCTCAATCGGCCACCTGCGGCCGTATATCCACAGCAGAAGCCACTCTCCCCACAGCGCCGTTGTTGCAATTGCCATAAGCGCCGTGAGGGGGTGCGGCGCGAGGAGCGCCGCGGCGAGGGCGAAGAGCGTGGCGTAGATGTAGACGTGCGGCCTCCTCATCGCCTCAGCAGTTTAGCCGCCTCCTCCCTCTTCCCGTTGTAGAGGAGTGTGATTATCATCTCTACGTCTGCGCCGAGCCGCTCCGCCTCCCTCACCAGCTCTAGATCTGCCGCGCGGCCCTCCAGCTTGAAGTAGGCGAGCATGCGGTAGCACGTCCGCTGGTCTGTGCAGGCCTTAGCCAGCTCCCACAAACCTTTAAACAGAGGCCTCACCCTATACATCCTCAGAAAGTCTTCTACTGACAACTCGACGTATTCCAGCCCCCACTCCCCGTACAGCTTCTCGGCCTTGACTATGTCGCGGAACCTGCGCGCCGCCTCCCTCGTCTTCCTCCTCTCCTCCCTCTCCCGCTCCTCGACGCGGCGGTAAGCCTCGTCGGCCTCCCTCTTCATTTTTTTCAGGATTTCTATGTGCCTCATCTCCCCGCGCGCTTGGCCGCCTCTGTTATCATCTTGATCTCCGTCTTGAGGTATTCCTCGGCGTCCTTGAGGGCCTTCAGGGCGAGGCTCGGGTCCATGGACGCCAGATGCCTGGCGACGTCCTCCGCCGAGGCCCCCTCGGGGATCGTGGGCGCCCCGGCGGCTTCGAGGGCTTTGTTGAGGGCGTAGATGAAGCTGGCCTTGGGCTTCTCCTCAATGAGGACGTCCGCGACGGCGAGCTGGGAGGCGGCGTCTTTGAGGCGCTTGACCATGCGCGCGGCCGCGGCCCTCTCCTCCTCGCTCAGCCCCGAGGGGTTCGCGAAGTACCTCCTCAGCGCCTCGTGGCGCTGCTGGAGCTCTTCGATGAAGGCGCCGAGGTCCTCCAGGCCCTTCTCCGCCCTCATCAGGAGGACCCTCACCCTATACGGCACCCGGTCAAGGCGCCACCAGAAGAGGTGGTAGGACCACGAGCGCCTCGCCGCCGCCTCGTCCACCTTCCTCTGGACCCACTCGTCGAAGCGGGGCGAGAGCTCCCTTATGAACGCGATTACGTTCCTCGCCCTAAGCGCCCTCCATATCCGCCTAGCCGCCTCCCTCGCCCTCATCTCCCCACGTGCCTAGCCACCTCGCCCATTAGGGCGAGGAACGCCTTCTTCCAGCGCCCGAGCGACCGCGCCTTGGGGTGGTGCGGCAGTATGGCGGGTGTGAGCCTGGCGTAGGCCCTGGCCACCGCCGGCGAGTAGGGCAGGGCGACGGCCGAGTTGGCCAGCCCCTTGTATCTGCCGTCTAGCCTATCCACCATATTCGCCGCAAGGACCACGTGGGCGGCGTCGGCCTTGAACTCCGGCAGAAACTCCAGCCCCGGCCCGTCTGCAACGACCACGGCAACGTCCAGCCGGGGCGTCTTGGCCATGGGCGGGAGGTCTATCACGGCTATGGAGGCCTTCACCTTCTCCAGCGCCCTCAACGCCGCGTCCAGCGCGTCGGGGGAGCGGGTGACGGCCACGGGCACGTCCTCCCTACCCGCGTAGACGCCGGGCTGGACCCCCGCCGCCAGCAGGAGGGAGGCCATGGGCACGGGCGAGGCGTCTATGAGGCCCGCGGCGGCCACGGCGGCGTTTAGGTAGAGGACGGCCGAGCTGGCCAGGGTGCTCTTCCCCGTCCCGCCTTTTACGAAGCAGAAGCCTATCTTTATCATTTCTTCGCAATCAACATCAAGGCCACCTTGAGGTACGGATCGCTCCTCCTCTCAAGCGCCCTGGCGATCACCTCCCTGTCCAGGCACCCCACCAGCTTCTGCGCAACGTCCTCGGGGGCGGAGGCGAGGAGCCTTACGAGGAGCTCCCCCCAGTCGGCCTCGGATGCGGCCGCCTGGGAGGCGGCCAAAGCCGGCGCGGTCGGCCGAAGGGCGGAGGAGGGGGCCGGGGGGGCCGCGGGCTGGGGCGCCGCCGGCTGGGCGGATGCCGGCTGCGCGTCGCCGACCGCGTCCAGGTCGGCTATCTTCCTGCCGGCCTCCGGATCGGACCTGCCGGTCAACAGCTGGATCCCCTTCTTGATGTCCAGCCTCATGCCCCCGCCTCTAGTGAGGCGGAAAAACCTTGTGTAGGAGGGCCTCCACGGTCTTCCTGTTGTGCCTGTTGCGGATTATCGCCTTCGCCACGGCCTCCCAGTGGAGGTCCTTCGGCGTGGGGACTCTGCGTATCGTATACGGCGCCGCGTCGCGCGCGAAGAACGACGTGTAGTTCACTACGACGGCGTCGGCCAGCCTGAAGTACGCCGCGTACTGCTCCGCCTTGACGTCGGAGACGCGGCTCACCGCGCGCACGTCGGCCACGAAGATCGTCTTGACGCCCCTCTCCTTGAGTCTGGTCAAGAAGCCGAGCCTGAGCGTCGGCGTCGTGTCGATGATGGCCGCGGGGGGCAGGCCCCGCGAGGCGGCGAAGGCCGGCAGGCCCTCCACCCAGGCCTCGAGCGCCCTCTCCAGCTCCGAGATCTGGAAGTCGTAGAGCTGGTAGGCCTCGGCGGCGTCGTACCCCGGCACCAGGTAGAGGCCGCCGCGCATCTCGTGCACGCGGGGCTCCTCCCCCGTCAGAAACGGCGAGAGCCAGCCCGGCCCGTGCTCGGCCCTGGCCAGCTGGGACAGCTCGGCCTTCTCCCAGTCGGCGTCGATCAACAGGACTGGTTGCCCTCTGTTTACCGCGGCGTGGTAGGCCATGGCCGCGGCCAGCGTCGTCTTGCCCACTCCGCCGTCGAGGGAGGTCACGAGGACGATCACAGTCTGCGGCGTGTGGGGTGCGGATAAACCCTAGCCCAGCCTACGCGACGCCCAGGCGTTGCCGCTGACGGCTTGGGGCTCCGGGGCCCCTCGCTGTGGGGGCTCCAGCGCCTCCGCGGCCCCGCAGGCCGGCGCGCGGCAGAAGGCCGAGTAGAAGGCTAGGACGTCGGCGGCGCCCAGCTCCGCGCAGGCCTTCGCCGCCTCGGGATCATGCGGGGGGAGATGGGCGGGGGTAGATGCGTTACGCCAGCCTTCTGAGCTCCTCCAGGAGGCGCCGGAGGAGGGCTCTGCGGAGGTTCTCGGCCGAGGGGGCCCCGCCCACCTCCCTCCTCAGCTCCGCCACGGCCTCCCCCACCGCCTTCATCAGCTTCTGCATGAGGACTCTCTTGTCCTCCCCGGTCAGACCTGCGATGTCTCTGAGCAGCCTCTGCACGGGGACCCTATACGCCGTGGGGCGCAGGTACACCGCGCCCCTCCCCGGCAGGTGCCTGTACATCAGCAGGAGGGCGCATAGGCGGCGGTGGGCCTCCGCCACCTCCCTCCTCCTGCACGCCTCGAGCAGGGAGTCTATTGCCGACATAGGCAGGACTTGAGGCGATCCACATCGGCCCCAAGGGCCTCGGCGACGCGGCGCATAAGCTCCCCGCATCCGCCGGCCTCCGAGCCGCCTCCCGCCGCCTCCCCGCCCCCGGAGGGGTCGCCTTCCACGGTCCTCCCACCGACCCCGGAGGGGGCGCGCTGCGCCGCCGGCGACGCGCGGCGCCTGGCGGCGCTCTCTATAATCCTCTCCTTGACGGCCGAGACGTCGCAGCAGACGGGGTCCACCTCGCACCACCCCGTAGCGTTGAGCACGTCGATGGAGAAATCGGTGCAGGGGATGCCCCTCACGTGCATGCCGAACTCCAGAAGGGTCTTGAGGGCCTCCCGTATGTCGCCGAATCTGTAGAGGTAGGTCTCGACGCGGCACCTCTCCGCCAGCTCCTCCCGCCACTCCACGTCGCCGAAGATGAAGCAGCGGCTCGGCGCATCGGCCGGGGGCTGTGCGGAGCAGCACCGGTACAGGTCCCGGCACGCGCCGTCTCTGTCGTAGACCGCCACCAGGTATATGAGGTGGTAGCGGGCGCAGTACTCCTCCACGAGCCGCCTCTGGTAGCCGGCCGCCGCGACGTAGACGCCGGGGGGAGGCGGCGCCTCACGCCTCTCCCAGCCCGAGAGGAACCTCTCCAGATCCTCGGGGCGCGCGGGCTCGAGCGGGGTCATATCCCTTTGCTGTTGTAAACCTCAACGCCGGGCACGTCCGCCGTTGTGTACACATCTTCGGCGCGCCGATTTTGTGTACACCCCGCCGGCCTGCCCACGGCGCTCTTTATAACCTTGTCAAGAGGCGACCGGGGCACGAACCTGCCGAGCATCGCGTCGATGTGGGGCATCCTGGCGTGGTCCAGCCAGTAGAGCCACTCCGCCAGGGCGTGGTTGAGCCGCCCCTCGCTCCTCGCGTTGGCGACCCAGACGTAGCCCCGCGCCGCGAGGGCCCTCAGCCCCTCGGGGAAGAGCAGGCCGAGGTAGTGGTGGGGATGGGCCCTGGTGGGGATCAAGCCCCCCGCGGCTCTATACAGCGTGGGGGCGTTCGTGCGCCACGCCTCTCTGCGTTTTCTGAAGGGGAGCAGGAGGGCGGCGGGGGAGAGCCTGACCCTCACGCCGTCAAGCCTGACGCCCACGTCCACCCGGGGGAACCTCATCCTGGCGCCGAGGCACAGCCGGCGCCTCTCCGCGTACGCCCTCCACTCCTCCCCGCGCTCCCCCTCGAACCTGACGCCGAGGAGCCTCCCCGGCGAATCCTCCGGATATTCGAAGAAGAGATCCACAAGGGAGTAGAGATCCCTAACGCCGAGGAAATCCACGTTGCGCATAAACGCCTCCACGCACCTCCAGCCCAACAGCTCCTCCCAGGCGCGGGGGTCGCGGTGGATCAGTATGGAGGGGTCTACGCCGGGCCTACAGGCCATGGCCCGGGAGGCGCGGCGCCTCTGGGATCCGGAAAAGCGGCAGAGGGGGCCTCCGGCACGCCCTCGGCGCGGGGGCCGGGGCGGCGCGCCCGACAATGTCCCTCCGCGGCGCGCGGCGGGCATACGCCCTGGGGGATGTATATACATCCGGCGTAGCCATATATACCTCCCGCCGAGGCGGGGCGCGGCCCGGCGCAAGGCCCGAGGAAGGGGCCCGACGCGCGGGCGGCCAAGGCGCAGTCCGGCACCGGGCGGAACGCGCATCCCAGCCAAGCGCACACGCGCCGCGGCGCAGACACGACGGCAGACACGCGCCCCACTAAAAACGCGCTAGCTACGCCCGAAGGAGTGGAGGGAGACGCCTCCCAAAAACTTCCCCACACACGGACGGCTATACTTTCAGCGGGGACTCTCCACTGCGGCCTCGATCACCCGTGGAGATATTAGGCTGGGAGGCGTCCTCCGCGTGTTCGTGCGGCTCGGCGACGTGGTCAGGGCGTTGAGGGCGCTTGAGGCGAGGGGCGGGTCGGCGCGCCTCGCGCTGTTCGAGCGCATGTGGGGCCCCTACGCGTACGCCGCCCTAGGACTGGCGCTGGAGTGGGGGCTGGCTGAGAGGAGGGGCGGCGTCTATCGGCTGTCGGGGAGGGGCAGGAGGCTCCTCCGCGAGCTGGACGGATGCCCCGTCGAGGCTAGGGCAGTGAGGGGGAGGCTTCTGCTGGAGACGCCGTTCGGCGAATACTCCGTGGAGCCCACGGCCGGCGGCCTGCTGTCAATAGCGTACAAGCTGGCCGAGGCGTGTCGCGGGAGGCCGCAGGAGGTGCATAGGAGAGTCGTGGAGGAGGCCGCGAGGGCGATAGAGAGGGCGCCCGGGCTCGAGAAATGGCTATATGCGCCACTGGCGACAAGGCACAAGCCGGTTTGAGACCCGCGCCAGGGCCCTGAAGAAAGAACGCGCCGCGGATGCCCGCTGATGCGGGCCCAAGATGGCGATAGGCCCTTCGAGACAGATGGCCCCTTCAGCCCCTTCTGTTTAGTGGAGGCGAGCTTGCCTGGTCTTTACGGCGATAGGCTGGAGGAGGTCTTCGGCGCTGTGGACGGGGCTTGGGACCGGCGGGCTTCCAGCTGGAGCTCTGGGGCGATCCCTACACGCAGCAGACCGCCACCGTCTTCCGCGGGGAGGACGGCGAGGAGTACGAGGAGGATGCCGTGTCGGAGGCCGTGCTCAAGCTGGCGCAGGCCGCAGCCGCCGCGGCGGCCGCCAAGCGCATGGGCGCGCTTCTATTCATAGACGGTGTGGACCTGCTGCAGGAGGAATACGCCAGACGGCTGTTCGCCGCGTTGGCCAAGCCGGAGGTCCCCGCGTTGGTGGAGATACACCGCGCCGATCTGCTCGGCGGGGGGAGGTGCTATCTGCTGAAAAACGGCGGGGCCGGGCCGTGCTAGGCCCATGAGGGCCCGTCGGGAGGCCTATAATCCCGTGGTGGAGGCCCGGGTCTACGTGGACGATCCCGGCGTCGTGTTCGTCTTCAACGGGAGGTTCTGGACGCCCGTGAGGCGGGAGGATGTGCCGGACGTGGTCGTGCCCGTGGTGACCGTGGTGGCGAACGGGAGGAAGTACATATGCCGAAACGCGACTCTGGAGGAGGCGCTGGCTGGGTACGAGAAATGCGGCGCCGCCCCTTAGCGGGGGTTAGATCGGCCGGGGGTCGATGGAGGCTGTTCCAGCGCGCCAGGTCGTAAGGCGTTCGAGCGGGGGCCTCGCCGGATGCGCCAGGGCGCCCGAGACCTTCAGCCCGTGCTTCCCGACGAACGCCTTGCCCAGTACGGCTAGAGCAGCTGTGGAGGAGGCCGTGGCGAGACGTATCGCGAGGACGCCGCGGCGGCCGCCCGGGCTAGGCAGAGGCCCGCCACGCGCCGAGATGCGCCTCTCCTTGTGAGCATTAAGCTAAACAAATATGTCGAATCGAGGAGATGCCGTCTTAAACCGCATCGACTTCGGCATCTAATATTTTTTGTTAGTAGGGAAGTACGCCATCTTAAACCCCGCAGCATCGGCGATCTTTATCTCAATGTATTATTATCGCTTATAATTATAGCGGTTTTGCGAAAAACTTTTAAAGATGGGCTTTCCCGGGTTACATGGGTCGGGCGGAGGCGTTGAGGATTCCGGGGGTGCGGGCGGCGAGGCGCTGCTTCCTGTACGTGGGTCAGGCGATGGAGGACGAGGTCATCGTGGTAGATGCGAACGAATTTTATGCAGTGGGGACCGTGTTGGACGACTGGTACATCGTACCCGCTTCCGCTCAACGTATAAGGCAGTTCTTGGCGGCGTTGTTGGGCGTGAAAGAGGAAGAAATCGAGCTGAATTGCTGACCTGAGGTTCAACCCTCCTTTTCCTTTGCCTCCACCTCCTGTTCCCCCGGAACCTAACGGCGGCGGTCGCCTTTAGGGCATGGAGGAGGCGCGGCGGTAGAGGCGCCAGTTCATACGGGCGTAGATCCGCGCAGCCCCCTAAGGCCTGTGGGCAGGGCCGAGATGGGCGTGAGGGCTGGACACGGCACCCGGTGGCTCTCGCCAGCTTCAACAGGGACGCCCTGCACTGGAGGGAGATGAGGCTCGCGGCGATAGTGGCTGAGGTCAGCCGGGTTAGGGAGTGGCCGGAGCTGAGCGCCTTCGGCGTCGATTGGCTTAGGAGGTGGGCGCCCTACGCGGGGAGGCAGATCGCAGAGATAGCGCGCGTGTTGCGCAGATACCCCTGGATGGCTGAGCTGATAGGGCAGGGGCCGCTGGGCCTCGTGAACCCGTACTCCGTGGAGGCGTACGTCGCCAGGGACGGCTCTGAGGCGTGTATATCGCTATTCGGCGGCTGGGCCTACTGCTCAGCCGACGGGGGCGTCACCGTTGAGAGGCTTGAGCTGGAGTTCAGCCGCCATGAGGTGTACGAGGGAAGGATAAGGGAGGTCTACAGGCCGAAGGGCCTCCTCACCTTCACCGCGAGGGCCAAGGAGTACATACGGATACTGTGAGGCGCGGCCGCGAGGAAGGCCTAAAGCCCCGCCAGGGGTAAAGCCGGCTTTTTCCCTCCCCCTTTCCCCTCAGGCCTGAACCCGGACGCTCAACATTATTTTCTGTCGAGCGGAACGCCGTCTTAAACCTACCTCCAGACGCTTTACAGAGATAATCTACAGACGCGCCATGTGGCTGTGTTTATCCCGTAGCTCCCTGGTTGACTGCCCCAAGTACTGGCACCCCTCCGAGTAGTCCAGCTCCCAAATCTCGAGGGTCCTCCTGTCGACAACCGACCTCAAAATTTAAAAGCGCTTAGTTATGAAGGTATAATACTGCATGATAAGTGATCTACACAAAAGCCTCGATAGTATGGAGGAGGTGAACTCAGTCGAGTGTCTACTCAACGCTTTAGACGAGTTAAAGCCAGCACGGGATGCTTATCCGCCTGGCGGAGGCGGCCGGCGTCGTCGAGGGCGTCGAGAACGCCGCGAGACGCATCAGGGCATGAGCGCCGATCGACCTCCTCTCCCGTCTAAAAGCCTCTGGGCAGGGAGGCGCCCTCGCCTCGCCTTCATCGGCCCCTCCGGCGGGGGTTGCGGGGCCGGCCCGGGCCGGCACAGCGGGCCTTAAGCTGTCTGAGGTTAAAATATTTTAACCTTGTTCTACTCCCTATCTATGGACATGTCGGACTCTATATACAACGTGCTTAAAGCCCTGATCGATATATACTCAAGGGAGAACATACCGGTGAAGTCCAAGGAGATCGCCGAGACTC
>Ga0315298_1002743_pt1 | contig 29128 bp, 29 predicted proteins | sample WHS_1_MG_FD_203077 | JGI IMG/M metagenome (GOLD analysis project Ga0315298, IMG submission 203077) | Extremophilic microbial mat communities from Washburn Hot Springs, YNP, Wyoming, USA - WHS_1_MG | ecosystem: Environmental > Aquatic > Thermal springs > Hot (42-90C) | place: USA: Wyoming... | reverse complement strand
GCTCTGGAAGAACTGGGAGAGCCAGTAGGGACATCGTCATGAAAGGATGGGTCATCCTGCAGCCCAGCCGCCTCCATGCTTCCGAAAGCTTTTCAACTTTAGCCGCAACCTCCTGAACAGGCTTATCTGACATTAAACCGGCTATGGGGAGCTCAAGCAGGGCCAGTATGTTCCCATCTTCCACAGCTATCATTCCCCCTCCGACTTCCGCCAGAGTGTTCCCGGCCAGAGCCATGTCAGAGTCGTTCATACCCACTATGAGCATGTTGTGGCTGTCATGGGCTACTGTAGAGGCTACGGCGCCGTTCCTGAAGCCGAAGCCTTTGACGAAGCCTATCCCCATGTTGCCAGACGACCTGTGTCTTTCAACAACCGCGACCTTAGCAATATCCTGATCCGGGTCGGCTTCAAGAAAACCGTTTCTCTGCCTAATGTCTACGAGGATGCTTCTCGTAATAGTCTTGGCCTCGACAACCTGGATGACTCTGACCTTGAAAACCTCCTTGCAGGGGTCAACCCTTATCTTGAAATCGTTTTCATAAAGCTTTCTGTTGAGCCTCACTGTTCTCCTCACCTCCTCAGGATACTGGTATTCAGGTATCTCCGCCACCAGCCTACCACTCTTCGCGACAACCATTCCGCTGGCTATCACCGTGTCGACAAGAACCCTGTTCAAATCGCTAAGGACCAGTATGTCTGCAACCATCCCTGGGGCTATGGCGCCTATCTCGCCGTCAACATTGAAGTGTTCAGCAGTGTTTAAAGTGGCCATCTGAATACTCGTCACAGGGTCAACACCCTCTTCAACCGCCCTTCTAACTATGTAGTCGACATGCCCCTCTTTCAACAAGTCGCTTGGCTCCCTGTCGTCACTGACTAAGCAGACTCTTCGCGCGTCAATCTTTCTCTCCGTGACGACTTTTATAACCTCCTTCAAATCTCTCCAGGCCGATGCCTCCCTAACCATCACGTGCATCCCTAGCCTCAGCTTAGCCAGCCCAGCCTCCATCGTGACAGACTCGTGATCCGAGGATATTCCAGCTGCAACGTAGGCATTAAGCTCCTCATTCAGGTTCCCGAAGAAATGTCCTTCAACAATCCTGCCTTTTCTCAAGGCAGCTTTAACCTCCTCAATCATCTTGGGGTCTAACGATAATACTCCAGGATAGTTCATAACCTCGCCGAGCGCCACGGTGTTTCTCCATGAAAATGCTTCCTCAACCTCTTTCAAACCTATTTCAGCACCACCAGTCTCAAACTCTGGGCTGGTCGCCGGAACACAGCTGGGGATCGAAACATAGACTTTCAAGGGCAAGCCTAATCCCTCATCATGCATCATCCTAACCCCGTTTATCCCAAGCACGTTTGCAATCTCATGGGGATCTATGAAAACCGTCGTCGTCCCGCGAGGTAGGACGGCTTTCGCGAACTGGGTCACCGTTAGCATCGAGCTCTCCACGTGCACGTGCCCGTCTAGGAATCCCGGCGCCAAGTATTTGCCGTAAGCCTCAATAATCTTCGTCTCAGGCCCAACCGTGTGCTCCGCGTTTCCAACAAGCACTATCCTGTCTTCAAGCACGGCAACATCCGTGTTTTCAACAATCTCCCCCGTGAAAACGTTCACCAATGCTCCTCCCTTGATGACGAGGCTCGCCTTACTCCTTCCAAGCGCTGCGGAGACCAGTTTCTCAACGATTTCAGGGGGCCTAACCCCAGGATTCATCAGCATGTTTTTCACACGGGAATTATTAAGGTTTCAAATTTAAAAACAGCCTGCGCACCCGTTAGACAACAGGTGTGGGAGAGTGAGCCTAGAATCTAGGCTTGAGAAAGATATTGTGGAGGCGCTTAGAAGAACCGGTAGACCCATAGGGTTCAGCGAATTATGCTTGCTCACAGGCTTAAACGAGTCTTCAGCTGCAAGCGCAGTTTCATCCCTATCCCAGAAAGGCTTAGTAAGCGTCTCCACCAGAGAGACCAAGTATGCTAGGCTAACGGGAGAGGGAGAAATCCATTCTAGAAACGGGCTTCCCGAGAGGAGGCTCGTGAAGCTAATACTGGGGAACAGGGGGGTTATGCCTCTTGAGGAGGCTCGCAAGGCTTATCCAGACGAGTCCTTCTTCACAATAGCGCTGGGCTGGCTTCGTAAAAAGGGGTGGGGTGCAATAAGGGCTTTGAACGGGGTTCCCCACGTGATTGTTGAGAAGGATCCTCCTGAAGGAGTTGACGAAACTATTGTCAAAATGCTCGCGTCAGGCCCCATAGACGTCAGCCTGCTGAACACTGAGGCTGTTAAACTCCTGTCTAGCCGGGGCATAGTCAGGGTTGAAGAGAGGGTTGAAAGACTGGTCTCTCTGACTGAGGCCGGTAGGCTCGTCGAGCTGAAGGTTGCAGTAACCCAGCTGACGCCAGAGCTGCTGAGGACTGGAGAGTGGAGAAACGTTGAGCTTAAACCCTATGATGTAACCGCAGACGTGGAGCCATTATACCCCGGTAGGCTACACCCTTTGACGGAATTCATCAAAGAAGTTAAGGAAATATTTACAGAAATGGGTTTCACTGAGGCCAAGGGCCCACTGGTCGAATCATGCTTCTGGAACTTCGACGCCCTGTTCACCCCGCAAGACCATCCTGCTAGAGAAATGCAGGACACCTTCTATCTTTCACACCCCTCTTCCACGGAGCTGACTGACAGGCAGCTTGTTGAAAGAGTGAGGAGGACGCATGAGGACGGTTGGGAAACAGGCTCAACCGGATGGGGCGGGAAATGGTCTGAGGAGGCTGCGAAGAAACTTGTTTTAAGAACCCACACCACCTGCGTATCAGTAAGGTACCTGTATGAGCATAGGGATCCTCCAGTTAAGGTTTTCAGCGTCGACAAGGTTTTCAGAAACGAGAGGCTCTCTTTCAAAAGCCTCGCCGAGTTCCACCAAGTAGAGGGAATAATAATGGACAAGAGTGTGACGCTCAGAGACCTAAAGGGCGTTTTAACAGAATTCTATAAGAAACTCGGGTTGGAAAAGGTTCAATTTTGGCCCTCGTACTTCCCATATACTGAGCCGAGTATGAACTCCGTCGTCTACGTTCCGCAAGCCGGTAGGTGGCTTGAGCTCTGCGGCATGGGGATTTTCAGGCCTGAGGTTACTAAACCTCTTGGTATAGATTGCCCTGTTCTCGCTTGGGGAGGGGGCTTGGAGCGCTTGCTGATGCTTAAGCTGGGAGTTAATGATATTCGTATCCTCTATCAGAACGACTTAGGCTGGTTGAGGAGGGTTAAGCTATGCCCGTGATAGAGGTCTACCCTGAGAGGCTGAGCAGGTTCCTCGGCATTGACGTTGGGCTGAAGCAGCTTGTCGACGACCTGCCGTGGCTTGCAACGGATATTGAGGATGTTGGCGAAGAGTCTGTCAAGATAGAGTATAATCCTAACAGGCCGGACTTCTCTAGCCACGCGGGCATCGCTAGGGCGTACGCGGGGTTTCTTGAAATCGGGCTGGGCTATCCTGAAGCGGTTTCCTCAAGCCCGAGGATAGTTTTCCACTTTGACGGTAGGCTGAGGGGGGTGAGGGGTGTCTTGTGCTCCGCTGCAGTGAGGAACATTAGGCTTGGCGAGGAGGATTTGAAGGAGGTGATTAATGTTCAAGAAGTCCTCCACCAGGGGATTGGTAGGAATAGGCGTAAGGTCTCCATCGGGATACATGACTTGGATAGGATTAAACCCCCTGTCTACTACGTGGCTGCAGACCCAGACGGGGTGTCGTTCAAGCCGCTTGGAATCGATAGGAGGCTGACTCTTAACGAGGTTTTAAGAGAGGTTGACAAGGGCTTAGAGTATGGCCATATTATTAAGGGGTTTGACAAGTATCCTGTGATAGTGGATTCAACTGGTGAGGTTTTATCCTTTCCACCGATAATAAACTCTGAGCTCACCCGCTTAACCCCCGAGACCAGAAACCTCTTCATAGACGTAACCGCCCTAGACGAGTATTACGCTTCAAGAGCCCTGAACATACTTCTATACTTGTTTAAAGACATGGGTGGGAGCATTGAAGCGGTGAAGATAGTCTATGACGACGGCTCTGAGAAAACATATCCTGATTTCAAGCCTAGGATCATGAGTGTTGAAGCACAGTATATCAATTCCCTCCTCGGGGAAAACCTGAGCAACGCTGAGATCTACAGGAGCTTTTTGAAATGCAGGTTCTCGGTGGTGAACGATGGGGACAGGTTTAGAGTCGGTGTTCCCCCCTACAGGGTAGACATAATGCATAACGTCGACCTTGTTGAAGAGGTTGCTATAGGGTACGGCCTGTGGAGGCTGACCCCGACTTACCCCGAGGCTTCCACAATAGGCTTGAAGCATCCTGAGACTATTGTTCAGGACAGGGCTAGGCTACTCATGATAGGGCTTGGCTACACTGAGGTCTTCAATTTCCTGATTACCAACGAGGATCAGAGCTACCGCATGGTTAGGAGGCCTGTCGCCGAGAGGGCTAGGCTTGCAAACTCCTCAAGCGTTGAGCTCACAATGCTCAGGGACTCCCTTCTACCGGGGTTGATAAGGAACCTCTCTTCCAATAAGCATGAAAAGTATCCTCAGAGAATTTTCGAAACAGGCCCCGTTATAAGAGTGTCTGGAGACGGGTTTGTAGACACACGGGTTTCGCTTGCAGGTGTTTCAGCCCACTCCTCAGCCTCATTCTCGGAAGCCAAGTCCGTTGTGCTGAGCCTGCTGAGCAACCTATGTGTTGAGCCAGTCTTGTTCGAGAAGGGGGAGGATTCCTTGTTCACGCCGGGCAGGGTTGCGAAAATCGTTTTTAACAATTGCCCGCTAGGGGTTCTGGGCGAGGTTCATCCGGAAGTATTGGAGTTGAACGGTTTAGAGAATCCCGTAGCCGGTTTCGAGATGGATTTAACTCTTCTCGTGAAGAAGTATTCTAAATTCTGAAGCCTGCTTCACCCGCCAGCTTCCTAAACTCCTCCTCAGTCAAATAATACTTCCTGTCAACCTGGAGCAGGCTGCTCCTAACGAGTTCAACCAGCTTCTTGAGCCTCGGGTCTTCCTCGTCAACATCCTGGTTGATGAGCTCCCTGAGCTTCAAAACTATTCCATGCTTCCCAGTTCTCCTTCCAATTATGATCTTCCTAGTCTGCCCAACCAGCTCAGGCGGGAAGACTTCGTAGATCGCCGGGGCAATTCTTATCCCCTGAAGGTGAATACCTGACTCATGGGCAAATGCTGAGTCTCCAACTATCGCCTTATTCGTTGGAAGATGGTAGTTTAACGCTGTGGCTATGAAGTTGGCTGTTTCCCTCAGCAGGGATAGATTCCACTTTTCAAGACCATGGTGAATATACAGGTTTAGTATTATTTTCTCCGTCTCAGCGTTGCCAGACCTCTCTCCTATGCCTAGGAATGTTGTGCTGACGTAGAACTTTTCATACAGTCCTGAGGCTGCCCTTATAGCTGCCATAGTGTTTTCAACAGCGTTTCCCAGGTCGTCGTGAGCATGTATCTCTAGGCTCTTCACTCCAGTCTCTTTCTTCAGGCGCCTTATCTTCTCAGGTATCCCGTTTGGAAGAGGATGGTCTGGGAGGGAGCACCCAACGCCCACAGTGTCGCATATTCTGTAAACCTCTGCACCAGCCTCTGCGACAGCGTTTACGAACTTCTTCTCGAAATCCCAGTCTGCCCTCGTGCTATCCTCCCCGTGCACGAAAACCTTTAAACCATGGTCCACAGCATACTCGACAGCTTCAACCACTCTCTGCACAAGACTGTGAACACTCTCCCCGGGCCATTTAGCGAAATGATAGTATGACACAGGGTGGCTTATCCCTATCTGACTCAAATCGAGCTTGAGAATCTCGTCTATGTCATGCTTGTCAGCCCTGCTCCATCCTGCGAGTATTCCTCCGAGTCCATTGTCCATCATTATCCTTATCGCATCCCTATCGGTTGAGGTATAAGTCATAACCTCTATTCTTTCAACACCGATCTCGTAGAGCAGTCTACCTATCTCCGCGAGATCCTCTGGGGCGGGTGTTGTCAAGCCAGCCATCTGGAGCCCCTCTCTCAGCGTAGTATCATCTATAGTCACGTCGACGTCGAGCTTTCTGGAGGGGTAGAGCATTTCCTTCAGCCTCCTCCAAGCATCCTGGTCGTGTTTCTGCTTGCTCAGCCGGAGGAGTGTTTCAACCGCCCTCTTTCTTTCCTCCTCGTTTTTCACGAAATCTTTTTCACTAATCATTTAGAGGCGTAGCCTAAGCCTTTACGCTTAAAAACGTTTTCCTAAGCCGGGACGAGAAGATGCTTAATCAATATTGCCCGGAATAACTTTATTAGGCGGGCTGGTGCTTTTCTAACAGATGGTTAGGGTTAAAGTAACTTTCATAGGAAGCGTTGAGGTTGAGGGTGAGCCCGGTGTCAGAGTGGATTTCACGTCGATAGCTCCCTCCGGCGTTTTCGACAAGTCTTCCGAGGATGTTCTGTACGCTCAGGAGATGGTTAGAGGTGTTTTAAGCAGTCTCCAGCAAGCTGGGCTAATGCCGAGGCACGGAAGCCCACGGCTGATCGTCTACCTTACGGAGAGCGAGTACAGGGCTCTCGGGAGTCCTCAGATAAACCAGATATATGACCTAGTGTTCGACAAGGGCATAAGGCTTGAAAAAGTATCCAAGGAATCTGGAGTAGCCCCCTAGGTTTCCAAGGGTTCGGTTTCGGGTTGACTCATGAGGTCGGGTAGTTTTTCAAGTATCGCCATGGCTTCCTTCAGGCTTTCATACTCGTTCTTGCTCTCCTCCATCGCATAGCTCAGGGCTGTAGCTATCTTATTATACCTCTCCTCCGCAATCTCCTGCGCGGAATACCTGATCTCGTTGTTAGCTATGAGCTTTTCAATAACGTCTATCTGCTGCTGAACCTCCTTCATCCGGTTTTCAAGCTTCTCCATGACTGTCTGCTTCTTCGCCTCGATGGACTTAACGTAGTTTTCAAATTCTTTCTGCAGGAAATCTGCTGTTTTGTCGGATATTTTCCCTGTTTCCCTCATTGTTTTCAAAGTTTGTAGTTTTTTACGGTAAATATTTACCGTCTTCACCGCTTCTTCAAAGTCCGACTCCCAACTGAACATACGCCTTTTATTATCCAACTAATCCTATTTAACTTTTTCCAATGGTTGTCAAACATGCTTGACAAACTATCGTGAGGCGTCTTAGCCCTGGTTTTAAACGTAAACAGTTATTAAAAGGCGCCGCATCCCCGTCTACAAGCCTGGGGACGAGCAGGGTTGCCGGCGGTATGGCTGCCGTATGGGTCGACGAGCATAAGTATTAGGGTTGACCCTGAGGATTTAGCTTGGGTAGTGTCCAGAGAACTTGCAACCGACTATTCTATGCTGCTTTCAGCTTTGAAGAATAGCCTGAAGGACTCGGCTGGGGGCGAGGCTGCTCTACTTGTGGATCCCACGCTCCCCGCCGTTTTAAAGGAGGGCCTCCCAGGGCGCTCTAGAGAGTTGTTAAGCTTCGACTTGCTAAGCCCTGTTTCAACCGTGGAGAATTCAATAAGGTCAGCCTGCCTGGTGAGCTGTCCACACCCGGATCCTCTAATTGGTTTTAGGGGTTTGGGTGAGAATCTCTTCCCGTTCTATCCTGAGATTTGGAGAAGGTTTACAACAGGTTTTCTGGAAGCAGTTGACTCCGGGGGTAAAATTGATTTAAAACAGTATTTAAACGAGCTTTCCAGCAATGTTGACTTGAAGGTAGTTATGCTTATTCCGCTAGCCAGCGGCCCCAAGGTTCTTTCGTTAAGCCCTGTTGAGGCATATGAGGCTTTAAACAGTCTTCAGCCTACGTTCGTAGCATCGACTCGGCCCCCAGTCCAGATTCTCATAGTTTCAGCGGGCGGGAGCCCCTTCGACGAGTCTTTCAGCAGAGCGATGAGCATAATTCCTAACTGCTTGCAGGGTGCAGAATGCGACAGGGTTGTGCTCGCTATTGAAGGGTTGAAAGGCTTAGGATTGTCGCCAGACCTCGTTGCTGAGAATGCTGGGCCGGATTCGCCTCTAATAGTCAAGTATACTGGTTTCTGCAGGAGGCTGTTAAACGGTAAGATTGTTCACGTTGTTTCAGCAATACCTGAATCCCTTCTTAGAACTCTCCTGGAATGCAGGGCTCATGATTCTCTCGTTGACGCCTACAAGGCTTCCAGGCTGTTCCTAGTGAAGGGCTCGAAAACAGGTGTTGTGACCCATGCCTCCTTCACTATTTTGCGATTCGAAAGCCCTGAAAACATGCTTAAAGAGGAAGCATAATAGTTTTAAAGAGGTCACTGGGCTCGGAAGACACGGAAAAATGGTTGCCGCCTTGACTGACGAAGTGGTCATTAAGTATGCGGAGCCAGAGCATCTTCCGAGCGTTATAGAGATAAACAGGCTGGAGCTTCCTGAAAACTACCCGCCCTCCTTCTTCATGGATCTTCTTGAAAGGTTTCCAAACTATTTTCTAGTGGCGATTCTGGCTAAAACCGGGGAGGTCGTCGGGTATGTTATGTGCAGGATAGAAACAGGCTTTCCCTCGGAAGGCGGTTTCACCATAGTTAGGAAGGGACACGTGGTGAGTCTGGCTGTTAAAAAACAGTTTCACGGAAAGGGGATTGGAAAAAACCTTATGGCTTCTGTGCTGAGCGAGATGATTCGCAACTCTATCGACGAGAGCTTCCTTGAGGTAAGGGTTAATAACGAGAAGGCGATTAGGCTTTACAAGGCGCTTGGCTATCGTGTTGTTCGAGAGATACCCCATTACTATCTGGACGGGACATCCGGGTTGCTCATGGTTAAGAAACTCCGTTAAAGCATGACGGCTGAGACGTAAACGTTAAAAAACATGAATGATGGGTGGGTCGCTTGTTTCCTCTAAGCCTTGGAAACAGTTATCTCTATTGTTGAGATGAACCTTTGCCTGTTGTCCGGTGTCTGGAATGTCTCCGTGCCTATCTGAACGTTTTTCAGAACCATCTGGTTCCCCAGGAACCTTCTCTTAAGGATCTCAACGACGTCGACAGCCTTCGATATTGCTCTCCCTCTCGCCTTCAGGACTACTTCGCTCTGCTCAGCCGTCAACTGCATTAATGCAGCAACCGCGTACACTAGTGCAGGCTTCTTGCCGACGAGCACTACGTTAGGAGACGGTCCAGTGGTTTGTGTGCTCATGGTTTACTCTTACACCTCCTTCTTGCGTAGGGAGGCTTGGGTAGCTGGAATAAAAATCTTTCTGCCCGCCGGTATAAAGCCTTAATAATGCTCCAGCCGGGTTTCCACGTTAAAAATGCTTAACTAGCCTAAGTAACGAAGGTTTAATCCTCTGTTTCTAAGTCGTTTAACGCAACGTAAACATAGCTTCCGTCAGGCATTCTTCTCCCAATTATCAGGGGGAGAATCTTTTTCTCAACCTCTTGCGCCGCTATTTCGGCAGCGCTCAGCCCACTGCTCTGTTCAACAAGTATTAACGGAGGGGCTCCCAGTGATAGTTCAAGCGCTCTTAAACCTATTATCCTCGCCTTCTCAAACTTCGTCAGCTTCTTTTTCGAAACCTCGATCCTTTTCTCAATACTGTTTTTTAAAGAGGATATGCTCAACGTTTAGCAACTTCCGCAGTAAAAGCCATTTCTACTCTTCCGCCCCGCCTTCCTTCCCCTTCGGAGGCTTCATTTTAGCAGCCGTGATTACATCGTCTACTCTCAGGAGGATGATGGCTGTTTCAAGGGCAGCTAGGTACACCGTCTTCTTAACCCTGTAGGAGTCAAGTATGCTTGCTTCAAAAGCATTCACGATTTTCCCGCTGAAAGCGTCGAAGCCTGTTGTCTTCTCCCCGTTGGCATGCTTAGCCTTAAGCTCAGTTAAAACCGCATCAGGGTCTCCCCCTGAATTCGCTACGATCTGCTTCACGTACGAGTCGAAAGCCTTGCTCAAGGATTCGAGCGCAACGCCTTCTTTTCCTCCTCTAGCCATCTCGGTTAGTTTACGCGAGAGAAAGACTTCAGCAGCCCCGCCGCCAGGCAGCACGTAAGGCTCCTCGACAAGCGCCTTCTGAACAGCGATGCAGTTCTTAACAATCCTCTCCGCCTCGTCAACAATCTTATCGTTCTCTCCCCTCACCAGGATCGTGTGAACCGCCTTATTCGGAACCCTCTCTACGAAAGTCCATTTTTCTCCGCCTATTTTCCGCTCCTCCACGATGCCTGCGAAACCAAGCTTATCCTCAGTCAAGTCTTCCAGGACGCTCACGATTTTAGCCCCGGTGGCTAGTGCAAGCTTCTCCATGTCGGATTTCTTAACCCTCCTCAGGCTCATAATCCTCTTCTTCGCCAAAAGATACTGGGCATAGTCGTCTATGCCCTTCTGGACGAAAACAACGTTAACCCTCAACTCCGACAGCTTGTTAACAATGTCGCTCATCATTTTCTGCTCGGTCTTGAGAAACTCCCTGATCATCCTAGCGTCGCTGAATTTAAGCCTCTCATCCGTCTCCGTCTTCTTAACTTCAACCGGCATGTCTAAAAGAGCTATCCTCGCGTTCTCAACCTTCTTAGGCATGTCAGGGTGTACGACCTCCTTGTCCAGTGCAACCCCCTCCACCAGCTGAGTGTCCAGAATCGAACCGCCGCTCTTCTTCTCGGTTTTCAAGAGTTCGTCGAAAACCCTAGTGTTCTCAACACCTTTCTCGATTATTCTTTTAACTGCTTCAACAGCTATGTCGGCAAGCCTCTCCCTCACCGGCGTGCTGAGCGATAGGGGTATTGTAGACAATACTGTTCTCCTCAAAACATCAGGGTTTCCCGGGTCAATCTTGATAGCTAGCTCGCTCTTTAAAGCATCCACCGCCCTCCTAACCCCCTCGGTGTACGCGTCGATTATTACTGAGGGATGTATCCCCATCTTCATCAGGGAGTCCGCCTCCTTAAACATCAAATGGGTTAAGACTACTAGGCTTGTAACCCCGTCTCCAATCTCCTTGCTCTGAGACTTGGCTGCGTCAACAATAAGCTTTGCAGCAGGATGCTCAACCTCCAGCTCGCTCATTATAGTCGCCCCGTCGCCGGTTATCGTGGTGTCGCCGAACGTATCCACAAGTATTTTCCTGTAGCCCAGGGGGCCTAGAGCCGTCCTAACTGTTTCGAAAATAACCTCTGATGCGAGAAGATTATAAAGCTGAGCCTCCTTTTCAAAGCTCCTCCTGCTTCCCTCCTTCAGAATTATCGAGGGAATAACTTTTACCTGCGAGGAGCTCATTTTACTCACCGCACTCTACCTCGGAAAAACCCATTTTTAAGCCTTTCTAAACCTGAATGGGCTGAAACAAGCCTTTGAGACGGTGTTCTACCAATAGTGGTAGGAAGCCGGCTTACCAGCGCCTCTCCAGGGCTCTTTGAAAAAGAGTGCGTTAGACATGCCTCTAGAATCCTAAAAGCCGCTTGAAAAAGCCTTATACTGGACTATCCTATCCATGACCTCCACGAACTCCCTCTCAATATCATGCTTCCTCTTCTCATACTCCTCCTTGCTTACCTTACCTGCTTCAAATTTTTTCTGAAGATCCTCATACTCTTTCTCAAGCCTCTCCTTCTCCTTCTCTAAACGTTTTAACCTGTCCTCAGAGTCCGGGGGTCCTATGAGTATGAACAACCCTACCACCCTAAGCCTTATTAACATGTGCAACAGGTTTCTGTTAAACTTTTATGTCGATGGATGAGCTTGAGCTAAAAATAGTTTCGGGTGATGGTGAAGTCTGCAGGTTTAGTGTTAAAAGAGGCTTCTCGCCCCGGGTTTTCTCAGCGCTCGGCAGCTCCCTGCCCAAGATAGGCGTTGTGGGGAAGGGGGATACTTACTTGTACCTAACCATGGGCCTGAGAATCGGGGTTGAGAAGACTATTTCAGAAGCATCCCCGGGGGATGTGGGTTATTCTCCGCGTTTCCAGGGGCTTGTTTTCTTCACGTCCGATTCTCCCGACTGCAGGTTTCTAAACGCTGCTCTCGTAGGAAGGCTTTTAACACCCCTTGATCTTTTGAAAAACCTCAGGGAGGGAGACGTGGTTTCTGTTTCCCGTGTTTAAGCAGCCTGCGGAAACGTGTAGACAGGAATGCTGCTGTTACCGGTGACTCTTTTCACTAGGCCTCTTTCCTCTAAGCGTTTCAGAAGCCTCTTGGCCTCCCCCATTTTCAAGCCTGTCTGGCTGAAGACAACGTAGGGTGTTAAAACCTTAACCCCCTTAAGCTTCTCAAGCATCTTGTCATCCTCGCCGCGGAGTATTTCACCCACCTTCTTCTCGCTTTTTAAGCGTTCAGCCTTCTCCTTCTTACTCTCCTCCTTCTGCCTCTTCTCCAGCTGGCTTAAGCGAAGCTTCTTAGACCCGCCCATTTTTAAGACGGTACTTTCCCGCGGTCCCTATAGATAAATTTAACCCCTATTAGTTTAAATACTCTAGGAGACAATAGTTAGCCAAAAAGGGGAGGGGGTTGAAGCCGAGCAGGAAGGCGTTAACCGTGGACGAGGTCATGAGTTACCCAGTGATATCGATAAGCCCGGATGAGTCTGTTCACGCAGCTGTTCTCCAAATGGTTTACCACGATATAAGCTCGTTAATAGTTGTAGACAGGGATGGTAAGGATGTTGGAATAGTCACTGAGAGGGATGTTATTGAAAAGGTTGTCGCTAAATCAAAGGACCCTCGGCTTGTGAAGGTTAGGGAAGTAATGTCCAACCCCTTGAAGAAGATTAGCAGTGAAAGCAGCATTGTCGAAGCACTCGACAAGATGAGAAGGAGCAAAATTAAGAAGCTCGGCGTCGAGAGGGGGGGTAAGCTTGTCGGAATAGTTTCGGAGAGGGACTTGGTGTACGCTATCCCTGCGATATACGAGCTGATTGAAAAAACAGCCGTGGAGCGTTCCCGAGGCGTAATAAGGAAAGAGTTCTACGAAGGGTTCTGCGAGGAATGCGGCATGTGGTCTGACACCCTAAGCATCGTCGAAGGGAGGCTTCTGTGCGAAGACTGCACGGCTGACCTTAAGATTGCCTCTGAAGAGTAGAATTGAGCAGGGATAGGGAGAAAGGATTAAGATACATGAAGGGCCGTCCCAGGAAGAGGCCCCAGTCATACTTTTCCGCCTCGACAGTGCTGTACTATGCAACCTCCCCCCCGGTTTCAGTAACTAAGACCACTCCAATGTCAAGGCTGCTTGAAACCATGGTTGCGAGAGGCTTTAGAAGAGTTTTCGTGGCGACGGCGAGCGGTCTTCTAGAGGGGGTCGTAACCCCGATGGAGGTTGTTAAACACCTGCTTTGGAGGGCTAGAGAGTCTCCGGGGACACCTGTTATGAGCCTAATGTCGACGCCTGTTGCTAAAATCATGCGTAAAGACGTGGTCAGCATAAGCCAGTCTGAAAACATGTTGGAATCAATAATGTTGATGAAGAAGAACGATGTTAACAGTCTTGCCGTAGTGGACAAGAGCAACCGGCTCAAGGCTGTTTTAACAGTCCGAGACGTGCTGGAGAAGTTCAACTATTCGCTGGAGAGCGGGCTAGTCGAGGACTACATGTCTAAATCCCCAGTCTGCATTTCCACAGACAGGAGTCTTAGGGAGGGTATTGAAACCATGGTGAGCTCTGGACACAGGCGTCTACCATGCTTAGAGGGTTCTAAGCCAGTAGGCTTATTCTCATCCCGCTCGATAATCAGGTTTCTCGGCGGCAGGGAGTTCTTCAACCATGCGGGGAAGACGCTGGGTGAGCTTATGTCCCTAAGCGTGGCCGACTTCACCGTGAGGGATCTGCCTGTTCTGGATCCACGGGTCAGGATCACAGAGGCTTGGGAGATAGTTAAGAGAAGCAGCTATGGCTCAGCTATTGTTGCTAAATCCGGCTCGCTGGAAGGATTCTTGACGGAAATGGATTTTCTAAAGGCTGTCAGGGTTGGGCCTCAGGTTTCTGGTTGACAGTATGCATGGCTACGTAGCCAGATGGCTTAGGATAATGGGTTATGACACCATTTACCTGAATAGTGTTGAGGATAATGATGCTGTTCAATTAGCCTTAAGCGGCCGTGTACTAGTAACGTCCGACGCTGAGCTTGCCAAGATGGCTGAGAAGAAGGGTGTTGAAGTCGTTTTAACCAAGGGTTTAACGGAGGAGGAGGCCTTAAGGCTGCTTGTGGAGAGGTTTAAGCTGTGTTTTAAGGAGGATTCTTTGAGATGCACGGTTTGCAACGGTGAGCTTGAACTCGTAGGTCGTGAAGAGGTGGTGAACACGCCGGATGCTCCTAGAAACGTGGATTTATTCTGGAGGTGTAGAGTATGCGGCAAGCTATACTGGCGGGGTTCTCACTGGAAGAATATTTCACGCCAGATTTTAAAGCTGACTGGAGCAGAACCCTGAAAACTGATAATGCTTAAATACTTGTTCTCGCACGTGTTCAACGGCAGATGAAAACCGCCTCAAAACTCTGAGGAAGGATGAGGATAAGATGGGCGGATTGATGCCACGACTAGGTCTGTGCGCTAAGCCGCTGCCTCACGGTCTAGGATTCTGAAACCGGAGCTGGCCTGCATGGGGACTTATTAACGATTTTTTCACTATTAGAAACAGAGTTGGCAATGCATACGGAAACATGTTTAACAATTCTCCTCGTTGTTCTTCTTAATGCTTTAGGCTTGACCGCGTGCGCAAGCCCCTCTTATACCATATCCGGGAATGAGACGCATGTTTCAATGCTTATAACCGCTTTTCTTCCTAATGGGGTTTTGGTTGAACTACGCTTAGACAACAACGTGTCTTCAAAAATTTTCAAACCAGAATCATTCAAAACCGGGGTTGAGGATTTAGCTCTAACCGTTGTATACGATGCGAGGGCCTCTGGCTCCCTTTTTTCAGAGATGAGTATGGAGGGGACCGGGGATGTTTTTCGAAACGATTCGATGAAATACTTGATGTCTCTAATACTGTTTGCAGCAGGCCTAGTGCTTTTGTCCTTCAATATTGTCGGCTCGAGGAGAAGCGAGAATGAGCTTTTAAAAAGCATTGGGAACGGAGGCGTTCCTCCGAAAGGATCAAGCTTAAGCGAGGAGGCGCTTCTGCTACTGGCTTCAAGGAATCCGGAAGCCTATAGAAGGGTCTTGGAAATGGTTTTGAAAGGAGAGTTGAAGGTGGAAAGAAGAGGGTGGTTTAAGCAGGTTCTGCTGAAAATAAAGAGGCTTATTTCGCGGTAGTGGTGGGTGCTGTCTCAATCTCCACCGGAAACCGGACTATTTTATTTTTATACAACCCTCCTAACAAAACCTTTAAAACACTTGATTAAGAAGCAACACAGATGCTAAAGCATGGTATGACAATACTGGCCGTAGCGGCATCACTATTCTTAACGCTCCTCATAATGCCGGTTAGGGTGAAGGCTGACCAGTGTTTCACACCTGTTTACAATGCTTCCTTCTCGAATAATTTAGGCATATATCCTTCGGGCTCCTTCACGGGCTCAGGGACATACGGTTTCTCACCATACGGCTTCCGAGGATCATGCCTGAGTATAAACGTCTCCTCGGGGGGTCGCGGCTACATATATTCTGTCTTCAACGCTAAGGGCTCTTTCAAAGCAAGCTTCCTCCTTAAGATAAACAATGGCACGAGCTTCAATTTCACCAGGATGATACTCATGCTTACGGATTCTTCAACTTACGAGGTTAAGCTTGGCTTTGTTGACAATCTGAAGCTGGTGGCCTACAGGGGGGATAGGAGGAATGACGGTGCAACTTTTTCAACTGGAAAATGGTACAACTTGACGATATGGCTGGATGCTTTAACAGACTCTTTAACGATACAGTATAATGGTAGTCAAACCATCTCGATCTCCACGGGTGTTAAACTGTTTCTCGTGAAACAGGTGAACTTCTCGCTCGGGGTTGTTGACCCGGTCCCGGGGAATGTCAGCGACGTGAAAACGTTTGTCGACGAGTTCTCGATGCTTCTCTCTCCAATAATGTTTACCGACAAGCCTGTCTACACTTCTTCCGGCAGTGTCCAGGTGAAGATAACGGGGGACCAGTTCTTCACGTCTCCAATAGATCTCACCATAATCCGTCCGAACGGCTCTGCTCTAAGAACCGACCGTTTAACCGCGAACGCTACCGGAGGCTTCTCACTCACAATAAGCCTGTCTAACCCTTCCCCGGGAACCTACACGATGCAGGTTAACAGGAGTGGCTGCGTAACCAAGTATCACTTCGGCGTCTGGGATGTTCCAAGAGTATGGGAGCGTAAGTCAATAATCCTGGTTAAGGCTGGTGGGCTGGTGCCCAGCGGGTCAGCGACGCTCTACTTGAGAAACTCGACGCACGTGGTTTTCAGCCAGAGGCTGGAGACGGATTCTAAAGGAGAAGTGGGCAAGCAGATAACAGTTCCCGTGGACATTCAGCTCGGCGTCCTCTCTGCCTCCGTAGAGTGCGACGACTCGTTCGACTTTAGAAACATGAAGGTGGTTAGTGATGCTTTGCAGGTTACCCTGGTTAAGGCGGTTTTAAACGTCACTATAGAGATGGATGCTACAACCTATGAAAGGGTTAAGCCGATAAACATAACGGTCCGGGTGAAATACAAGGATGGTTCAAGCCTGCCTTGGAACGGTGTTGTTAAGATAAGACTGGTCTACGGAGGGGTTCAGGGGAGAGAAATATTCATGGATTACTCGCATGACGGCTACTGGTTCAAGAGTATTAAGACAGAACCATCCGACCCCTTGGGTAGCTACGTGGTCAAGGCGGAGGCTTCAGACCAGTATGGTAACACTGGCTCCGGAAACAGGACTTTTACCCTCACTGCCGCAAAGCTGAGGATTACTTTAAAGAACCGGCTTAACGAGACTTATGAAAGGTCTGTTAGGCTAAATGTTTCAGTCAGCGTCGCATACCCGGATGGAACCCCCCTGGACTCGGGCAGCGTGGCTCTCGAGCTTTTCAAGGACCAGTATAGGAAGGGCCCGTTTAACTTTAATAAGACAGGCCTGGGTGAATGGAGCATTTCCTGGAAGATCCAGGCGCGCGAGGAAACTGGAGACTGGAACCTTAAGGTAACCGCGGTAGACGGTGTTGGGAACAGTGGGGATTTCTCGCAGGAAATAAGTATTGTTCCCGCTAGGCTAAGCATACAGCTGTTAACCCAAGTTGGCAACGTTTTTTCCAGAACCGAGAAAATACCTGTTAACGTGGTGATTAAATACCCTTCTAAAGAGATCCTTACGCTTGAGAATGTTTCACGGGAGAAAGGCGCCTTCGTCGACGCCAAGCTTGTTCACAACGGTGTTGAAAGGGCTGTCTCGCAGCTAAGGCCCTCAGCCGGAGGCTGGGCTGGAAACATCAGCGCCCCGAGGGATGCTCCCATAGGGCAGTACGTGTTAAACATCACTGTTAAAGACACGTTTGAAAACTATGGTTTCTACACGGTTCCCGTTGAAATAACCAGGGCTGTTCTAAGCTTTGAAATGGAGAGTTTGAAGGATAGTTATCAAGCAGGGTTTGAAACGGTTTCGATAAGAACAATCGTAAAATACCCGGATGCGTCGAGTCTTGAGGATGGGGAGGTAACTGCCGTAGTCTACTCCGGCGTCTTGACGAGCATCGTAGGGTTGAGATACCAGGGTGGTAAGTGGGTTGGAGACTATTATCTTCCAGTTACTAACCCAGTCGGAGAGTATAGGGTGGTGATCAACGCTACCGACCCGTATGGTAACACTGGTGTTAAAGAGTTGTACTTCAGAGTGAGCAATCTCTACCTGATTCTAGTAGTCATAAGCTTCGCCGTTGTTCTAGCTGTTTCAATATCTTTACTCTGGATCAGGAGGCGTAGGCCACAGCCGCCTCCGTCGCCGGAGGAGTATGGCGAGGAGTATGATGTTCTAGCCTAGTAAGGCTTTTCTCTGAGCGTTTAAAGGTAAGAAGTATGCCTAGGAGGAGTAGGAGAGCCAAGCCGACGCATAAAGGGACCACGATTCTGTTTAAGGCGGGCAGGGTGCCCGCTACTGTTGACGAGATGTTCTCCAGGGTTTTCTGGAGAAGCCCTCTGCTAGCGTCTGAAGCCAGGGTTTTCTGCGAGGAGCTTGTTTCAAGAGGGTCTTCAGGGATGAGTGTTAGCGAGTGGAAAAACTGGGTGGGGAGAAGGAGGATAACGGTTGGCCAGTTCTACAACATGATCCGGGGGCTTGTTGGAGCCGGGATCGTGGAGAAGAGGGAAGGATCATGGCATATAAGCACAGGGTTCCTAAGGGAGCTTGAACAATTCATAATAATCTACACGTCTTTCACCAGTTTCAAGCACAGGTTGGGTTAATGCTTCCTCCTCGCCTTCTCGTTTTCAACAACTATCTTGTCGCCAACTATCTTAACCACAAGCCTGCCCTTCTTCCTCAGGGGGAACGCGGAATCGTTAACGATCTTGCTGGGTAAATACAGTATTGTTGCAGAGTATGTTTTTCCACCCAGCCTTTTGTTAAGCACGTAGAGCCTGGTGCTCGCCTTCTTCACCATTTCGGCTTAATTATTGTTTAAGGTAGTTAAAGGTTTATCTCCGTCTTCTTGCAAGCTGACTCGTCTCATTGCAGCTCGTAGATGCGCATGCACACCTGAGCGACAACTCTTTCAACGCGGACCTGGACGCTGTCGTATTGAAAGCTAGGGAAAACGGTTTAGCAGCTATCGTGGACTGTGGACTGGGGCCAGAGGGTGGTTTAAGGTCCCTAAGCATTTCGGAGAGATTCAGGGGCTACGTTTACTCAACCATAGGTATCGACTACGGTGCACCTTTCTCCGTCAGGCATGAGGAGGTGGTGCAGCTCATTCTGAATAACAGGAGTAGGATAGTCGGGGTTGGCGAAGTGGGTCTAGACTATTATACGGTTAGGGCTCGCGAGGACAGGGCTAGGCTAATCGGGGTTTTCGAGGTTTTCATAGAGCTCGCTAAAAAGCTTAACGTTCCCATCATAGTCCACTCGAGAAGCGCTGGCAGAGAAGCCCTCAACATACTTGTTGAAAAAAATGCTGAGAAGGTTTTGATGCACGCTTTCGACGGGAAAGCATCTTACGCTATGAAGGGTGTTGAAGCAGGCTTCTTCTTCAGCATCCCTCCTTCAATAGTGAGGTCGCCGCAGAAGCAGAAGCTAGCGGCTAGGCTCCCCCTGGAAAACGTTCTGCTGGAGTCGGACTCGCCGGCTCTAGGGGTCGACCCATACGAGAGGAATGAGCCTTCAAACATAGTTTTCAGCCTCAGGGAGATCTCTAGGATTAAAAAAGTAGACCCGGATACCGTCGCTGAAGAGACGACTAGAAACGCTCGCAGGCTATTTGGGTTGAGAATATGACGTTTTTCGCAGGCATAGATCTAGCCGGGGTGGAGACGAGGCCGAGCGGGTTTGCAGTCTTAGACGGGTTCCTAAACGTTGAAACAATGATCCTGCATACTGATGCTGAGATACTGAGAGAAGTCTCGCGTTTCAATCCTGCGGTGGTTGCTGTGGATGCTCCGCTCTCCCTGCCGAGGGGAAGAGCCAGCCTGGAGGCCAGGAGCAGTATTCACCTGAGGAGCTGTGACAGGGAGCTTTTGAGAAGAGGAATAAGGTTCTTCCCTGTTACGCTGGGCCCGATGCGCATCCTGACGGAGAGAGGAATCAGCCTTAAGAAAACTCTTGATTCCCATGGTTTCAGGGTTATAGAGGTTTATCCCGGCGGGGCACAGGATGTTCTCGGGATACCGCGTAAATCCCGCGGCGTCGAGAGGCTTCGGAAAGGGCTGGCGGGGCTTAAAATAAAGGGGTTGGAAAGGGTGAAGACTCATCACGAGCTTGACGCTGCTACCGCGGCACTGGTGGCGAAGATGTTTTACGACGGTGACTACGAGGCCTATGGGGATCCCGGCGAGGGCCTTATAATAATGCCCCTGGGTAGAAGCAGGAGTTAGGGGAAGGTTTATCAACACTGTCTTGAGAATAGACTTTTGAAGGAAGCAGAGTGATGCCTGGGGCCCCCTACAGGTTCTATACTGTTAAGAGTTCGCTCGAGGAGGTTGTTAAGATACTTCACCCTATAGTTGGCGAATGGTTTAGAAGCAGGTTCAAAGGGCTGACACCGCCACAGTCATACGGGATAATGCCTATCAGAAGCGGTGAGAACACTTTAATCTCCGCGCCAACCGGCAGCGGGAAGACGCTCGCCTGCTTCCTAACGATCCTGGACGATTTGATTAAAATGGGTTTTGATGGAAGGCTTGAGGACAGGGTTTACTGCGTCTATGTTTCTCCACTCAGATCCTTAAACAATGATGTTAGGAAGAATCTTTCACAGCCCTTAGAGGAGCTCAGGAGGCTTGCCGAGGCTAAAGGGTTATCGCTTCCAGAGGTAAGGATCCATGTTAGGACGGGTGACACTAAAACCTCTGAAAGGGGAAGAATGCTTAAGAAGCCTCCGCACATTCTCATAACTACTCCGGAAAGCCTGTCAATAATTCTCGTGGCGCCGAAATTCAGATCCTTCCTGAAAGGGGTCAGATGGGTCGTGGTTGACGAGATACATGAGCTCTGCAGCTCTAAGAGGGGTGCCCACCTCTCACTAAGCCTTGAAAGGCTGAGAAGCTTCTCAGGCCAGGATTTCCAGAGGATAGGCCTATCCGCAACCATCCACCCGTTGGAGAAGGTTGCCGCTTACCTTGCCGGGTACGAGGATTCCTCGCCGAGGCCCTGCACCATAGTGGATGTTCACGCCTCAAAGAAGTTTGAGCTTAAAGTCGTATCGCCGCACCGTGATCTAGTCCACACGCCTGCTGAAGAACTCAGCGGAAGAATGTACAGGTTGATAAACGATATTATAAGGCGTAACAGGACTACGCTCATCTTCACCAACACGCGGAGCAGCACTGAGAGAGTCGTATACCATCTTAAGAAGCTAAGGCCTAAAACCGTCTTGAGCGAGGAGGAGTATGCTGCACACCATTCCTCTCTCTCGCGCGAAGTCAGGCTTGACGTGGAAGACAAGTTGAAGAAGGGAAGGCTTAAGGCTGTTGTCACGAGTACTTCTCTTGAACTAGGGATAGACATCGGCTTCATAGACTGCGTTGTCCAAATAGGCTCGCCAAAGTCCGTTACCAGGGCTATTCAAAGAGTAGGGCGTTCAGGCCATTCTCTGGAGGCTGTTTCGAAAGGCATTTTCATACCGATGGAGAGAGATGATCTCCTGGAAGTCCTCGTAATGTCCAAGGCTGCTGAAACCGGGAGGCTTGACGAAGCATATATTCCTGAAAACCCTTTGGACGTTTTGGCCCAGCATGTTGTCGGCATGGCTGTTGAGAGAAAATGGAGGCTTGACGAAGCATATGATCTCGTTAGGGGATCTTATAACTTCAGAAACCTGGAAAAGGACGATTTCATCAGTGTATTGAGGTATTTAAGCGGGTATTACAGGCAGCTTGAGGGATACAAGGTTTACGGTAAGATCTGGCTCGACGAGGCTGATGGAGTCTTCGGGAGAAGGGGTAATCTCGCCAGAGTGATCTACATGACTAACACGGGAACGATACCTGACATGGCGATGGTAAGGGTTTTCACTAGAGACAACAGGCCCGTTGGAAACATTGAGGAGGAGTTTTTCGAAAGACTATCCCCGGGAGACATCTTTCTGCTAGGGGGCAGGCCATACAGGTGTTTGAAAAGCCGTTTGATGAAGCTTATCGTCGAGCCTGCTGAGGGTGAGAGGCCGACTGTTCCCCAATGGTTCTCCGAGATGCTTCCCCTCTCCTACGACTTGGCAAGCATGATAGACGAGTTCAGGATAAGGGAGCTTCAGACAATAATCTTCGACAGGAAGGAGGACAGGGTTAAGCAGTACATGGAGTATTTCAAGATAGACAGGAAGACGGCTGTCGCCCTCTACGACTATCTCAGGATAACCGCGGAATACTTTAGCAACACAGGTATACTTCCATACGTCAGGAAGGGCTCTTTGATAGTTGAGAACTATATTGATGAATCGGGTAGGCAGATGGTTGTTTTCCATAGCCTGGTGGGGAGGAGGGTTAACGATGTTCTTTCAAGGGCTTTCGCAGTGGCGGCTTCAAACCTGCTAGGCTCCGTCTCAATACAGATCTCGGTGAGCGACAATGGTTTCCTTCTGATACTCCCGCCAAAATACAGAGTTGACCCTGAGAAGATTGTTAAATCAGTAAACTCTTCAAACCTTCAGGAGCTCGTCGCCTCCTCGATAGAGAAAACGGACATGCTGAAACACAGGTTTAGGCATGTTGCTGTCAGGAGCTTCATGATACTTAGAAACTATAAGGGTCACGAAGTGATGGTTTCTAAACTCCAGTTGAACTCGGAGCACGTTCTCAAAGCTGTGAAAGACTTGAAGGGTTTTCCAGTAATGAGGGAGACTTACAGGGAGATACTTGAGGACGTTATGGATATTAAGAATGCAATCAGGTTCATATCTGAGCTTGAGAATGGTTTAAGGAGCCCGCTGCTCTGCAAGCCCAGCAGGGTTGCTTCACCCCTATCGCACTCCCTGCTTGTTTCAAGCTTCTCCGACGTTGTGCTGATGGAGGATAAGAGAGCCCTATTGGAGAGGCTCCACAGGGAGGTTCTGGCAACAATACATGCTGCTGACTGATGATGTTGAGATAGTTGAGTTCGAACCAGCTCTCTACGTGAAATCTCTGGATGCTATTGTCGTAGCCGATATTCACCTCGGCCTGGAATGGGAGCTCGAGGAGAAAGGTGTGCACATTCCATTCCCGACTTACGCCCCGGTGATCAAGTCTCTCAGAAACATGTTTAACTATAGGTCTGCCAAGAGGCTTATAATCCTAGGGGATATAAAGAACGAGTTTGGAGACATAAATCCCGAGGAGTGGACGCAGGTTCAGGATTTCGTCAACGATGTCCGCAGCCTTGGCGCAGAGCCTCTGCTGGTCAGGGGGAACCATGACAATTTCGTCAGGATTGTCCTAAGGAGGCTAAACGTGGAGTTTCAAGACCCGCCTCTGAGGCTTGGTAAATACTTCCTCATACATGGCGACAGGGAGCACGAGCTGCCGGAGGACGGGAGCATTGTGCTGATGGGCCACGAACACCCCGTCGTCTCAATAAGGGACTCGATAGGTGTTAAACACAGGTTCAAAAGCTTCCTGTACGGCGAGCACGAGGGAGTAAAGATAATCATACTGCCCTCGATGAACCCGTTGACAATGGGGATGGCTTTGAACGAAATGGATGCGAACAGCCTCCTCTCCCCGATCCTCAGAAAAGTCGACGTGATGGCTTTCACGCCAATACTTCTCGCTCAGGGAGAAGGGTTGAAGGCTTTTCCAAAGCTCGGCAGCTTGGCTGCGCACTGGTGAGTTTTCAGGACCCGGGTGGGAAAACCAGTATGCCCAGTAGGCTTCCAGCGAAACCGGCGGAGGTGCCCAGTATCGTCTGCCAGCACGTGTGTTCACCCGTGTTTACGCGCGCCCATGCTAAAACAGGTATTAGGAGCAGCAGTATTAATCCGGTTGGCCAGTAGGCGTAAAGGATTAGGATTACGGTCGCCGTTAAGCCTGCGACATGGATGCTTGCCTTCACCACGAGGGTGAGTAGCAGTAGTATCAGCGATGTTAAAAGGAAGGAGGCTGAGGCGGTCCTCATCAGCCCCATGCCCCATGCTTGGAAGACGAAGGCTGAAACCGCGTAGCCCACCAGCCCTGGAATAAAGTGTTTCGGCCTCCTGCTTCTTTCACTCATGAAAACGTCTGATCTCCCGCGCAGCCTAAGGTAGTAGACGCTTACGAAGGGAACAATGCTGTAGAAGAAAAGTACTGCTAGAGTATTTAGAACAGGGTTTTTTAAGAAAGCCTCCTCCCTAAGCATGACTAAGAGTCCTCCAAGCCCCCCTACAACGGGGTTGGACAACAAGTAGGAGATTGCTTTAGCAGTGTTCCGCTTCAAGCCTCTTGGATTGAAGAGTAAGGTTTTAAAAAGGTTCCTGCAAGTATCGGCTGAAATGGTTGAAAAAGCTCTCCCGGGGCTCCCCATAGCTTGGAGAAACATGCTTTTCAGGTGTAGGCTTTGCGGGGAGAAGTGCTGCGGTCTCAATCCTGAGGTTTCTGAAGAAGACGTGGAGAGGATTAGAAGAATCATCCCGTCTTTCAAGCCATACCCCACTCCAGAGGGCAGGCTGATTCTAATCGGTGAAAACGGTTTCTGCCCGTTCCTAAGAAACGGTCTTTGCACAATCCACGAGTATAGGCCTGTCCTATGCAGGCTCTACCCTTTCTACCCGGTTAAGAAGAGGATGCTTGAAGGCATTCTAAGTCTTCCGGGAGACGTGGAGGTTGTCAAACACGGCTCGGAGGAATACGTTTTCATCTTCGACGAGCAGTGTCCCGGGATTGGAGAAGGAGACCCGGTTGACTTCAAGAAGCTCTTAGAAACCTTCCTTGGAGCAGAGTCCCCGCCTAACTCTTTTTAAAGGACAGAAACATTTTTACCGTTCCCCTAATGCTTCAATACTATGGTTATGCTTTTCAGGGAAGTTGCAGAAGCGATGGAGCAAGTTGAGTCGACGACGAAAAGGATTGAGATGACGAGCTTCCTCGTAGACCTGTTTAAGAAGGCTAGCCCTGTTGAGCTTGAGAAGCTTGTCTACCTTCTTCAGGGGAAGGTTAGGCCTGACTACGAGGGCCTAGAATTCGGGATGGCTGACAAGCTTGTCTTAAGGGCTTTAACAGGTTTCTCAGGGGCTGACCAGAAGACTGTTGAGAAACTTTACAGGGATGCTGGAGACCTTGGAAGCGTTGCGGAAACCCTTGCAGGCAGAAAGGTTCAGAAGAAGCTTGTAAGCAGGAGCCCTACCCTCCTAGAGGTCTACGAGAAGCTGTATAGGCTTGCAAAACTGGGTGGGAAGGGCTCGGTTACGCAGAAGACGAGCCTGCTAGTCTCCCTGCTGATAGACATGTCTCCTAAGGAGGCGAAGTATGCTGTTAGAACGATAACGGGGAGGCTTAGGCTCGGCATAGCTGACTACACTATACTGGATGCTTTAGCCCAAGCGTTCACCGGTGACAAGTCTAACAGGCCGGTTATTGAGCGCGCGTACAACATATCCAGCGACCTAGGGGCTGTTGCGAAGGCTGTTGCTGAAAAGGGGCTCGACGGTGTTTCAGAGTTTAGAATCACGGTTGGCAAGCCTGTTAGACCGATGCTTGCGGAACGCTTGACGAGTGTTCAAGAGGTTCTTGAAAAGCTTGGCGGCGAGGTTGCGGCTGAGTATAAGCTTGACGGTGAACGCGTGCAGATACATAAGGATGCTGGCCGCGTCATGCTTTTCTCAAGACGGCTGGAAAACATTACTGGCCACTACCCTGATGCCGTAGAGCTAGCTAGAAGGAACGTGAAGGCTCGGGAGGCTATTCTCGAGGCGGAGTGCGTGGCTATAAACCCTGATACTGGGGAGCTCCTCCCGTTTCAAGAGCTTATGCACAGGCGGAGAAAGTACGGCGTGGAGGAGGCGATGAAAGAGTATCCTGTTGCATTATTCTTCTTCGACATTCTGTATGCTGACGGCTCGGACCATACTCAGAAAACATACTTGGAGCGGAGGGATGCTTTAAAGAACGTTATCATGGAAGACGAGAGGGTTAAGCTCGTCAAACAGATAATATCGAGCGATCCCAACCAGATAGAGGTCTTCATGGAGGAGGCGATTTCAGAAGGCTGCGAGGGCCTAGTGGTTAAGGATTTGAAAGCCCCCTATAGGGCTGGCGCCAGGGAGTGGAGCTGGATAAAGCTGAAGAGAGAGTACAAGGTTGAGGTCGCGGACACGATTGACCTCGTTATAGTCGGGGCTTTCCACGGCAGGGGTAAGCGTGCAGGCAAGTATGGAGCATACCTCTTGGCTGCATATGATCCTGATGAAGACGTTTTCAGAACTTTTGCTAAATGCGGAACCGGTTTCACAGACGAGGACCTAGAGAAGTTCACCGAGCTCGTCGACAAATACAGGATTACGCATAAGCATCCCAGGGTGGATTCTAAGATTGAGGCAGACGTCTGGGTGGAGCCCAGGATAGTCATTGAGATAATAGTCTCGGAAATAACCCTGAGCCCGGTTCACACGTGTGGCCTCGGCATTGTGAGGGAGGGCTCAGGCTTCGCCGGCCGCTTCCCAAAGTATACTGGGAAGCTTAGGGACGATAAGTCTCCGGAGCAGGCAACCACGGTGAAGGAGATCCTGGAAATGTACAGAAGCCAATTGAAGCGGATTGAGGAGGAGCCTAAGGAGGCCCCGTAGCAGTATTTTACAACGTTTATATGAACAGGTTTGTTGAAAGTTTAAATCCCAGTATCAGGGTGTCTCATCGAAAACCATGAGCGAGGTTCAACTGGTTGTTGCCGAGGCTAGGCCGAGGGACGTGGGTAGGAGAATAGTGAGAATAGGCAGGAGAGAGATGGCTCAGCTTAAGGCTGAGACAGGGGATTTTGTTGAAATACTCGGCAGGAAGTCTGCTTCAGCAGTCGTCTGGCCGGGGTACGCTGAGGATGAGGATCGTAAAATAGTTAGGATGGACGGCCTGATCAGGAAGAGCGCAGGGGTTGCGATAGGGGACTACGTGAAGATCAGGAAGGTGGATAAGGTTGAGAACGCTAGTGAAATCGTGTTGGCCCCAATGGGTGCACGAATATCCAGCGTGGACGAGGATTTCCTGGACTACGTTAAGGATAAGCTTATCGACACTCCCCTGACGGAGGGAGATATTGTTGCGGTACCGGTCTTCGGAGGACAGGCTCTCGGCCTCACCGCGGTCAGGGTTAAGCCCAGAGGGTTCGTGAAGGTCACTGCCGATACAAGGGTTCAGATAGTCAGCGAGGAGGCTGCTGAAAAGCTCGCCATCCCAAGGGTTACTTACGAGGATATTGGCGGGTTGCACGAGGAGATTCAGCGAATAAGGGAGATGGTTGAGCTTCCGCTTAGACACCCTGAGCTTTTCCAGAGGCTTGGCATTGAGCCGCCTAAGGGCGTGTTGCTCCACGGCCCCCCCGGCACGGGTAAAACACTCCTGGCTAAGGCGGTTGCAAACGAGTCGGACGCCAACTTCCTTTCCATAAACGGGCCTGAGATAATGAGCAAGTTCTACGGCGAGTCTGAGGAGAGGCTTAGAAGAGTCTTCCAGGAGGCTCAGGAGAAGGCTCCGAGCATAATCTTCATAGACGAGATAGACGCTATAGCGCCGAAGAGGGAGGAGGTTGGCGGCGAGGTTGAGAGAAGAGTCGTAGCCCAGCTTCTAGCACTCATGGATGGTTTGAAGGCTAGGGGTGACGTTATAGTCATAGGTGCGACGAACGTTCCCAACATGATTGACCCTGCTCTACGCAGGCCGGGCAGGTTTGACAGGGAGATAGAGATAGGTGTGCCCGATAAGCAGGGAAGGCTTGAAATACTTCAGATACACACTAGGTCGATGCCGCTTGACAAGGATGTTGACTTGAAGAAGCTGGCTGAAATAACGCACGGCTACACTGGCGCAGACCTTGCCGCGCTTTGCAGGGAGGCGGCGATGAAGGCTTTGAGAAGATACTTGCCTGAGATAAAGCTGGATGAGAAGATCCCGCAGTCAGTCTTGGAGAAAATGGTTGTTAAGGCTGAGGACTTCATGAACGCTTTTAAGGAGATAACTCCGACTGCGATGAGAGAAGTATACGTTGAGGTTCCCACAGTCAGGTGGAGCGACGTCGGCGGGCTTGAAGAGATTAAGAGGAGGCTCAGGGAGACTGTTGAGCTCCCGATAAAGACTCCGGAGAAGTTTGAAAAACTAGGCATAACTCCTCCTAAAGCGATACTTCTCTACGGCCCACCTGGATGCGGGAAGACGCTTCTAGCTAGAGCAGTGGCGACGGAGAGCGAGGCTAACTTCATAAGTATCAAGGGCCCGGAGGTCTTCTCGAAATGGGTTGGAGAGTCTGAGAAGGCAATAAGGGAAGTGTTCAGAAAGGCTAGGCTCGCCTCCCCCTCCATAATCTTCCTGGACGAGGTTGACGCGATCGCTCCGAGAAGGGGCATGAGCATGGCTGACAGCGGCGTCACGGAGAGGGTTGTAAGCCAGCTGCTTACGGAGATGGATGGTTTGACCCCTATCGAGAAGGTCGTCATAATAGGGGCTACTAACAGGCCTGAGCTCCTCGACCCGGCGATAATGAGGCCGGGAAGGTTTGAAGTAGTGCTTTACGTTCCCCCGCCGGATGAGGCTTCAAGGCTCCAGATACTTAAGATTCACACGAGGAGAATGCCATTGGAGGGTGTTAGCCTCGAGGAGATTGCTAAGAGGACTGAGGGCTACTCCGGGGCTGACCTGGAGGCGCTTTGCAGGGAGGCTGGCCTAAACGCTTTAAGGAGGGATGCTGACAAGGTGACTAGGGAGGATTTTGAAAAGGCTCTTCAAACCGTTAAACCCAGTTTGAAAGAGGAAATACTGGCTAAATACAAAAAGTTCGGCGAGAAGGAGGAGTTTTTTCTCGTCTGAGCTGAAAGAATAGCTTATCCCTACTCAGCTCTTCCGCGCGCTAGCGTTTTTCTGGTCTGAAAAGGATGTTTTTCATTATTCTGGCTTCTTTCTTGATGTTTTACCCATTTCATCTAAACCGAGAGCATGTGTGCTCAAAATCCGGATTATATAGGTATATCTGCTTCTAACTTTAGGAGCTCCTCCTAATAGGCTTTCTACATGTTTCTTCCACCGATAAGACGGTGGAACACACCGGCGTATGCACTACCGACTTGTAAACTTCTTTTTTAACCTCGATTTTATAACTTTAGGAGACTCTCGGCATTCACTGTCTTTTTCCAGTTATGATTTTTAGGAGCTTCTCTTTTTATTACGCGATGTCTTTTTCCTCGAAGAAATGTGTCGCTCTTTAATAGAAAATTTTAAATATTACTTTAATCAATGCTTCTATTGGAGGTGAAAAACATGTCAGCACCTCAAGAGTTCAAGTGTCCCAACTGCGGAGCTACTTTCAAGACCAAGGATGAGCTGGATAAGCACCTAAAGGGTTGCAAGCCCAAGAAGAAGTAATT
>Ga0315298_1002742_pt1 | contig 29132 bp, 45 predicted proteins | sample WHS_1_MG_FD_203077 | JGI IMG/M metagenome (GOLD analysis project Ga0315298, IMG submission 203077) | Extremophilic microbial mat communities from Washburn Hot Springs, YNP, Wyoming, USA - WHS_1_MG | ecosystem: Environmental > Aquatic > Thermal springs > Hot (42-90C) | place: USA: Wyoming... | reverse complement strand
ATGTAACGGAGAAAAATAATGAAGACAAAACAACTCTCTCTAAGGATAGAAGGAATGGATTGTCCCGCATGCGTGGAGAAAATTGAGAAATCTATGGCAAAGCTGGAAGGGGTTAGAAGCGTTAAGGTGATATTTAGCGCTGAAAAAGCTATCATAACATACGATACGAAAGAATTGAACGAGAAGGAGATAAAACGTAAAATCAAAGAGCTCGGTTACAAAGTGAGCGAAGAAGGGATAAATGGGAAAAAAAGGCGTAGATTAGAACTTCTACATCTGTCCATATTGGGCATAGGAATCTTGGTATGCTGGTCTGGTATAGCTCATCCCCTCTTTCCATTCGACATTGACGCAATCGTACTAGTAATTCTAAGTGGCATCCCGATTTCCAGGTCAGTTATTCCCACGCTAAAGGCGAAAGCTGTAACAGCTGATGTTGCTATGGCTACTGGCATGGTCGCTTCAATGGTGATAGGGCAATTTCTCTCAGCGGCCGTTATCGGATTCTTTATGCTCTTAGCAGAATTCATCGACGAATTTACAAAGGACAAAGCTAGAGCAGCTATTCAAGGATTGATAAAGATGTCGCCAAAAACTGCTTTGGTCAAGCGAAAAGGTCAGGAAGTTGAAGTGAGCGTAGAACAAGTGGCGCCTGGAGATATCGTTGTTGTAAAGTCGGGCGGGAGAATACCTATCGACGGGGTTGTCGTCGCTGGACATGGCGCAGTCAATCAAGCTCCTATCACCGGCGAATCCATTACCGTTGAGAAGGCGATCGGCGATGAGGTATTTGCCGGTACAATCAACCAACTTGGTACACTTGAAATAAGGGTTACAAAAGTCGGGAAAGATACTACTTTAGCACGGATTATTCAATTGGTTGAGGAAGCGGAGAAAGCAAAGGCACCGATACAGAAAGTGGCTGACCGCTTTGCATCAAAATTCTTACCACTAGTTTTTCTCATTGCCGCTTTGACTTTTCTTTTCACGAAGAACATCACTCATTCAATCGCGGTTATTGTAGTGGCGTGCCCTTGTGCCATAGCTCTAGCAACCCCTCTTGCTGTTGTAGCAAGCGTAGGTAATGCTGCTAAGAAAGGAATCATTATTAAAGGAGGAATCTATCTGGAGGAGTTGGGAAAGATAGACACGGTGGTCATCGATAAGACAGGCACTTTGACAATAGGCAAACCGAAAGTGGTAAACACTGAGAGTTTTGACAAGCACAACGAGAGGGAGATTATTGCCTTGGCAGCTATTGCCGAACAGCACTCTGAGCACCCCTTGGCAGATGCAATATTAAATAAGGCTAAAGAGTACGGGATCGAGGTGCCTGAACACACTCAGTGCAGTGTGATAGCTGGGAAAGGAGTAATTGCAACATATCATAATCAGACGATAGTCCTCGGGAGTAAAGAATTACTTAGAGAAAAGAAGATAGTCGTTCCGAAAGAAGTAGAGCAATATATGAGGAGAGAGGAGGAAGAAGGGAAAACAATGTTGCTTATTGCTCATGATGGAAGAGTATGTGGAGCAATTTCAGTGGCTGATGTGGTGAAAGAGGAGGCTAAACAGGCGATAAAGGAGCTAAGGCAAAAAGGGATAAGGGTGATTATGCTAACTGGGGATAACCCTCGCACAGCTAATATGATTGCTAATCAAGTTGGCATAGAGGAAGTGTTTGCCGAGATGCTCCCGGAGGAAAAAGTTGAGAAGGTAAAAGACCTTATCAGGCAGGGGAGAGAGGTTGCGATGGTAGGTGATGGCATAAATGATGCTCCTGCATTAGCTGAGGCTCATGTTGGAATTGCCATGGGAGCAGCCGGTACTGACGTAGCAATAGAAGTGTCCGACGTAGTCTTGATGACAGATGACTTAACGAAAATCACAGAAACCATCAGGATAAGTAAAAAGGCCTTCAACGTGATTAAGCAGAATTTGGCGAGCAGTGTAATCTTTAACATCCTTGGAATGGCGCTGGCATCTACAGGCATTTTAAACCCGTTGATGGCAGCTTTCGCTCATTTCCTGCCAGACTTCATATTGTTCATAAATTCTTCTAGACTAATTCATTAATGTATTGAAGCACGTTAGCGGATACATGAAAAATTCGAGAAAATATTAATGGGAAATTTTTGCGTTACCTTGGAGAAGTGGAAAGCTTGCCTTTATGGGTTGAAGATGAACCAAAGCCTTTGATTTAATTTATTAGTGACAGCTCTAAGCATTCATAACTTTCTTTAAAAAGCATACACTAGAAACGTGCGCATGTTTTGCGGATGATTATTTTCTTCACGTAGAAATATGTCACTCCGATTAAAATTAATAAACCTCCTAAAATAATGTTTAAAAATGATAAGGAAAAAGCTAAGGTAAGGGTGGAAAGAATTCCGATTATTGAAATTATGTAAAATTTTCTTGGATTTCTCTTTAGCCTCGTTGCTGAAAAGTTTAATAAAGCAAAATAAACAAGTATTAGAAAACTTGCAACCTGAACTAAACCTCTTAAATCAAAGAATAAGGATGGTATTCCAATGGCCAACCCGCTAAATAAAACTGCATTCCTTGGATTCTGACTATATTTTTCAATGGATCCAAGCCATTTCGGTAAGTCTTCTTTCCTTCCCAATGCAAACAACATTCTCGACAAACCTAGTAAGTCTCCGATAAGAACTGAAAATGTTGCTAGTGTTGCGCCGAAAATGATGAGTTGGGTACCAAAGGGAAAATTGATTGAGCTTATTGCTAATGCAAGAGGAGAATCTGTCGAACCCAAGCTTCTTGAACCTACGAGGCCAATTGCAACGAATGTTACAAGAAAGTAAACGAACATTGAAATTAATAAGCCTAAAAATATACCTTTTGGAACGTTTCTCTCAGGCTGTTTAACTTCCTCGACAACGTATATAGGTCTGATAAAGCCAACATATGCGAAGAATATTATTGCAGCACTCTGGAACATTCCGCTTATCCCATTGGGGAAGAATCGGAGATAATTGCTCATTTTAACATTAAAAATTCCTGCGAAGGCAAAGAGAAGAAGAATGCCAAGTTTAATAGTTGTAAGTAAGTTTATGGTTTTTGATGTAGCTAATATACCGCGATAATTTATTGCTGTAGCTAAGCCGATTACTAAAAGTGCTATTGCTTTAATGTGAATAGGGAGGAAAAGGGACGCATAAGTTGCAAGACCCAAAGCTATCACGCTATCCGTGACAATCTTATTCAAACACCACATCCATCCGGAAAGGAAAGCTAAGAATGGAGAGAGAGTTCTGTAAGCATACTCATATTCGCCGCCTTCTATTGGAAAGGCTTTAACTAATTGTGAAGCGCTTACTCCGGTGAATGCAGCTACAATACCGGCAATTATCACAGAAAAAATAAGGGAAGGGCCTGCAATTTGAGAAGCAAAGCCAGTTACAACAAATATTCCAGCTCCTATTATGGCTCCAAGAGAAAGCAGCGCGGTATCGAATAGGCCTAAGGTCCTTTTCATCTGACCCATATTTATATTAATCTCATAGCGTGCGCTAAAAAGTTTTAAGTATAAGCCATTTATAATTGCTATAGAGAGAAACATATGCCAATTTCCCTCGAACTGGAGAGACGACATCAGAAGATTCGAGAAACGGTTCGTGAAATAGAAGAAAGGCGTAAAGAGTTTGTAGAACTTGAGAGAGAAGTGTTAAAAGGAAGGTGAAATTATATGACGGTTGTTAAAAACATTCTTGAGTTGATTGGAAATACGCCAATGGTTAAAATAAGCAAGCTTAATCTCAATCCGAATGTCGAGCTTTATGTTAAGCTGGAGAAATTCAATGCTGGTGGATCTGTTAAGGATAGAATCGCTAAATACATGATAGAGTACGCTGAAAAGGAAGGAAAATTGAAGAAGGGTATGACCGTTGTCGAACCTACGAGTGGAAATACGGGCATAGGTCTTGCGCTTGTATGTCGAGTTAAAGGTTATGATTTTATAGCAGTTATGCCCGAGAATGTTAGCAGTGAAAGAAAACAAATATTGATCGCATATGGCGCCAGAATTATTTTAACCGACGCTTCTAAAGGCATGAATGGTGCAGAGGATTATGCAAGGTTCCTGGTTTTAAAAAATCCAAAAAAGTATTTTATGCCAGATCAATTCTCCAACAAGTTCAATATTTTGGCACATTATGAGACGACTGCTGAAGAGATATGGAGAGATACAAATGGCAAAATAACCCATTTTGTTTGTGGTCTAGGTACAAGTGGTACTGCGATAGGGGTTGCAGAGAAAATAAAGAGCAAGTACAATCCAAAACTAAAAGTAATAGCTGTGCAACCTCATCCAAAAACACCAATAGCCGGATTAAAGAATTTTCCAGAAGTAAGCTATACCCCTAAAATATATGACCCTAAGTGGATAGATGAATTGCATTATGTCACGCTGCAAAAAGCTGAAGAGATGGCAAGACTCCTTGCGTTAACTGAAGGGATATTTGTTGGTCCCAGCTCAGGAGCTATTCTTTATATTGCATTGAAAAAAGTCAAGAAGCTAAAAAGAGGAGTAGTGGTGGCAATAATGCCTGATGGCGGTGAAAAATATTTAACCACAAGTCTATGCAATCCAGCTCTCTGCTTAGAGTGTGTGAAAAAATATGGAATAAAGTGTGCATACCTCCATGAAAAGCCAATTGTAAAAGCACATGAGAGTTAAAAAGAAAGATACAGTGGTTTGAATGGCACCTCGAAGAATATTCGAAACTAAGCTCATGAAGCTAACGGAACTAAGGTTGCATGAAAGAATTAATCCAGACTATCTCAGAGAGTTTAAAAAACGGATTGAATCCGGCGGAGTCCTAAAGCGTGCAATAGCTGTTGATAGAAATACAAACATAATTCTTGATGGTACGCACAGATTTTATGCTCTTAAGGAACTAGGATGCAAAAAAATTCCAGCAACTCTTTTCGACTATCGCCTACCCGAAATCCAAGTGCGTAGCTGGAGAAAGGGCATAAAGGTAACAAAGGATGATGTTATCGAAGCTGGCTTAGGTAAGAAGAAAAAGCTACCACCACATACTTCAAAACATATAATAAAAATGGGCAGTACGTCTAAACATATCTCAGCAGTTGAAGAGAAGGTTAACATTCCGTTAGAATCTTTGAGGTGAAAGATTTTCTCATTTTACTTCTAAGAATATATGTAACATAGCCTAGATGGAAGGACGCAAACGCGCGCTTCTGGGACGACCCAAACATGGGAATCATCTTTTTCAAAACCTTAAACCCAGAAGATAGAAGGCTCGCAGAGAAGTTTTTACGACGCCTTCACTATATCAGCTTGGATGAAAAGTTAACATTTGACGAGAAGATAGACAAGGTGATAGAAACTAGAATGCGTGAGGTAAAGAACGAGTTCCCCTCGAAGGCTTCAGAAGTTCATAAGAAGTATCTAATACGAGCTTCTGGTTGTATGTTATGATGCTATGAAAAGTTGAACTGGAAGCGCTTGGAGAACCTGGAGAAGACTGGAAAAGTATTCTGGATGAACCTTTTTTTTGGATTTTTCACGTTTTGTTACGTTACACGCCTTCTCTTAAGCGGTGTTTCTCCATCCTTAATCTATTCTGCATCGTATTTTCAAGCCGCGTGCGCGTATAAGATTTAAATAGCTTGGGGAGTCACAACCCTTGTGCGAACCAAGGTTCTTTTCTCCGAGAGGCTGGATGACGGTTTCCTGGAGGCTTTAAGGAGGGAAATGCCCTTTGAAAACGAGGTTGTCGCAGTGAAGCTTCACATGGGTGAGCCGATGAACAAGAACCATTTGAAGGCTGAGGAAGTGAAGAGGTTCGTCGACCTTCTGAAAACGATGGGGTGTAAACCCTTCCTTTTCGACACAACCGTTTCCTACTCTGGCAAGAGGAACAGTGTTAAAGGCTATTTTGAAGTCGCTGCTTTAAACGGTTTCACAGAGGGTTCCATGGGCTGTCCAATAGTAATTGGGGACGAGGAGCATGAGGTTGTGAAAGGTAAGCTTGAATACCAGGTTGCGAAGAAGCTTTGCGGTGTTTCCGTCCTCGTCCTGACGCATGTTAAGGGTCATCCCTGCTCCGGCATAGGTGCTGCCATAAAGAATCTTGGCATGGGAGCCATGACTAAGAAAACAAAGTCGGAGATCCATGAGGGAGGCAAGCCTGTTTACGTTGGAGGCTGCGTGCTTTGCGGAGCCTGCGTCGAAAACTGTCCCGTCGGAGCGATGAAGCTTAACGAGGAAGAGAGGAGGCCTGAGCCTTCTTTAGCCGAATGCCAAGGGTGCTCCAACTGCACGATAGTTTGTCCTCAAAAAGCTTTGAAGCCTAGGATCGCCACTTTTGATTTCCTCCTGGCGGAGGCCGCTAAAGCATCTGTCTCGAAATTCAGGAAAGTCTACTTCGTGAATTTTCTTCAGAGGATGGCGAGGCTATGCGATTGCTTCGATGAGCCGTTGGAGCCTGTTATCCCCGACATAGGGATTCTCGCGGGCAGCGATATTCTGGCTGTGGAGAAAGCGACTTATGATTTAATTGTGAAAAAGGAAGGCAAGGATGTTTTCAGGGAGTTGAACAAAAAGTCTTTCGCCGAGCAGTTGAAGGCTGCTGAAGAGGTTTTCCAAGGTGAAGCTCCTTGTCGAATTTGAAGCTGAGGTGGCGTGCACTAAGGTTTGGTGAGCAACGGATATGAAGAGCCTCAGGTTTTTAAGGCTTTAAAACCATTAGAAAGAACGTTAAAGCAAGGAGGTTTTCGAAAAATGGTTGAGTATAGCGATAAGTATCTGGCTCTCACGGGGGGTCGTTTCGGCAGGCCTAAGCGTGTTCCGCATTGGGAACACTGGTCTTGCCCGGATGCTGAAACCTACATTACCGGCATCGACTTCTACGAGCATCCCCGCCTCTGCCGGTTGAGGATGGCTGAGCTCTACCCCCAGCTAGAGCTGCCGGTTCCTGAGAGAGACGAGCCTATTCCCCGCCCCGAGAGCCTGATGAAGGGTGGGAGCTCATACGTTGATGAACATGGGCGTCGGCGCGTCCGTTGGGGGCATTCACTCAGCAACCATTGGAACTGGGGGGAGCTCTTCAAGACGCCGGAGGATGTGTTCGCCTTCTCACCGCTGAGGCAGGGTGATTTCACTAATATTCCTGTAGTGGAGTCGCGCGACTACCGTGACGAGGAGAAGCTTTACCGCGAATACCGTGCTCAATACCCCGCTGAGTGGGGTGGCAAGGCGCCCGAGGGCTCCACGGCTTCAGTAGGCTTTTACAACACGATGTTCATGTGGCCGCTTCTCACGTTCGGCTGGAGGCTTTTTCTAAGAACCTGCTTGGACAAGCGTTTCGAAAGAATAATGGATGAGTTTGCAGAGATCAATAGGCGGGTCTTCAGGGTCTCCGCCAGGCTGCCCGTCGACTTCGTACTCTGCCACGATGATATAGCTACTTCCCGCGGGCCCATTCTCTCCCCGGCTTGGATGCGAAAGCACGTTTTTCCACGCTACAGAGAGTTCTGGGGAATCGTTAGAGACGCTGGGAAGACTGTTATCTTCATGTCGGACGGGTGTATAGACATGTTTGTCGACGATGTTTTTACCTGCGGTGCTCAAGGAATAATAACTGAACCCTACACAAACATCCGTGCTGCAGCATGCAAGTATCCGAATGTCTTCCTGGCTGGTGAGGGGGACTGCCGCATTCTCCTGCGTAGCAACCCGGTTGAGATAGAAGCCATGGTTCGGAGAATGTTGGAGACGGCTAAAATAGCGGGGGGCTATGCCTTCTGCGTTGGAAACCATATTCCCTGGAACACTCCTCCGCAAGCTGTTAAAATCTACTTAGACCTTTGCGCTGAGCTGGGCTATCTTGAATAGGCTTTTCATATTGGCACGTGCTGCATACCGGCTGTATTAACGGGCGCGTGAGCACGCGCTCCCAGTGAGTACATTAGGAGCCTCGTTTCGGGTGGAAGTAATTTCCTAGCGCGTGCAAGATCTCTAGGAGCCTTCCAGCTCCTCCAAGCCCCGGGCTATTCCTTGTGTAAGCGTGCGCCGGAGGAGGGTGGAAGCTTGCGGTCCCCGTCTCAATAGAAATACTCTGGCGGCTCCCTTCTCCAGGCTGGTTCCTGTAGTCGGGTTGCCTCCTCCATCAGTCTGTCGAAATCTCTGCTTGCTCTTTCAATATCCTCCAGGTCAATATTGATCCTCAGCATTTCAATCAGTTTCTCAAGCATGGTGCAGATGCTTCTGGGATAAACACTGGCGGAAGGGGGGGCTTGCCCCCATAGGCTTATCGCGTCAATCCCTCTTTTTTGACACGCGAGAACCAGGAGCGAGTGGATGCCTACTGGTGCAAGCTGCCGACTGCTCCCGTACGTCACGTATCCTATTCCATACTCTTCCAACTCGTCTTTCAACTTCTGGTCTCCAACAACTGCCTCCACCGGCTGCTCCCCTATTGTTGAAACCTCCGGAGTCACGACGCCGCCAATTATGTATATCCTCCTAACCTTGTAAAAGCCTGCTAAATCAATAATCGCCTCAACATACTCGTTAGGCCTGAAATTAGGCTCATCGCCTAGCAGGAATATTAAATCGTTGCCCCCGGTGTTCTTATAATAAAATAGTTCCGTGGAAGGCCATTCAATCTTTCTTATAATGCCTTCTTCAATCCATCCTAATGGCCTAGAGTTTTGAAGGATGTAGAAATCGTAGGGAATAATCTCGCCGAACCTCCTCGCTCCCAATTTTCTTATCAAGTAGCCTACGCTTCCGCTTGAAATTCTTCCAGCGTCAGCCCACCCCCTGAACCCGAGTACGAGAAGAGGTTCTTTAAGCTCGGGCTCCTCGTAAATATTGAACCTCCCCCTCATCCTATCTCTTAGGGTTTTGAACCCGTGGGAGGATTTAAACCTATTAAGCGCGCGACCAGCGCCGGGGGAGCTGCAAAATGTAGCCGATGACGTATCTTCTCCCAACTCTCATTAACGCGCGCGGGAGCATTGCAACGCCTTTGAGCAACCCTTTTTCTTTTTTAAACCTACCTACACCGTTTTAACCCCACTAGCCTTAAATTCCAGGAGTCCCCTACGTCATCCTGCCACGCCTGTCGTTAGGTCTGTTTAACATCAACGGGTGTTAATCCATGGGGGCGTGTTTCTCGATTACAGAACGTTTTCAAGCCCTTCAGGGAAATGGCTGGATAAAAACCGTCTTCCCTCGGATTTTTTCATGACGGCTTCAGGCTGGCGGAAAAAGGTTATATAGGTTGCTTCAATAAGATGCTTTGAAGATGTCCATCGTTCAAACGTATAGGGGCAAGACCCTCGAGGAGCTGAATAGTCTTTCGATGAACGAGTTGATGAGGCTTCTCCCAGCCAGGATTAGGAGGAGCCTTAGAAGAGGGCTTCACCCCGAGACTCGGAAGCTTCTTGAGACTGTTAGGAGGGTTAAGGCTGAGACGGCTCGGACCGGGGTTCAGCCCAGGAGGATAAGGACGCACAGGAGGGATGTGCCTATTCTCCCCGAGATGGTTGGGTTAACCATTGAGGTTCACAACGGTAAGGACTTCATACCTGTTGAAATCACTCTGGATAAGGTTGGCCACTACTTGGGCGAGTTCGCAATAACCAACAAGAGGGTTGTTCACGGTAAGCCTGGAGTCGGAGCTAGCAAGGCTTCTACTTACGTGCCTTTGAAGTAAGAAAAATAAAAAGATTGGGGAAAGTATTAGGCTTACTGCTTCTTAGGCTGCTCCTTCCAAACGTATGTTATCCTTTCGTCAATAACCAGGTATTCTCCACTGTCCTTGACTGAGACCATGGGTTTCTTCAATATTGTAGCGATCTTTCTAAGTCCTTCAAGCGACTTAACGTGTGCAACATATCCTTCAGGGGTTCTCTCAAGCTTGTCCACGTTCACTGCTCTGCGTATGCTGGGCTCGGCTTCAGCCGCCTCCTTGCTCATTTTCTATCGCTAAAGCTACTTTAGCCTAGGATTTAAGCATTGCCTATAACGGGCAAAATATTTAATAGTTGGTGCATATTCCTCTCCTGCTCCCGCGAGCCAAAAGGTGTCGGGTTTGCCAAGCTTCAAATACAGTCTGGTGGAGGTGGATAAGGCCCGTTCGGCTAAGGCCAGTCTCAGAGAGGTTAGGGTGTCTCCTAAACACTCGGTTGAGCTAGCCCGGTTTATAAAGGGTTTAAGGATGCCTGAGGCTAGGGAGAGGCTGGAGGCGGTTGCGGAGAAAAGGCTCCCAGTCCCCTTTAAAACGTACAGGAAGAAGGTTCCGCACAGGCGGGGGATTTTAAAGGCCGGCTCCGGGAGGTATCCTGTTAAGGCAGCCAGGTTCTTCCTGAGGCTGCTGTCGCAGCTTGAGGCCAATGCTGAGTTTAAAGGATTGTCTCCGGACAGGATGAGGATAACCGGTGTCGCTGTCCACCGCGGCAGGAAGATTAAAAGGTATACGCCCAGGGCCTTTGGAAGGGCTACGCCAAGGTTTGAAACCCTTGTTCACGTTGAGGCCCTGGCTGTTGAGGAGGCTGGTTGAAATGTCGGCTAGGAGAAAAGTCATTTTCTACAAGAGGGTTCTCGAGTTCGGGAAGCTCCACCAGAGGATCGACGATTTCCTAAGGGAGTACTTGAAGGAGGCTGGTTACAATGGTGTCAGGCTGATGAACGTCCCGATGGGCCTAGTGGTCACGATATACACTAGTAAGCCGGGGGCCGTTATAGGCCCGGATGGGAGGAGCATAAGGGAGCTTCAGAACGCTCTCCAGAAAAACTTTGGGCTTGAGAATCCTCAGGTTAACGTGGCTGAGGTTGAGAACCCTGATCTTGAGCCTCAGCTGGTTGCGCAAATGATATGCAGGGCTCTTGAGCGGGGTGTTAAATACCGTAGGGCAGCCAGGGTTGCTCTACGAAGGATTGTTGCAGCCGGGGCCGTGGGGTGCGAGATAAGGATAGCCGGCAAGCTGGCGACTGACAGAAGCAGGTTTGAAAAGTTTACGTACGGCTATATGCCTGCAGCCGGGGACCCGGCTATGAAGCATGTTAAAATCGGGAGGGCGAGCGTGCTGCTGCCGCAGGGCCTGATAGGGGTCAAGGTTAAGATTCTCCGTAAAGCATCCTTCCCGGACGAGGTTCAGATAATAGAGGCTCAGAAGGAGGCTGTTGAGGTTGGCGAGGCTAAAGGCGAGTGAAATAAGGTCGATGCCTAGGGAGGAGAGGCTTAAGAGGCTCCGGGAGCTTAGGAGCGAGCTTATGATGGCGAGGATGAGGGCTGCCTCAGGGCTTGAGGATAACACTAAGACGGTTAGAGAGCTGAAGCGCGCGATCGCGAGAATACTGACTGTCGAGAAGGAGGAGGGTGGTAGGTGAGGACCCCGAGTAACCTTGCGTACCATGAGCTGAATGGTCTGCAGGTTAGGGTTGTGAATCCGAGCAGCGGCTCCACTCTTGCTTCAGGCAGGGTTGTCTGGGAGACGAAGAACACTTTCACCATACTGTCTGAGAAAGGCAGGCGTCTAAAAATACCTAAGCATGGTAACAGGTTTATTTTCAAACTTGGCGCGGTGGAAGTAGCTGTTAACGGGGGCTCGATTGCTTTCAGGCCTGAGGACAGGACTGGGAGGGTTGACCCGTGAGCTTTCTTAAGGATCTTAACATTTCTCCTCCGGAGGCTGAGTGCAGCGACAAGAAGTGTCCGTTCCACGGCGGAGTGAGGATTAGGGGGAGTGTTTTCGAGGGGGTTGTCGTCTCAGACAGGATGAGGAACACTGTGATCGTTATGAGGGAATACTTGCAGTATGTTCCGAAGTATAAGCGTTACATGAGGAAGAGGAGCAGAATACCTTCTCACAACCCTCCATGCATCGCTGCTAGAACGGGGGATAGAGTTATAATAGGTGAAAGCAGGCCTTTAAGCAAGACGGTGCACTTCGTCGTGCTGGGGAAGGTGAAGTAGCATGGCTGTGAAGAAGTCCAGAGCGGTTTCCGCGAGAGGCATCTTAGAGTATAGGCTGAGGGGCTCCAGGGGTCTCCCAGTCGGAGCAAACCTTGTCTGCGCGGACAACTCTGGCGCTAAGCTCCTCAGGATTGTTCAGGTGGCTAAGTCCGGGGGACGGCTTAGGCGTCTGCCTTCAGCCAAGGTCGGCGACCTTGTTACTGTTTCTGTTAAAAAGGGTACTCCCGACCTTAAGAACAAGCTTATGAAAGCGATAATAGTTAGGCAGCGTTTCCCCATAAGGAGGAGGGATGGTTTAAGAGTTGTTTTCGAGGATAATGCGGCTGTGCTTATGACGCCTGAAGGAGACTTGAAGGGTACTGAGGTTAAGGGACCGGTTGCCAAAGAGGCTGTGGACCTGTGGCCTAAGCTTTCAGCGCTAGCTTCATCGGTGGTGTAGGTGGGAGAATGAACGAGAGACATTTAGCATACAGGGCTTCCTCCGTCCATCTGAGCCGTGAACTCAGGGGCAAGTATGGTTTCAGAAGCCTGCCTGTTAGAGCCGGGGACAGGGTCATGATAATCAGGGGGGACTATAAGGGTGTTGAGGGTGATGTGAACAGGGTTGACAGGGTAAGGGGCCGTGTTTACGTTTCAGGAGTATACCGTGAGAATGCTCGCGGCGAGCAGCGTTTAATACCCATACCGTTAAGCTCCGTGATACTTGTTAAGATTGAGGATAAGGACAAGTGGAGGCAGCGCTTGATAGAGAGGAAGCGTGGGGACGTTAAGGAGGCTTCGCAAAATGGCTCGTAAAGGCGGTTCTAAGAGTCTAAAGAGGTATGCTGCACCACCCGTAATGCAGGTTTCAAGCGTTAAGGAGAGGAAGTTCATCACCCGGCCCCAGCCTGGTCCGCACAGTCTCAAAATGTCCCTGCCGCTACAGGTTCTCGTCAGAGATATTTTGAAAATGGCTGAGACAGGTAGGGAGGCGAAACACGTGATAAGCCGCTCAACGGTTCTCGTAGACGGGGTTGTTAGGGCTTCCCACAGGTTTCCAGTAGGCCTAATGGATGTCGTAAGCATGAAGGAGCTTGGCAAACACTACCGGGTTCTAGTCGACAAAAAGGGTAGGCTCATCCCGGTTGAAATACCGCCGGAGGAGGCTTCCATGAAGATATGCAGGATAAACAGGAAATGCCTTTACAAGGGTAGGCTGAGGCTCACCACCGAGGATGGGAGAACCTTTGAAACAGACGACTCGTCTCTGAACGTGGGGGGCTCGCTCCTAGTTAGGGTTCCGGAGGGCGCTATCCTGGACAAGGCGCCTCTCTCCGAGGGGAGCCTCGCATACGTGTTCATGGGTAAGCATACTGGCACCATGGGTACTGTTAGAAGAGTCTCGGGGTCGAGCCTAGTTAGGGAGAGCATTGTTACGCTGGGGCTTGAAGACGGGAGTGAGGTGAGCACAGTCAGGGACTACGTTATTATCGTTGGGAGGGATAAGCCTTGGCTGAAACTGTTCTAGACGAGGAGAAAGCACAGGAGAATACTATGAGAAGAATAATGATCGAGAAGGTTGTGGTTAACATTTCCCCCGGGAAGCCGGGTGAGCCCCTTGAGAAGGCTAAGCAGGTTCTGACGCTTTTAACCGGCATGAAGCCGGCTGAAAGAAGGGCTAGGAAAACAATAAAGGAGTTCGGCGTTAGGAGGCGTGAAGCCATAGCTGCAATAGTGACTCTAAGAGGCAGGAGTGCTGAGGAGTTCCTCGAGAAGGCTTTCAGCGCTGTCGGCAGGAAAGTTAAGGCGTCCAGCTTTCAGAACGGGGTTTTCAGCTTCGGCGTGAAGGAGCATATTCAGTTTCCAGGTGTCAAGTATGATCCTAAGATCGGTGTACTGGGAATGGATGTCTGCGTTAAGCTTTGCAGGCCAGGGTTCCGCGTGACGTATAGGAGGCGCCGGAGGAGCAAGGTGGGCAGGGCTCACAGGATAACAAGGGAGGAGACGATTAACTTTATGAGGGAGCGTTTCGGGCTGGAGGTTGTCTGAAAATGGCTCGGCAAACCCCTAAGAAGAGGACGTTCGGCAAGGGTTCTAGGCCATGCGTGAGGTGCGGCGCATACGGGCCGGTAATCAGGCAGTACGGCCTGAACTATTGTAGACACTGCTTCAGGGAGGTTGCTCCACTACTGGGCTTCAGGAAGTATAATTAGGGTGTTGAGCGAATGACTCTTAATGATCCCTTGGCCAACGCGTTGACGGCTCTTCAAAACGCTGACTTGCGCAGGAAGAGGGAGTGCGTAATCTCTCCTGCTTCAAACCTCATCGGCCACGTGCTCAAGATTCTTCAGCAATCAGGCTACATAGGCGAGTTCGAGTTTATAGATGATGGTAAAGCAGGCTTCTTCAGGGTTCAGCTCGTCGGGAGGATAAACAAGTGTAGGGCGATTAAGCCCAGGTTTCCAGCATCCTACCGTGATATTGAGAGGTTTGAGAAAATGTTTCTCCCGGCTTACAGCGTTGGGCTTCTAATCGTTTCAACACCCCAGGGCTTAATGACCCACTCGGAGGCTAAGAGCAGGAAGGTTGGAGGAAGGCTGGTCGCGTATGTCTACTAGCGCTCTTGAGCCTGCTACGCATGCGGCGACCGTGGAGATACCTGACGGCGTGAAAATCAGCCTGCAGTATTCAACCGTGACGGTTGAGGGTCCTCTTGGAAAGCTTTCCAGAGACTTTTCACACACCGGTTTGAAGCTTATCCTAGAGGGAAACGTTCTAAAGGTTTTCAGCGTGAACAAGGGTAGAAGGTTTAAGGCGAGGGTTGGGGCCGTCGCGAAGCTTGTTAGGAACATGATTGAAGGCGTTCTCCACGGTTACGTCGCCAAGTTGAAAGTCGTCTATTCCCACTTCCCAGTCACGGTTAAGTATGACAAGCATACGGGAACGGTTTCCATACATAATTTCATGGGTGAGAAGTCGCCTAGGGTCTTCAAAACACCTTTTCCAAACGTTGACATCCAGGTTTCGGGTCAAGACATAACTGTCACGGGGCTCGACAAGAACGAGGTTACTCAGGTTGCAGCCATGTTCGAATTAGCGACCAAGATTAAGGATAAGGATCCAAGGATCTACGTCGACGGCATATACGTTGTTGAGAAAGGATTATGGAGGAAGTGAAGATGACTCCTGAAGCTAGGAAGCTGCTCTCCGCCAGGAGGAGGCGGAAGGAAACAAAGCCTGGGTTCGTCAGGCAGGAGAGCTGGCGCTACATTAGGCTTAGTGAAAACTGGCGTAGGCCGAGGGGGAAGGATAGTAAGATGAGGCTAAGCGTCAAGGGCTGGCCTAGGACTGTCAGCATTGGCTACGGCACGCCGAAGCCTGCTAGGGGCCTCCATCCTTCAGGCCTAAAGCCAGTCCTAGTCTCCTCGAAGCGCGACTTGGAGAAGGCGGGTTCACCGGAGGGTAAGATACTGGTCTTCTCCTCCAGGCTCGGCAGGAGGCTGAGGGAGGCTCTCGCCAAGGAGGCTTCTTCCAGAGGCTTCGTCATAGCGAACTACGAGAGGAAGGTTATTGAGAAGGCTGAGGAGGGTTAGGCGTTGAGCATTAAGACTGTTAGGAGACTGGCTGCTGACATCATGAAGGTCGGGGAGTCGAGAATCTGGATAGACCCGGCGAGGATTGGAGAGGTTGAGGATGCTGTCACAAGGGCTGACGTCAGGAGGCTTATTGAAAGCGGCGTGATAAGGGAGAGGCCTCCCTCAACCCCGAGCCGGGGGAGGGTTAGGGAGAGAAGCGGGGGAAGAGGCCCTGGGAGCAGGAAGGGCGCTAAGGGCGCCAGGATGACTGTGACATGGGTTGAGAAAGCCAGGGCTCAGAGAAGGCTTCTCAAGCAGCTTAGGGACAAGGGGGTTGTCTCCAGGAGGCTCTACAGGAGGCTCTACCTGATGGTTAAGGGGGGAGCGTTCTCCAGCAGGAGGGTTTTAATGAACTATGTTGCTTCGCTGAAGGAGAGGGGTGAGGCGGCTTAATGGCTAGGTCAGCATCCTACAGGGTTAAGTTTAAGCGTCGCAGGAAGGGTCTTACAGACTACTATCTGAGAACCAGGCTCCTCAGGTCAGGCCTGCCAAGGGTCGTCGTAAGGGTTTCGAACAAGCATGTGCGCGTGACGGTTGCTTCAAGCAGGCCTACGGGGGACGTTGTGGTTGCTTCAGCGTTTTCCCAGGAGCTTAAAGGATTCGGCTGGTCCTTCAGCTTCAACAATACTCCGGCAGCCTATCTTACAGCATACTTAGCAGGGTTAAGATGTTTGAAGAAAAATGTTTCAGAGGGTATTCTAGACGCTGGGCTCAGTAAGCCGACTAAGGGTGGAAGGATCTATGCTGCTTGCAGCGGGCTTCTGGACGCGGGCTTCAATGTTAGGGTTGACCCGTCGATGCTCCCGGATAAGGGCAGGATAACAGGCGGGCACATAGCCAGCTTTTTCAAAGAATCTGGGGGGCAAGGTTTTTCAAGGTATGTTGAAGCTGGCCTGAAGGTGGAGGAGATGCCGAGAATACTGGAGGAGGTTAAAAACAGGATTAGGGAGGCTGTTGGAAATGGCTGAGGAGGAGGCGGGGGAGCCTGAGGAGGCAGTCAGAGAGATCACAGTAGAAACCCCTTTAATAAGGATGATTAAAGAAGGCAGGGTTTCATCGGTTGAAGACGTTTTCAACATGGGTCTGAAGATAAGGGAGCCTGAGGCGATAGACCTTCTGCTGCGCAAGATAAGGGAGGAAGTAATATCGATGAGCCCCGTTCAGAAGCAGAGCGACGCTGGCGAGAAGACCCGTTTCAGAGCACTCGTGGTCGTCGGGGATGAAGACGGTCACGTCGGCATAGGCTCAGCCAAGGCTAAGCAGGTTAGGGATGCGATTGAGAAGGCTGCGAGGAAGGCTAGGCTGAACATAATACCTGTGCCAAGGGGGTGCGGCTCATGGGAGTGTAAATGCGGGGAGCCTCATTCAATACCTTCTAAAACATTCGGGAAGACTGGAAGCGTCTACGTCGCCCTCTTCCCCGGGCCCAAGGGCCTCGGCCTGGTTGTAGGGGATGCTGCGAAGCCTCTTTTCAGGCTCGCCGGAATAAGGGACGTATGGTCTAAGACTAAGGGCTCAACCTCCACCAGCCACTCGTTCGTAGCTGCTGCCTACTCTGCTTTGAAAAGGCTTTACACAACTAGTTTCCTAGCGTCGGAGGCTGCTCGCGTTGAAGGCTGAGGAGAACCTTCCTCCGCTTGCAGTCGTCGTCAGAGTAAGGGGGTCCGTCAACGTTACTAGGGATGTTTCAGCTACGCTGAGGAAGCTCAGGCTCCTCAGGGTTAACTCGTCGACGCTCGTCAGGCTAACCCCTCCGGTTGAAGGAATGTTGAGAAGCGTGAAGGAACATGTTTTCTGGGGCAGGGTGGATAAAAACACGCTTCGCCTGCTGCTCTTGAAAAGAGGAAGGCTTCCGGGAGACAGGCGTTTAAGCGACGAGAATGTTTCAAAATACACTAGATTCCGGACGCTGGATGAGCTGGTTGAAGCAGTCTGGCTTAGCAGCTCTCCGGCTGAAGCCATCAAGCCTGTTAAACCTGTTTTCAGGCTAACCCCGCCTAAGGGCGGGTTTAAGAGGAGTGTTAAGAAGCCTGTTAAGAAGGGCGGGATACTGGGAGACTGGGGCGATAGAGTAGGCTGGATGCTGAGACGAATGGTCTAGCTGAACCGGATACGGCTTAAGGCTTTTAAAGCCGTTGAGGATTAATGGATGATGGTGGAAAACCGGTTTAAGGCTTGCGCTGGCCAAACGGTAAGGGTTAAAAAGTCCAGAATACTCCTCTCGCCGAGAAATTGCCGACCAGGTTGAGAAAAGTTAGGAAGATGCGGGGCAGCAGGACCCACGGCTGGGGCCAGATAGGCCAGCACCGTAAATCAGGGTCGAGGGGCGGCGTTGGCAGGGCTGGCAGCATGGGGCACAAGTTTCTACTGTTCTACAAGGAGGAGAAGGATAAGGGTTTCATAAGGAGGGTTCCAAAGGCTGAGGGGAAAAGGATTAACGTCGGGGAACTGGATGAACTCTACAGGAGGACGCGTGGACAGGCCTCGGAGGGTGGGGAAACACTGGATCTCGCTGCACTCGGCTATTCTAAGCTTCTGGGTTCAGGGAGTGTTTCCACGGCCTACGTGGTTAGGGTTGCCTCCTGCAGCGAGAAGGCGAGGATGAAGGTGGAGGCTAAGGGCGGCAGGATTGTTAAGCCTGGTGAACCCTGATGGGCTTCCTGGAAGCCATGGAGAGTATTGAGCCATACGTTCCTCAGATAGAGGCCCCGACTAGAAAGGTCAGCTTCACTACAAGACTGGTGTGGACAGGGCTTGTGCTAGCACTCTACCTGGTTATGGGCTATGTTCCTCTCTACGGGGTTGGAAGCCAGGGGGCTGACCCCTGGGCGTCCTACAGGATTATTATAGGGGGGCAGCAGGGCTCTCTCCTACACCTCGGCATCGGCCCCCTCGTGACAGGCAGCCTCGTAGTGCAGCTTCTAGCGGGCTCAGGCTTGATCCGGTATGACCCGGGCTCAGAGTACGACAGGAGGATGCTGCAGGTTGCTACGAAGCTGGCTACCCTTCTGCTCATCCTCTTCTCAGCTGGCTCCACTGTTTTCAGCGGGTCGCTGGGGGCATTGAGTTTGAAGGCTGAAATCATAGCTATGGCGCAGCTCTCAATAGCCTCGATCCTACTATTATTCATGGACGAGACGCTTCAAAAGGGCTGGGGCCTGGGCAGTGGGATAAGCCTCTTCATACTTGCCGGCGTAGCTAAGGAGATATGGCTGGGCTGTTTAAACCCGCTCCCGGCGCCAGACGGCTACATGTGGGGAGTGCTGCTCTTCTTCTTCCAGAAGGCTTTCACTCTTAAAAGCCCTCTGGCCGACTTCTTCTACAGGGGTGCCCCGACGGTTCCCACGCTTTTCCAGCTGATTGTAACAGTGGTCTTCATACTCGTGCTCATCTACCTTGAAAACGTTAGGATTAACGTTCCTATTTCCCACGGGCGTTTCAGAGGCTTCTCCAGAGGCTTCCCCATCAGGCTGCTTTATGTTTCGAATATTCCAGTCATTCTCGCGGCGGCGATATTCTCAAACATACAGCTGATGGCTAATGTTGCGAGCGGAACCTGGCTCGCCAACACTCCGGTGGCTGACTTCATAGGCAGGGTTGAAGTGGTTAACAACACGTATGTTCCTGTTTCAGGCTTAGCCTGGATCGTGAATCCTCCGCGAGGCATCACGCATGTTGCTGCAGAGCCTCTTCGCGCAGTAGGCTACATACTGCTGCTCGCCCTCTTAAGCCTGGGCCTGTCGATGGTTTGGCTCTCTGTTTCAGGCATGGATGCTAAATCGGTTTCCTCTCAGCTGGTTGACTCAGAAGTTTTTCTAAGGGGCTTCAGGTCCACCCCGGGGGTGATCGAGAGTAAAATAGCCCCCTACATAAACACTGTTGCGCTGCTGGGGGGTTTGATTATTGGGCTTATCGCGGGCGTTGGGGATGTGCTCGCCGTCATAGGCGGGGGCATGGGTGTCCTGCTTGCGGTGGACATAGTGCAGCAGTACTACCAGTTAATCATGGAGGAGACTATTGAGACTCACCCCGGCCTGCTTAGGGTGCTGGGAAAGTAGCCAGAAACATTTATTTAACGACGGTTTTTTCAGTGATTAAGCATGGTGCGTAATGTTGAGCATCCGGCTGCGAATGGTTTAAACCCGTGTACAGTGAGGGGTGAGAAGGTTGTCAGCTAGCGGGGTCGCCACGGTTACGCTGGTTACAGCAGTCTCCTCGCTCCTGGGCCACTTGGTTTTGAAACTCGTCCTCCACCCTGAGAGAATGAGGTTGAAGACTGAGGAGTTGAAAGCATACAGGTTGGAGCGTGATGCTGCAACCAAGCTTAAGGACCAGAAGCTTCTTAAAAAGCTCGACAAGCAGAAGGTCTACATGTCTAGGGTTGAGCAGGAGGTCTCCTCCTTCCAGCTTAAAACGATGCTTGTTAACATGGGCATCATGTTTTCAGCATTCTACTTTCTATGGTTCACCATACCTATGGGGGATGTGGCTGGCCGCTTCTCAGCATCGCTCTACGGCGGAAACGAGGAGATAAAGTTAAGCTACGGCCTCTGGTACTTCATATCTCTCTCCTTCTTCATACAGGTCTTCCGGAAGGCGTTTAGAGTAGGCGGCTGAGGTGGTTTGGTTGAAGAGGCCGAGAAACCCGATAATAATAATAACGGGCCTGCACGGGGTTGGGAAATCAACTTTCGCAGCCCCGCTTGCAAGAGAGTTCAATCTTAAATATGTTTCAACAGGCTCCGTTTTCCGTTCGATAGCTGAGGAGAAGGGGTTGACGCTCGCCCAGCTCTCAGAGCTCTGCAAGAAATCCCCCGAGTTCGACAGGGAGATAGACAGTGTTACTCTCTCGCTGCTTGACTCAGGCGGGGTTGTTCTAGACAGTCTTCTCGCAGGATGGTTCGCCAAGGGTGTTGAATCCTTCAAAATATATTTGAAGGCGCCTTTCGAAGAAAGGTGTAGGAGGATCGCCGCCAGGGAGAAAAGGCCTTTTGAAGAAGTAGTTTCTGAAACACTTGCCAGGGAGGACTCGGAGAGGAGAAGGTTCGTTCAATACTACGGGTTTAACATTGACGATCTGAGCATCTACGATATTGTTGTCGACACAGGGAGCCTCTCCCAGGAATCAGTCGGTGGAATACTTAAGTTAGCCGTCTCAGCCTACTTAAAGGAGAAATGGTGATGGAGAATGCCTAGGGAAGTGTTGCGACCAGGAAGGATTTGCGTGATAACCCGCGGCAGAGACAAGGGGAAGAAATGCGTCGTAGTCGGCAGCGTTGACGATACGAGTGTTCTCGTAACCGGTCCGAAGGAGTTGAACGGCGTTAAGAGGGGTAGGAAGAACATCCTCCACCTAATGCCTCTCGCTGAAAACGTTAGAATAAGGGTTAACTCTAAGGATGAGACTGTTCTAGCAGCCCTGGAGAAAAGCGGCTTGAAAGAATTCATGAGGGAGATAATGAGGGTTGAGGACGCTGGTTGACTTAGCAAGGTTCAGGACGCTGGTTAAGGAGGAGTGTGAAACCGACGAGAAGCACGGTGAGCACCCGGATAAGAGGAGTGTCTCAAGGCTCCTGCAGCTGGGGGTTGTGAACCTGGATAAGCCGCCGGGGCCCTCGAGCCACGATGTTTCTTCAACTGTTAAAAGGATTCTTAACGCTGAGAAGGCTGGGCACGCCGGGACCCTTGAAGCAATGGGGAGATCCCGGTGTCTCCGGCGTTCTACCCGTGTGTCTTAACGACGCTACTAAAACAATAGAATACCTTCATCTGATGAGTAAAGAGTATGTTGGGGTGTGCGAGGTCCACAAGGATTTCGACGAGAAGGCTCTGCGAAGATGGGTTGAGAAGATGACTGGCCCAATATACCAGCGGCCGCCGGTTAAATCATCCGTTAAAAGATCGCTACGGCGGAGAATTGTTCTAAAGTTTACAGTCGAGAATGTTTCAGAAAGAAGGTTTGTATTCAGGGTTGCCACTGAACCCGGCACGTACATCAGGAAGCTTCTTCACGATCTTGGCCTGCTCCTTGGAACTGGTGCCCACATGGTTGAGCTTAGAAGAGTTAGGGACGGTTTTCTCGACGAGGATTCTTCAACAACCCTCCTCGAGCTCTACGCAGCCTGGCGGCTCTACTCTAAGAAGGGTGACGAGACGCTTATCAGGAGGTTCGTTAAGCCTGTTGAAGAAGCTTTCAAAGGATTTCCATCAGTCTATATTAAGGACAGCGCGGTCGCGGCTGTTGCACACGGCGCCCCCCTCGCCTCTCGGGGTGTTTCTAAAATAGACCATCCTCTTTCCAAGGGCGACGTAGTATGCGTAAAAACCCTGAAGGGAGAGTGCGTAGGCTTCGGGACTCTCGCCATGAGTTCAGACGAGGTGCTGCAGGCTAAGAGCGGGATAGTTGTTTCAGTGGAGAGGGTTGTGATGGATAGGGGCCTCTACCCCAAGATGTGGGGCGGCTGAGAAGGCTGTTGCCCGTCAGCCTCCTATCGTGTGTTCAGCACCCCTAGCGATCAAACTAAAACTTAAAAACATGCCTCTGCAAACACTCTTCAAATGCCGAGGTGCCCGAACCTGGCTAAGGGGCAAGCCTGGAGCACACGCTGGTTAAAGCTGTTTCAGCGAGCTTGTGGCCCTCATGGGCCTTAGGGGTTCAAATCCCCTCCTCGGCGTTTTAAATATTTATGTCTATTCGAGTAATGCGCTGGATTAAAAACTTGGCTGTATTGTCCTTATTAATGCCTCCGTCAGCCCTGTTGTAGCGTCATCGTGAGGAGACAGGCTGCAACGATGACGGTGTTAGGCGAAGGATGAATCCGGGTTGTTAAGTATGCTGGAAGAAGGCTTTTATGCACGCGGGTCAAACAAGCGTTTAGAGGGCATAAACCCGTTGGACTAGTTGCCCAGGCTTTCAGGCTTCAACCAGCCGGAGGGTTAAACCGCTGTCTCCCCGTGCACCGGCAGTCGTCCCGCCGGGTTTTTAAACATCCCGCTCGGTTTTTGAAAAATAATGTTTATAACCAGCCTTATCCAGAGCCCTTTAGGCCTGCTTATGAGCAACAGGGAGTTTAGGGAGATTGTGCGGATCGCCGGTGTGGATTGCGACGGCAAGAGAAAGGTATTGGACGGTCTATCACTGGTTAAAGGCATAGGCTGGTCCACGGCTAGAGCGCTGTGCATAGTGCTTAACATACCTATGGACACTAGGCTGGGATACTTGTCTGAGGAGGAGGTGGCTAGGATAGAGGCCGCGCTGAACAATCCCGGGTCGCTGGACATGCCTGTTTGGATGCTCAATAGGAGGAGAGACCCCTTGACCGGTGAGGATAAGCACTTGTTAACGTCTGACCTGGAGCTTACTCAGAAGATGGATGTTGAGAGGATGATGAGGATTAAGTCTTGGAAGGGTGTTAGGCATTCCCTCGGCTTAAAGGTGAGGGGGCAGAGGACTAGGACGACCGGAAGAACAGGCGGCCCAATAGGTTTTTCAAAGGCTGCCTTGAAGCAGGCTGAGAGCGGCAAGCAGTGATGAGCATTGGGCGACCCGCGTAAGATTAGGAGCAAAATCCTGCACCCGAAGCATCCCTGGGTTAAGGAGCGTCTAGCGGAGGAGCTTGTCCTAGTCGGGGAGTATGGTTTGAGGAACAAGAGGGAGCTTTGGAGGGCTGCTTCCCTACTTAGGGGGGTGAGGGCTTCAGCCCGCTCCTACCTAAGCCTGACCGGTGAGGAGAGGGTTAAGAGAGAGTCTGAGCTTATTTCGAGGCTTCACAGGCTAGGCTTAGTGAGCAAGGATGCTAAGCTTGACGACGTTCTCTCCCTGACTGTTTCAAACATTCTTGAAAGGAGGCTTCAAACAATCGTCTACAGGAAGGGGTTTGCGAAGACTATTCACGGCGCTAGGCAGGTGATAGTGCACGGCAGGATCATGGTAGGGAGCCAGGTTGTAAGATCCCCCGGCTACTTCGTCACCAGGGACGAGGAGCCTCTCATAAGGGTTAAGACGGTCGAGGAGACTGGGGCAGCTTAGCCTGTTTTCCCAGCATTGTTCGCAACAGGAGGGCTCGGGTTTAACACTTATCCGTGCCCGCTGAAGTATTGAGAAATCTCTCCACCCGGGGAAGGCTGAGCCTCCAACCCATCCTTGTGCCGTGTTCACCCAGGCTTAGAATCTTCTTCCTCTTCTACCGCCGGGCTTCCTTGTCCCGTCGGTGGGAATAGGGGTGACGTCTTCAATAGCTATTATCCTTAGCCCGGCTCTCGTCAAAGCCCTTATGGCTGCCTGAGCCCCCTGCCCAGGGGTTCTCGACTTTATGCCTCCTGGAGCCCTAACCCTAACCTTTATGCTCGTTATCCCGAGTTTTTTCAAGGCTCCAGCCACAGTGTTTGCAGCCACCATCGCGCCGTACGGGCTGCCGCCAAGCCTGTCAGCCTTAACATGCTGGCCTGCTGCGGATATTGCTAGGGTTGAGGAGCCGCTTGGGTCAGTAGCGTGAACAATAGTATTGTTGCTGGACGAGTATATTCGTACGACCGCGTATCTCCCCTGCTCAGTGCTCACGCGGCCATCCTGCGTAGGGAGGTTAATAAGCGTTCTCCAGACGGCTTCGGAGCCTGTTAGGCCCCTGGCTGTGGAAACGCTAACCCTTAAATACCTTCTCGGGAAAATAGCACGTTAATATTGGATGTAAAGATACTTAGGCTGAGCGACGACTATCTGGAGGCTAGGCTGGAAGGCTGTTCAGAGGCGCTTTTAAACGCGATTAGAAGGGCTATTCTCGAAGAGGTTCCAACGCTGGCGATACACGAGGTCTTCATCTTCGAAAACTCCAGCCCGATGTTCGACGAGGTTCTTTCAAACAGGCTTGGCCTAATACCTTTGAGAACCCCGCCTGGGAAATACCTGCCGATGGATTCTCAAGAATGTCTGCAGGGCTCCAGCGAGAGGTGCTTCACCTCGCTGAGCATAGATGTTTCCGCCGGAGACTCCCCGTTGACGGTTTACTCTAAGCATCTCGTCTGCAGGGATGAGGAGGTCTACCCTGTGTACGGCAATATTCCTATAACCAAGCTCCCCCCGGGTGGAAAGCTTAGGCTTGAGGCAATAGCTAGGCTTGGAAAGGGTAAGATGCATGCTAAATGGCAGCCAGCCTCCCTGGCAACATACAGCTTCACAGATTCCCCGGATACGTTCGTTTTCAGGCTTGAATCAACGGGTTCTCTGCCCGCAATAGAGGTCTTCAGGCAGGCTCTGGATATCCTGAGAGATAAGTTTAAAACGCTTCTGGATTCTCTCACGCTTCCTGAGGTTGAAGAGAAGCGTGGCGGCGAGGAGGGTGTTGCTTTCGGTGAGGAGGGCAGCAGGTGACTCCAGGTTCTGGAGGAGTGTTGAGACACTTTTATCCAGACCCGGGAGCAGGATGGCTGAGGTTAACGTGGGTAAGATTGCGCGTTTAACCCAGCAGGGCGACCGTGTGGTGGTGCCTGGGAAAGTCTTGGGGAAGGGGGAGATTAACCATAGCGTCACGGTTGCCGCCCTGTTCTTCTCCTCAGCCGCGCTCGATAAGCTTAGGTCAGCCGGATGCAGGGTTATGCGGCTCGACGAGTTCGTCAAGGCTGAGCAGAAGGGCTCAGGGGTGAAGCTAATTGTCTGAGAGGATCCTTGTCGTGGACGCGACTGACCAGGTTCTAGGGAGGATGTGCTCAATCATAGCTAAGAGGCTCCTAGAGGGATACAGGGTTTACGTGGTTAACGCTGAGAAGACAAGGATCTCTGGGAGGAGGGACAGCTTCATCAGGGAGTACGAGGCCTTCCTGGAGGTGAAGAGCGTTAGGAATCCTAAGCATACGCCGAGGCATCCGAGGAGCCCGGTGACATACGTTAGGAGCGTTGTTAAAAGCATGCTTCCAACGGATAAGCCGAAGGGGATGGAGGCGTTTAGAAGGCTCAGGGTTTACTGCGGCTGGCCGAGCAGTGTTAAGGGTACGGCTGTGAGGTTTAAGGATGCTGACGCATCCAGGCTTGGGAGAAGATCGTTCACTCTTTCAGACTTGAAGGGTTTTTTCAACGTTCCGGAGGCTGATTAGGTTTGCCGACTCCTAGGAAACTGCCTTTGGTTGTAACGGGTTCCGTCAAGAGCTCGGTTGCTAGGGCTGTTGTTAAGCAGGGTTCCGGGCGCGTCACGATAAACGGCTACTCTGCTGAAAACTGGCTTTACGACCCATACAGGATGCTCGCCCTAACGCCTTTGAAGCTTCTCCCTGAGCTGTTTAAGGATGTTGACGTCGAGGTTAAGGTTGAAGGCGGGGGTCATGCTTCGCAGGCTAGGGCGGTTATGCAGGCTTTAGCCAGGGGTATTACTCAGTGGACGAGGAGCACGAGCGTTAGAAACGTTTTCAGAGCGTTCGACAGGCATCTTCTCTCAGGAGACCCGCGGAGGAAGGAGCCTAAGAAGTTTGGAGGACCAGGTGCGAGACGGAGGTTCCAGAAGTCCTACAGGTAGGTGATTATGGGTTGATGTTCCCAGTTAGGTGTTTCACGTGCGGTAAAGTAATAGGCCACTTGTGGGAGGATTACCAGAGGAGGGTTGCTTCAGGCGAGGATCCGAAGCAGGTGCTCGACTCTCTCAACGTCACAAGAATCTGCTGCAGGCGAATGTTTATTTCCCATGTTGATTATATTGACGAGCTGCTTTCATACTCTAGAGGAATATCTCTGGGGGAGGACTACAGGCAATGAGCACCAGTGAGAAAAGCGGGGAGGGACTGCTGATCCTCAGGACGGAATATATTGCTGCAGGCGTCCACATAGGGACCAAGGTCTGCACCGTATGCATGAGGCGCTTCGTCAGGTTCACTAGGCCTGACGGGTTGAACCTGATTGAGATCGCTCAGACCGATGAGAAGATCAGGGTTGCCGCCAAGGGGCTTTCAAGGTACGAGCCTGGCGACGTGATAGTTGTCTCAGGCAAGGAGTACGGGCGTATGCCTGTGCTTAAAATGTGCGAGTACACTGGCTTCAAGCCTATTGTCGAAAGGTTTCCCCCCGGGATCTTCTCAAACCCGAAGTATGAGGGCTATATTTCTCCGAAGATAATTCTTGTCTCAGACCCTAAGGTTGACGAGAAGGCTATTCGCGAAGCAACGCTCATCGGAATACCGGTTATAGGCATATGTGACACGGATGACTCCTGCTCCTACATAGACCTAATAATACCTGCAAACAATAAGGGGCGCAGCTCCCTAGCCCTAGTGTTCTGGCTTCTGACCAGAGAGATTCTTAGAAACAGGGGTGTCCTCTCCCCGTCTGAAAGCATGAGCGAGAACTTCCATGCTTTCGAGACCCAGATCGAGGAGGCTGCGGAGACAGTCTAGCATGGCTAGGGTTAGAAAGCCAGCGTACGCCGGAAGCTGGTACGAGGGCACTAGGGAGCGCCTTCTCGAGCAGCTTCAGAGCCTCTTCAAGGGTATGCTCGGCTACGGGAGTCTTCCGGTTTTAGGCGAGTACGACCCTAGGCTGCTCGGGCTGATGGTTCCGCACGCCGGCTACGTTTACTCGGGCATGGCTGCCACATGGGCCTACGGGGAGGCTGCTAAACATGGCCCGAGGGAAACAGTGGTTGTGATGGGGCCGGACCACCATATGGCTTCAACGGGCTTCGCCACCATGAGCGAGGGAGTGTGGCGTACTCCGCTGGGGGATGTTGAGGTCGACAGGCAGACGGTGAGCCTGCTGCTCAGCTCAGCGTCTTTCGTCGAGGATAATTTTCACGCACATGCCTTCGAGCACTCTGTTGAAATACAGCTACCGTTCCTCCAGCTCGTCTACGGAGGCTCCTTCAAGCTCGTTCCAATAATAATACATGATTTCAACCTTGACAGGAACATTAGGCTTGGGAAGGCTTTGTCTAAGGCTCTTGAGGGAAAGAAGGCTATTGTTATCGCCAGCTCAGACATGAGCCATTATGTCCCAGCGGGTGAGGCGGGGGAGAACGATATGAAGACGGTTAGGGCGATAGAGTCGCTGGATGAGAGGCTGATTCACTCCGTCGCCGTCAACTATGAGTCGCTATGCGGCCTAGGGCCAGTTGTAGCCCTAGTCTCCTACGCGAAGGAAAACGGATGCTCGAAAGCAAGCTTGTTAAAATATTATAATAGTGGAGAGGTTTCAGGCGACTATGGCGGAGTGGTAGGGTATTCCTCAATAGCCTTCTACAAGTGACGGGGTTTGAAAGTAGTTTGCAGGGCTCCTGCAAAAGTAATAATTTCCGGCGAGCACTCCGTAGTATACGGGCACCCCGCCCTAGTGGCTGCGGTTAACGTTTACTCGAAGGTTTCTGTTGAGGCTTTCGACGAAATCGGTGCCCACGAGGTTTTCTCGGATAAGTATGGGGTTGCGAAGATGATTGGGAGGGCTTTCTCCGGACCCAGCCAGCTGAAGCCTTTCGCGAGAATCATAGATGTTTTCAAGGATTCTGAAGGGTTCAAAGGCAGGCTCAGGATTCGCATAAGCTCTGAGATTCCCCCAGCCTCAGGAATGGGTTCTTCAGCATCATTATCAGTCGCGCTGGCTAACGCCCTGCTTAAACTGGTTTACGATAAGCCTAGTGACGAGAAGGTGTTCAGCCTCGCCATGGAGGGGGAGAGGGTTGCCCACGTTAACCCGAGCGGCGTGGATGTGGCTGCAGCGCTCTGGGGCGGTCTAATCCTGTTCGTTAAAGACAAGGGGGTTGAACGGCTTGAGGCTGGGCAGGGAGTATTCCTGCTAGCAGACTCAGGCTTGGAGCGGAATACGAAGGACATGATTATGAAGGTGGCTTCGCTCAAGGATAGGGAGCCGGATCTCTTCAACATAATAATGGCTTCCGTAAGCAATGTCACGGTCAGGATAAGCCGACTTCTTCAGACGGATATTGCTGAGGCAGGCAGGCTCATGACTCTGAACCATCTCCTCCTATCCCTAATGGGTGTTTCAAACAGTAGGCTGGACTCGCTGGTGTGGGCGAGCATATCTGCCGGCGCGTACGGCTCTAAGCTAACCGGCGGGGGCGGCGGTGGATGTGTCCTAGCCCTGGTCGACGAGAAATCGTTGGGCACCGTTGAAGAGGCCCTGCACAATCTGGATGCCCCCACAATGGTTTTAAGAATGGTTGAGAAAGGGGTTTACTCAGAGGAATTAGAATAGAAAACTTTTCTAAATCACAAACCGCGTCTTAGGATTCCGCTTCCATTCAAAATGCATGGGGTTTCGAATACCCGGCGATATGCAGTAACCAGTATTAGTCAGGCTAGGCCTCAGCACCGCGTCCCGCACGATGCGTCACGAGTCTGGTTTATGAAGGTGGGGGAGGCGGCGGTGGAAGTGGTTTAGGCTTTCTTCCAAGCTTAAGTGCAACGAGAACAACTATGGCTGAAACCACTATGATTATAATGCCCAAGATCAGGAACACCTGAGTGTAATTCTCATCATAGAGTGCTGTGAGCGTTAAAACAGTCTGTTCACCCGTCATCTGAACAACCACCTCACTATCCTTGGTTTCAACCG